>Ga0304730_1000398_pt1 | contig 38315 bp, 58 predicted proteins | sample M_130628_MF_Meta_FD_190474 | JGI IMG/M metagenome (GOLD analysis project Ga0304730, IMG submission 190474) | Freshwater microbial communities from Lake Montjoie, Canada to study carbon cycling - M_130628_MF_MetaG (v2) (version 2) | ecosystem: Environmental > Aquatic > Freshwater > Lake | place...
GGCAACTATTACTACTCTCTCTAATGCTGTTGGTGCAGGTACTCACCCTAGTCGTGCTCTTCGCAACATGCCTTATGTTGTTGAAAACACCATTAACTTTGCTTCTGCTGTAACTGCTAAAGGTTCTGCCTTGGCTGCTGCTGATGTGATTGAAGCTCTTCAGATTCCTGCACAATCTATTGTGTTGGCTGCTGGCTTTGAAGTTATTTCTGCTGTGACGGGTAGCTGCACAGTTAGCTTGGGTGTTACTGGTGTGACAGCCGCTGCCTATGTGTCTGCTTTTGGTGTGACTGGCTCTCTTGCTGTGGGTGATTATGCAACACCAGCTACTGCAGGGTATCCTATTGTCAGCAAGTCTGCAGATACTTTGGACTTGTTGTTGGTTACTGAAACCACTACCTTGAGTGCAGGTTCAATCCGTGTCTTTGCTGTCATCGTAGATGCACAAGATCGCGTTGGTCCAGCTTCTGTTGACCGTGAGCAACTGGCTTAATCGCTAAAAGCTAAACAGGGGCAGCTTCATAACGAGGTTGCCCCTTTGTTGTTTGTATGCTCTATTAGAGAGCGTTTTTATATAACTTAAGAGGATTCTCTAATGGCTATTACTTCTGCAATTTGCACAAGCTTCAAGAAAGAGTTGCTTGAGCGTAAGCATGACTTTAACGTAACAAGTGGTCACACATTCAAGATTGCTTTGTATACATCGTCAGCTACACTTGGCGCATCCACAACCGCATACAGTACAAGCAACGAAGTTGTTGGTACAGGCTACACCGCTGGTGGAACTACATTAACTAACATCGACCCAACCTCTAGTGGTACTACAGCATTCATTGACTTTGTAGATGCTACATGGCCTAGCGCTACAATCACTGCTAATGGTGCTCTTATCTATAATACAACAACTGATGGCGGCACTGGCACTACGAATGCTGTTGCTGTAATTGCTTTTGGTGGAGACAAAACTTCTACTAATGGTGATTTTGTTTTGCAATTTCCTACAGCAGATGCTACAAATGCTATTGTTCGCTTGAATTAAACTATTAATCGGTATGTCTACACTTGTTACCCGTATAGCTAAAGGCTCTCCTTTAACTCATGTTGAACTTGATAGTAATTTTACAAATTTAAATACTGATAAAGTAGAAAAAACCTCTGCTGATATTACAGGTGGTTCAATTAATAGCACAACGATCGGCGGCACTACTGCTGCTGCGGGTACGTTTACGACTGTTACCGCAACAACGGTAAATATTGCTGCATCAGCAGCTAATGCTGGTTTGACGTTGTTGCGAGATACTGGAACCGCCACTAGAAGTTCGCGCATTTTTTTGGATGCCTCTGGCGGTGTTACGGCAATTTACAACAACGCAAACAGTATTTTATTTAATACTTCTGCAACTATTGGCTCTAGTTCTGGAGCTAACCAATTCCAAGTTTTCCACACAGCCTCTGCTGTTAACTATGTACAAGTAACGGGTGCGGGAGCTGGTAATCCTCCCGTTATTTCTTCTCAAGGTGCGACTACACCCGATCTTGACCTAACCCTAACCCCCAAAGGCGCAGGCCGTGTAAACATCACAACCAGCATCAAGCCCAAAGTTAACTCAACTACGTCAGTAGCTTCACCGCTTGCTTGGAACAGCACTTCATACGATGAATATGCTTTAACTGCTTTGGCTAACGCTTTGACAATTAACGCTGATGCAAACACTGCGCCTGCTGATGGTCAACGAATGATGTTCAGGTTTAAAGACAACGGCACAGCACAGACGTTGACTTGGACAACAGGCTCTGCAAGGGCGTTTAGGGTTGTTGGCGTAACGCTGCCCACTACAACCGTGGCAAGCAAACTGCTATATGTCGGATGTATATACAACGCTGCCGATAGCCGTTGGGATGCTATTGCTGTGGGTCAGGAAGCATGACAACAATTACCTTAACTAACACAGGAACGTGGACGCTTCCCGCTGATTGGAATGATGCCGCAAATACGATTGAAGTGTATGGCAGCGGCGGTAATGGAGCATTTACAAGTTTTACAACACAAAGTGGCGGGGGTGGAGGTGGAGGCGCTTATGTTAAAGGTGTTAATGTTCCATTAAAAGCCCAATTTCAAGCTGGATGGATAACAAATTTTAATTATTCAGTTAACACTGCAGGCACTGGTTTTGCAACTATTTTTGCATATTACGACCCAGACACTGGCCTTCCTGTTTATCAAGATCAAAGTATTGCCACAGCTGGTTCATCCGCGAATAATACATTTGGAGGGGGCGGTGGTATTCAAGGAAGCATTTACATTTACAGTGGTGGCTTAGTAGATGTAAAAACAATTTTTAACGCAGGCGGTGCTGGCGGTAATGGGAGAGCAAGTAGCACTGCGGCAGGCGGCGGCGGTGGTGGTGCGGGTGGGCCTAATGGGGTGGGTGGAGCTGGTGGCTCAAACACTACGACACTACCTACTGTTGGGCGTGGCGGCGGTGGTGCAAACGGTGGAACGGCAGGATCTTCTATTGCTACTACTGGTGGAGTAGGAAGTAATGGCGGCGGTAACGGCGGTAACGGTGGAATTGCGTCCACTTCAGGAACTAATGGATTTGCTGGAACAACAGTATATTCTGGAGGTGGCGGTGGCGGTGCTGGAGATGGTTCTGGAACAAACACAGGCGGCAACGGAGGTGGTTATGGCGGCGGTGGGGGCGGTCAAGCATCTTTTTTAACATCTTCTGCTGGAACTGGCGCTCTAGGTATTATTGTTATAAATTACACTCCAATTGCCGGGACAAACACCTCCAACTTTTTTATGATGTTTTAAGGATAATCATGGCACTCATCAAATCAGTAGACACAGATTACGGCATCCCAGCTTTGTACTGGAACATTGGAGCCGTCCAAGAAGATTTCAAAGGCAAAGGCACTGAAGTCACGTTCTACGGCTACGCATCCAAAGAAGCCCGTGATGCCGGCAAACAGCCACTAAGCGCAGGCAAGGTGCAGATTGCTGGTGATGAATACGTTGCAGGCGCAGACCGCCAAGCCTTGTATCAGATCATCAAGCAAAAGCCTGAGTTTGACGGTGCACAGGACGCATAACTATGCAAACAGAATACATGGCTATCCTCTTGAATGTAATTGGCAATTGGGCGACAATGGTGTCTGACGGCACTAATTGGGTAATCATGCAAGCCGCGTCAAATAACAACTTGCTACTGGAGTAACGAATGCCTGTAATGTCCACAGAATGGCAAGAGCAAAATCAAGCCAACAAACAAAACTGGTGCCTTGGCAACCAGCACGCTGTGGATTTTCTCAACTGTTTGTTTGATGCTGTGGAACTTTGGGACGACCTGATTGACAAAGACGTTGTTGTTGAAGACAGCCATGTCAACAGGGTGTTTATGTCGTTGATGTTTTCACTTCCATCAAACCCTTGGTTTATGGCAAACTACACCTATTATCAGCCGCTGATCATGGCGTCCATCAATGGGTTCCATGATGCCAACGAGATGGCAAAAAGCGACAAGAAGCATTTGCGAAATCTTGCATTTCACGTCCGCAATTTAGGTATTGAAATCCATATCGCCACTGCGTTTTTGCTTGGTGGATTTGAACACATGCGTAAAGTGTCTCCTGAAATTCGGGAGTTTTACGCTTTTGAAACTTTTGAAGAATGGGAGCGCAGTCATGCCTGATCCAGTAAGTGGCGCCATTGGCGGCAGTGCCGTACTCGGCGCGTTTAGCTCTAAAAACGCAGCGGACACGCAAGCCGGTGCGGCTAACCGTGCGTCTGATATTTCAAACGATCAGTACAACCAAACTCGTGCCGATCAAGCCCCATTCCGTGAAGCTGGCCTTACTTCGCAAAATAGATTGATGAGTCTGCTAGGTATCGGCGGCGATCCAAATGCTGCTGGCTACGGCAAGTATGGCCGCGACTTCAGCATGGCCGATTATCAAGCTGACCCAGGCTATCAATTCCGTTTGTCTGAAGGCCAACGTGCTTTGTCTCGCGGCGCAGCCGGTCGTGGTGGTTTGGTGTCCGGCAATTCGCTTAAGGCAATGCAAGATTACGCGCAGAACTCAGCGTCGGGCGAATACGCTAATGCGTTTAACCGTTACCAAGCTAACCGAAGTAACCAATTAGCACCCCTCCAATCATTGATGGGTGCTGGCCAATCGGCCACTAACTTTATTGGCCAAGCTGGCGCGCAAAACGCTTCTACTATGGGTGGGTACATGACGGGCGGCGCTGCTGCTCAAGCTGCTGGCCAAGTGGGCACTGCCAACGCAATTACTGGTGGCTTGGGTACATACTTAAATTACAACCAAGGCAACAACTTGGTCAACGCTTTGCGTAGCAGCGGCGGCGGGGGCATGGCAACGCCCACAGGCATGACGCAACAAGAATATGCCATCGCGAGTGGTGGATATTAAGGAATAAATTATGGCACTTGATCCAAACATTGCTCTTGGCGTTAGGCCGCTTGAACTTGCTAACCCGTTGGCGCAATACGGCCAAATGGCGCAACTGCAAAACGCGCAAACCCAGAATCAATTACAGCAAATGCAAATGCGCGAAGCTGAAGCGGTTTCGCAAGAACGCAACATGCTGCGCCAATTAAATCCTTCTGCGCCGGATTACGAGCAACAGCTTTTTAGAGTAAACCCACAGTTAGGCATTGCGTTTCGTAAAGAAGCCAGCACAGCCGCAGCCCAAGAAGCTGCCCGCCAAAAATCCCTTATTGAAGCTGCAACAGCTAAGCAAGGGATGCTGGGCCAAGCGTATCGTGATATTAGCAGCCGCCCTTCCGACGCTAATATTACGGCGCACACTGAGGACGTCCAAGCGTCCGATTTGTTTACGGCAGCGGAAAAACAAAAAGTGCTTGCTTTACAGAAGACGCTGCTGGCAATGCCATTGGCTGAACGCGGCGCGTACTTGGCCAGCCAAGGCGCAAAATCTAGCGAACTTAAACCTAACGTCAATGTTGGGCCAACCGGAATTGTTCAAACACCCGCGTTTGGCGGCGCGGCCACTGTAGTGCCTGGAACAGAAGCTGCATTCCAAATGACGCCGGGGCAGCTTGCGGCCAATAAGATTGCCCAACAACGCGCAAACTACGAAGGTCAGCGTGTCGGTCTTGAAGGTCAGCGTGTCGGTTTTGAAGGCCAGCGTGTTGATTTGGCAAGACAAGCGCAAACCACTGAAGGTTTAAATCCTAAAGAGATTCAAAAGCGGGAAGCTGCGCTGCCGCAAGCCACAGCAGCCATTAAAGGTTTTGAAACCAAGTCGGACAGCTTTGTTGCCGATCTTCAAAGGTTACGCGATCATCCTGGTCTGTCACAGATTACTGGCTTGATTGCTGGTCGAGTGCCTGCCGTTACCGCCGACGGCCGCGCTGCACAAGCGCTGTACGATAAAGTTGTTGCCAAAGGCGGTTTTCAAGCCTTGCAAGATATGCGCGACGCATCCAAAACTGGTGGTGCGCTGGGTAACGTGTCTAACCAAGAGGGTAAGCAGCTTACCGCATCGTTTGCGGCCATTCAACGCACGCAAGACGCAAAAGATGTGCGTGCGGCTATTGACGACGCGGTGGCTAACATACAGGGCGCTAAGACTCGTATGCGTGAAGCGTATGATTCAACGTACTCATATAAAACCGGCAACGCGCCAGCATCAGGCGGCGTAATTGAATTTGGGAGTCTAAAATAATGGACGTCCGTTTACCTGATGGCACGATTATCAAGGGTGTACCCGATGGTATGAGCAAGGCCGACTTGACGGCCAAGCTGCAAGCCAACGGGTACGACATGAGCAAACTTGCGCCTGCTTTGCCTACGCAACCAGTTGTCGCAACACCGGCAGCGCCTGCGCCTTTACGCGGTAAAGCCGGTATGTTTGATATGCTGTCCGCGCCGTTTGAAATGGGCATGGAATTAGCCAATAAACCCCGCGCTGAACAAGCCGCATTTATTGCGCCTACGGTAGAAGCATTGGGCGCGGGCGGCGGTGCGATGCTCGGTTCAATGGGTGGCCCGTTAGGGGCCGTTACGGGCGCTGGCGCGGGGTATGCTGGGGCAAAAGAATTAATGCGCTATGCTGCTGGTACAGCAACGCCAGAAACATTACCGCAAGCATCTCAGCGCGTAGCTGAAAACGCGATAACCGGCGCAGCTATGGAAGCTGGCGGTCGAGCCATAATTGGCCCCATAATTGATAAAGCTGCTAAAGCTGCTGGATGGGTTTTTGACACCGTAAGCGGTAATTTGTTACAAGTGCGCGCGGGCAAAATTATCCGTCAAATTGCTGGCGCTGATCTTGATGCTGTCAAAGCAGCAGCTTCAAATGCTCCGCAAAATCTTACTGCTGCGCAAGCCGTCGCGCCCGTAGGAAACGATATGTTATCGGCGCTTGGCGCGCGGGCGGCAAAAAATGATGTGGTTAACTTTTTTTCCCGCACAGCCGCAGAACAAGAGGCTGCACGTTCAGCCGCGTTAAAAGCGGTTACGCCAGACATGGCCACCGCCCAAGCTATGCGGGGCAACGCAGCATCACCGCTGTACACGGCAGCAACGCAACCCAGCGTTGCCATCAATACAAAACCGTTAGTAACTCGCGTAGATGATTTGTTGGCGCGTAACCCCGGCAATCCTGAATTGATTACGGCGCTAAACAAAATTAAAACTGGTCTTGAATCAAGCAACAACGCTGAACAAGTGTCTTCTGTTTTAGACGGGTTAAAAACAGCAATCGCGTCTAAAGATAACAAATTTATTGCTAAGAATTTGTTAGACGTGAAGTCGTCTATTGAGTCTGCGTTACCTGGGTATAAAACAGCGCAACAAGTTTTTGCCACAGCTTCAAAACCGGTTAATCAAGCCGCCGTTTTGGGGGAAATGCAAAATGTTCTTGCCCGTGAAGGTGGCGGGGAAAGAGTCACGCCGTTTTTAAATGTTTTAGGGCGCGGCGAAAACGCGTTGATCAAACGTACCACTGGGGACGCGCGATTTGGCGATCTTGGGGATGTATTGTCTAAACCGCAAATGGCAGTTGTAGATGATGTTGCTGGGCAGCTTACGCGAGATTTGCAGTTGGCTAAAGCTGCGGCGCGCGGCGAAGGTGGTCTTTCGCGTATTTTAGGCGAAGCTAAAGCGACTGCTGAATTGCCGCCAGCTTTTAACATATACACGCGTACATCTAATAAAGTTCTTAGTTTATTAGAGGGCCGCGTAAACACTAACACTTTAAAAGCTATGGAAGACGGAATGCGGTCGGGTAAAGATTTGATGTCATTGATCAACAAACTGCCTGCTGCTGAACGCGTTAATGCGCTAAAAGCCATTGGTACTTCGGCTAAAGATTTTGGTCGTGCGGCTACCTTTGGTACAAACGCGCTTGCCCCTCAATCCGAAAATCAAAACGCATTGGTGAAGTAATGGAATCTCAACAGTTATTCAACATCGCCCTTGGTCTAGCTGCTTTTCTGGGCGGCTGGGTACTGAACAACATTACCAAAGCCATTGAGCGCCTTGACACGGACGTTAGGGCGATGCCAAGTACCTACGTTTCCAAGGACGATTACCGCCATGACATTTACGAAGTAAAAGAAATGTTGGCTAAGATATTTGATAAGCTAGACACTAAAGCCGACAAATGAGCCTTGATCCAGTATCAGTTTTGTTAAATGTTGGCGGCAAAGTCATCGACAGGCTTTGGCCAGACCCCGCGCAGGCAGCAAGCGCTAAGTTGGAACTTATAAAACTGCAACAATCTGGTGAATTGGCCGCTATGGCTGGGCAGTTGGAAATCAATAAAGTTGAGGCGGCCAGCACCTCAGTATTTGTTAGCGGCTGGCGGCCCTTTATCGGTTGGGTTTGCGGCGCGGCTTGCGCTTGGAACTGGATTGGATTAAAGATTGCTTTATTTGCGGCTGCATATTTTGAACATCCTTTAAATTTAACCCCAGCCGATCTATCTGAAATGACGCCTGTGTTGATGGGTATGCTTGGTATTGGTGGCTTACGAACAATTGAAAAGCTAAATGGTGTTGCCAGAACATGAGATCAAATTACGCTGAATCTTTACAAGCCGTTCTTGTCCATGAGGGCGGTTTTGTTAACAATCCCAAAGACCCTGGCGGCATGACTAACCTTGGTTGCACTAAAGCAACATGGGAAGAGTATTGTGGCAAGCCTGTAGATGAAAAAACCATGCGAGCCTTGACTCCCGTGGATGTTATGCCGCTATACAAGACTAAATACTGGGATAAGGTTTGTGCTGATGACCTGCCTATGGGTGTTGATTACGTTGTATTTGATGCTGCCATCAATAGTGGCCCAGGAAGGGCTGCAAAGTGGCTTCAAACGTGCGTTGGCGTCAATCCTGATGGCGGCATAGGGCCAAAGACTTTAGCTGCTGTACGGGCTAAAGATCCAAAACAATTGATAGACGATTACTGTGCATACCGTTTGGCTTATCTTAAGATGCTTCAAACTTGGGATACGTTTGGAAAAGGTTGGGAGCGCAGGGTTAAAGAAGTAAACGCAAAAGGTCTTACTTTGTCACAAAAGATTCTTACTGCCGCAGTCTAATGCGCTCATGCTCAAACGTGTAGATATTCGCAAAGAGTCCGTTCAGATAAAACTGTCGGAACTTCAGAATATTTGCCTACCTTTTGATAAGTTGTATGACACTAATTTTGGATGCTGGTGGATTGCTTCTGAAGATGGCATGGATATTGGTTTTGCGGGGCTTGTTCGCAGCGTGTCTTGGTCTGATTGTGGTTATTTGTGTCGGGCAGGTGTTGTTCCTTCTGCTCGTGGACACGGCATACAGAAAAAGTTTATTTACGTCCGAATCCGACAGGCAAAAGCTCTTGGGTGGAAGTGGCTTGTAACTGATACTCGTCTTAACCCTGCTTCGGCAAACAGTCTGATTTCATGTGGGTTCAAAATGTTTGAGCCTTCTAACCCTTGGGGGTGTAAAGAAACCCTATATTGGCGAAAGAAGTTGTAATGGGTAATACCGATAAAGAAATTATGACTGCCATTCAAAACAGCAGTTCAATGTCAGAAGCCAGCAGAATACTTGGCATTACCCAATCGGGGCTTAACAAGCGGCGTAGACGTATTGAGAACAAGCTCAAGATAGCTATCGTAGCACCACAGAATACAGATCAATACAAGCATCTTCAAGTTGCCGCTACTCACCCGCAGCAAAAGAATCTTGGCATCTTAAATGGTACTGTAGTTGTGTTTAGCGATGCTCATTTTTGGCCTGGGGTGTACACAACAGCGTTTCATGGCCTTTTGTGGGCGATTAAAGAACTTAAACCTCACGCTGTGATAGCTAACGGGGATATTTTTGATGGGGCGGGTATCAGTCGCCACCCCCGCATTGGCTGGGCAAAGTCTCCTTCCGTGATGGAAGAACTGAAAGCCTGCACTATTTCAATGGGATACATTGAGGAGGCCGCTAAAGAAGCCCGTCACAACGTCAAATTGATGTGGCCCTTGGGTAACCATGACGCAAGGTTCGAAACGTTTTTGGCAGCTAACGCGCCACAATATGAACACGTTAAAGGCTTTACCCTTAAAGACCACTTTCCCGATTGGGAGCCTTGCTGGGCAATATGGATAAACAATGAGACAGTTGTTAAGCACCGCTTTAAAGGTGGCGTTCATGCAACGCACAACAACGCACTTTCTAGCGGCAAGAATATTGTAACTGGTCACCTGCACAGCCTGAAGGTAACGCCATATAGCGATTACAACGGGGTGCGCTATGGCATTGATACGGGTACGCTTGCAGAGCCTTATGGTCCACAGTTTGAGGATTACACCGAACAAGGACCGCTTAACTGGCGCAGTGGCTTTGCAGTGCTGACGTTTGTGGACGGAAAATTAATCTTGCCTGAGTTGGTAACAACACACAGCCAAGGATCTATTGAGTTCCGAGGCCGTGTGATTAAAGTTACACAGTAGCTTCTTCTTCGTCTTCTTCTTCTTCGGGTTCCAAGTCTTCAAAAGCGGTGCCTTCCCAAGCGCCAACCCAGCCTTCGCCTTCTTGGAACTCAACAAACTCTTTCAAAACTTCAATAACGTCAAAGTCATGTGTTTCAATAGTCAGTTTGCCATCGCCTAACCAGCCCAATTCGATTTCAAGTTTGTACATAACAGCCCCAATTAAATACAGCGAATTTGCTGCTCTTTAATCGTAATGGTCTGAAATGACAAATACAAGACTTATGGCTTTGACGCGCCCCTACGCATAAGCGTGTAACCACAACGCTATTAGCGCAAGCATTATGACGCCTGCAATGCCGGTAAACAACCACCAAAGAAAATCCATCATTTGTTAGGCCTCGGTGTGTTATCTGGTACTTCCATGCAAACATACACGGCTGCGTATTGCCCCCGCTTTGGTGCATTCCACCTGTCAATGTATACGCCGTACACATCCGGCAATGCCCTGCGTATTGCAGCAGGGTCTGCGTCCAGCCTTGCGGCGATCTCGTTGGCGGTCATGCCATCTTCCGAATTAAGCAGCAGTTCACGTATTTGGTTGTGTCGGGACTGCATCGTCACCCTTGTTAAGTTCTTCCCACTCTTCGTCGGTAATCAATGGGATCGGGCTTGGCTCTTTGGCTCGCTCCATAGCGTAGCGCACAGCCATCATGCGGACACGCGCCTCCATCTCAATCCTGTTGAACTCATCATCTTCGTAATCATTCATGCTTGTTCTCTCCTGTAATTTTTGCCGCACTTAACACAGCGCCATTGCGGTTTGTTTTTTGTGTCGTCTATCCATTCGTGAGTGCAGTTGCTTGCCACCGGCTCCTGCTCTGGCTGTGCTGCGGGTGGGGTGGTGTAAAGAGGAATTGGAAAGCACTTGTGGTCATTGTTGTCGCTGACATTGCCATCCGCATCCATCCACGCCACAGGCTCCTGCTCTGGCTGTGCCAAGCCATCACAGTATTTTTCAAGCGCCCGTGTGTATGCCGTCAGGCTTGTGTAGTCTGATTCAATCGGTCGTTTCATGCTTGTCCCTTTGCTTTGAGGGCGTTTGAATTGCTTGCCAGCGAATAAGAGTCGTGCAGTTGGCGCAACGCCCCCAAGAACTTTTCACGCTCGGCTTGTACAGCTTCCCGTACAGCTACACATAACGGTCTGGTGCAAAACGGGCTGCATGAATGCACGTCATAGTCCAGCCCCAACTCACGCGCATTCTCTGCCTTGATGTCAAGGGCAATCTGACGCTTGCGCCAGCCTGAATCAGTCATACCGTACCTCTCAGTTCCCAGCCAAGTAAAAAATATTTCCAGCGTGTCTGAAGTGAAGGGACTGCATAACGTCCATTTTTTGCTTTGGTGAAATCGTAGTTACCACTAGCAATCATGATTGCCTCAAATGTTTTTTGGGCTTGTGTCATATTTTCCCCTTTGGTACAGCTAACAACCATTTGTCACCGAGATGGCGAAGGCTGCGCGCCCACTGGCGCTGATAGGCGCGCTGGCCGGGGAACAGGGCGCGCGCTTGGGTTAGTCGGACTGTGTTCATTTGGTTGCTTCTCTCAAAAGTTCCACGCGCTCTCTAGCCACACGCAGAGTGTTGTAACGCTGGTGCAAACGCTCCAGCACGGTGACGCGCTTGTGGGATGCGCGCTCTTGGTTTAATAAATCCAAAACCTCGTCCTCAGTTTTTACGCTCAGGTCACTGTTTAGTTTTCGCCATGTGATCATAAATTTTTCTTTCTAAATCCACTACTTCGCCATCGGTGCGCATATAACTGCGGATGGCCGAGTTCATCTGCCTCTCTTTGTGCTTGGCCTCAGACCTTGCGGCCTTCAGCTTGGCTTTCCATAAATCAATGCGTTTCATTTAAGCGCCTCCAGTGCAATTTCAGATACGGCCTGCTTAGTGTGCAGCGCCGCCCATATTTTCTCGTCCACAGTTTTCTCAGTCATTAGTACATAGACCCACACGTCATGCCGCTGGCCGCTACGGTGCAGCCTGCCCACGGTTTGCTCGAACAACTCAAGACTCCACGGCAAGGACAAAAATACCATGTGCTGCCCGCCGTGTTGTAAGTTAAGCCCGTGACCTGCGGATTTAGGATGCACGGCAAGGATTCGTACCTGACCTGCATTCCATCGAGTGATCGCGTCAGCATCATCAAGCGTTGTGATGGTGAATCGTCGCTGAAGTTCGGCGAGTTCTTCTTTGTACGTGTAAACAATGATGGTGTTTGCATTCTGATTCTCCTCAAGCAATTCAGTCAATCGGTCAAACTTATGGCTGCTAAACCATATGGGGGTCTGTGTTACAGTGAACTTACCGGGTGTTTCGGAGGCCACTGATTTGGTGTCGTAAACAAAGCCCGACGCCAGTTGCTGCAACTTGCCAGTGACGACGCCCGCGTTGACCGCCGTGATGGTGTCCAGCACAAACTCTTTTTTGAGCTTGTTGTACGGCGTCAAGTCCATCTTGCACATCATTTCAACGTGATGGCAGGGCGGCAATTTGTCCTTATAGTCGCCCGGCTCCAGCACAAATGTCGCTGGTTTGATTTTCTGCATGACCTTATCAAGCGCGCCGGGGCGCGGCGCCCACTCACCAAACTCAGGGTTCATCAGCACAAAATACTGCTGCATGAACGCGCCCTTGGCCCGGCCCAGCAGCGATTGGTCTACGATCTTGCACTGGCCAAACACATCCTCAAGTCCGTTGCTGGTAAATGAACCGGTTAAACCCCACCGCACACGCATCGGGTCCATGACTTTCAGCAGCGCTTTGAAGCGTGCGCCGCTGGGGTTCTTGAGGCGGGTCAACTCGTCGAACACAATGCCGTCAAAGTTCAGCGACTGCTCGGCCAGCCATTGAATGTTGTCGTAGTTGGTGACAACCACTTGAGCCTTGGATTTAAGCGCCGCAGTGCGTTCTTTGGGCGTGCCCACAGCCACGGCCAGCGACATGAACGGCGCCCACTTGGGCTGCTCGACTGGCCACACGTCGGTGCAGACGCGCTTAGGCGCTAAGACAAGAAAGCGCTTAACGTGTTCGTCGCGCAGCATCTCCCACATGCCGGTCAGTGTGATGGCGGTTTTGCCCGCGCCCACAGGCGCAAGGACCATCGCACGGTCATGCTCGTAAATGAAGTCGGCGGCCAACTCCTGATAGGGCCTAAGTTGCACGGCGGTTTTCCAAGTCGATCAGCAACTCAATGTAGTGCTTGGCCTTCTCAAGGTCAGCAATGCCGTTCTTGTTGCGCCAGCGGCTGACGTACTTGACGACGTTGCCCTCCAAATAGCCCATCGCGTTGGCATGGATGTACTGAACCGGCTGGATCGGCATATCCTTGTAATGGCTGCCGTCAACTTGTTTGTCTAACGAATTCATCAATCTGCTCCTTAGTCCATAAACATGCGTAACTCTGACGTAGCGTTGCCATATCAGCGGCAAACATTTTCTGCAAGGGTGACAGCCTGCCGCCTTTGGTCTTGAGTTCCACAAACCACGTCTGCCCATCGGGCAAACAAGCGATCTGGTCGGCCACGCCTTTGCGCCCTGGTGACGTGAACTTCCACGTCTTGCCCCCTGCACGCTCGACGGCCCAAACAAAGTGCCGTTCAACTTCTGATTCTTTCATGGCCTAAAATATATCATGTAAAAAAGTTTTGCACAACAATTATTTTTAGTGTACACTGGCATCTCCATCAACTAAACTGGAGTACCCATGAAAATTGAATTTACCCGCGCCGAAGTTGAGCGCATTCTTTTGCATTTTGCTAACTCCTTTGCGCCAGACGCAAAGTTTGACAAAGTTGAACCGACCGGCTACCGCATGATGCCCGACGGCTTTGTTGTCAGCACGAAAGAAGATGATGCAGCACAGTAATATCGTCGGCGGCTCGACCGCCAAGCGCGTCATCAACTGCCCCGGCTCCGTAGTGCTGGTGCAAAAGATGCCGCCTAAGCCATCCAGCGAACACGCAGACCGTGGCACGCTGTTGCACAACGCCATCAGCGCCATCTTGGAAGATATGAACGTCGATGTGATCGGCATGAAGTACGAAGACCAAGTGTTGACGCAAGACTTGTACGACGAGAAGATCATGACGGCGCTGGCGCTGCTTGACGAAGTAGACCCAAACAAGGAGATGATGTATGAAGTTGAAACCCGTGTTGGCTTCGGTGATCTCTTGCCTGGGGTATTTGGCAGCACTGACTTGGTTGGCCGTATTGGTACTCGTGCCATTGTTCTTGATTGGAAGTTTGGTGACGGCGTTGTCGTCGATGCTGAAGAAAATGATCAGTTGATGTTCTACGCGGCTGCGGCCATGCGTACCGAATCAGCAGCTTGGGCGTTTGATGGCGCAACCGAGATCGAGTGCGTTATCGTGCAGCCTCCCATGATGAAGCGTTGGGTCACCACAAGAGAGCGCATTTCGCAGTTTGAGCGCGATCTGGTTAAGGCCGTGAAGGCTGCGCAGTTGCCCGATGCCAAGCTGGCTGTGGGCGATCACTGTCGCTGGTGCGCAGCCAAGCCGGTGTGCCCCAAGATGACCGGCGCTGTGGACCGCGCGCTGCAAGTGCAACTGAAAGAAATAGACGTTGACACGCTAAGCAAATACCTGAAGAATGCAGACCTCTTAGAGGACTGGATCAAAGACCTGCGCGGTCTGGCCATGCAGTTGCTTGAGAAGTCTTTGCCCGTGCCAGGCTACAAGTTGGTTGCTAAGCGCGGTACAAGACAGTGGATTGATGAAGACGAAGCCGTGGCTATCCTAGGCGTCGCAGGCATTGACCCATACAAAGAACGTGAAGTGATTTCGCCTGCGCAAGCAGAGAAGTTACTCAAAAAGAGCAAGTTGACTTTGCCACCGGAATTAACGGTGTCATTGTCTTCAGGCACAACACTGGCAGATGAGGCTGACCCCCGTCCAGCAGTGTTGCAGTTGAGTGGCCTTACGGCTGCTCTTTCTAAAATCCAATGAAAGTTTAAAATGCAATTGACTACTTTTTCTTCGGCAAATCTGCCAGCGGTTTCTTCTTTGTCTACCTCCCTGCGCGCGCTTGAAAAAGACGTTGGCCCAGCCGGTACTGTCATCCTTAAAATGGACAAGACAGGCCACTGGGTCTTTGGTGCAGACCAGACAGAAGCCGAGCCTGACTCTCTTTGGGCTATCAATCCTTTCTCGTTCATCCACGGCTTTATCGCTTGGGGTGATGGTGAAGTGTTGGGCGAGAAGATGGTTGGCGTATCTGAGCCACTGCCTGAACTGGAAAGCGCTCACAAGGACGCCAAGCGCGGCTGGGAGACTCAGATCGGTATGTCGCTCAAGTGCACCACTGGCGAGGACAAGGACATGGAAGCACGCTTCACAACCACTTCGGTGGGCGGCAAGCGCGCGGTCCAGACCCTTGGTGTCGCCATTGCGACGCAAGTTGAGAAAGACCAATCTAAGCCTGTGCCTGTCGTGCGTCTGAAGAAGGATCACTACCAGCACAAGTCTTACGGCAAAATCTACACGCCAGTGTTTGAGATTGTCGAGTGGGTTGGCCTTGACGGCGCTGCTGAAGAAGCCGCACCCGCTGCTGAGGCAGAGCCAGAAGCACCTGCTGCTGGCCGTCGCCGCCGTAGCGTCTAAGTAAATCGGGGGCTGTTAAGCCAGCGTTCGAGGATGTTTCTGTAGGGATTTTCTGGCTTTCTTCCCTACCTTGACGAGACCAAATCGAAGCCCCCACCTATAAAGTACAGTATGGTTTATATCGATTTCGAGACCCGTAGCCGGTGCGATCTGAAGGCCAAAGGCGTTTACAACTACGCTCAGGACGCCAGCACCGACGTGCTGTGTATGTCCTACGCCTTTGATGACGGCGAAGTGCAGACGTGGACGTCAGGCCCGTTGCCTGACTTCACAGGGCACATGATCTACGCCCACAACGCCGCCTTCGAGCGGTTAATTTTTTGGTATGTGCTGCAACAGAATTACCCGCTTGAGTCGTTCTACTGCACCGCAGCACAAGCCCGGTCCAACTGCGCGCCTGGTAGCCTTGAGGACGTCGGCCGCTTTGCTGGCGCAGACATGAAGAAGGACCACCGGGGCGCTCAACTAATACGTTTACTTAGCATCCCTAAGGCCGATGGTACGTTCAACAACGACCCGACCTTGATGGCCGAGATGATTGCGTACTGCGAACAAGACGTGCGGGCCATGCGTGCCGTCAGCAAGGCCATGCGGCCGCTGTCTGACGATGAGTTGGCCGACTACCACGCCAACGAGCGCATTAACGATCGGGGCGTCTTGGTGGACGTGCCGTTGTGCGAGGCCGCCGTGCGTTACGCTGGCGCTGAAATGGACGAGATACAGAAGATCGTCGCCGAGGTGACAGAGGGCGTGATCACCAGCGTGCGCTCACCTAAGATGCGCGAGTGGGTGCTGGAGCGTGTCGGGCCAGAGGCCAAAAAGCTGATGTGGACCGGCGAAAAATATTCTATTGACAAGACCGTGCGGGCTAACTTGCTTGCGATGGAGAACCATGATGAAGTCCCAGCCGATGTGGCCGAAGTTATACAGTGCGCCGATGACCTTTGGGCGTCGTCGGTTGCGAAGTTCAGCCGCCTTAAAAGTTTGGCAGACGAGGAAGACGGCCGAGTTAGAGGTGCCTTTGTTTTTGCTGGAGGCAGTGCAACAGGGCGCGCTTCGTCGTACGGCGCTCAAGTCCATAATTTCCCGCGTAAAAGCGCTCAAGACCCCGAAACCGTCCGCACAGCAATGGTTCGAGGCCATGAAATCGTGCCACGATTCGAAAAACGCATTACAGACGTTCTAAAGAAGATGCTGCGCCCGGCTATTGTGGCCAAGCCTGGGCACGTCCTGATCGCTTACGATTGGTCGGCCATCGAAGGGCGCGTGCATCCGTGGCTGTCCAACTGCCCGGCGGGTGAAGCCAAGCTAAACGTGTTCCGGTCAGGCCTTGACCCGTACAAAGTTAACGCTACTGCGACCTTTCGCGTGGCTTACGATGACGTGACGGGCGATCAACGCCAAGTGGGTAAGGTGCAAGAATTGGCGCTGGGTTTTCTTGGTGGTGCTGGCGCGTTTGAAGTGTTCGGCCGCGCCTACGGCATCCACTTGTCAGCCGCTGAGGTTGCCCGCGCTGTTGAGGGCTGGCGTAGGGCAAACCCTTGGGCGCAAGACCACGGCCGACGTTTAGAAGATGCGTACCTGCGCGCCATGAGAAACAAAGGGCATGAATTTGCTGCGGGTCGTGTTGTGTACTTGTTTGATGGCCAGACCCTCTGGTACAGTCTGCCTTCCGGCCGGGTGCTTTGCTACCCAAACGCCAAGTTTGACGAAGAAGGCAACGTGACGTACACCAAAGCAGCTTGGAAGCCAGCAGCCGATGCGACCGAGTGGCCGCGCGCCCGTTTGTGGCGTGGTCTGGCTTGCGAGAACGTCACTCAAGCGGCTGCGCACGATGTGCTGCGCCATTCACTGCGCCAGCTTGATGACATCGTGCTACACGTCCATGATGAGATTGTCGTCGAGTGCCCTGAGTCAACCGCCGAGGCTACGGCCGCCCACATTCACAAGATCATGTGTACACCGCCTGCGTGGGCTGAGGGTTTACCCTTGGCCGCTGAGGGCGTGACAACAAAGCGGTATAGCTAAAAGAAAGCCCCCGTGGATTAGACGGGGGCTAAATCCCAACTAAGGAGAGAGCCATGAGCGATTTTATAGAGTTTTTGACAGAGTTAGCGCCGGAGGGCGAAACTTTTTTGATGGTGCGCCAAAAGCCACAACTTAAAGACAACCAATACCAGTATCACGCCGATGGCGCTATCAAATGCACTTGGCCCGCCATGCTGCCCGACGCCAAGGTCAAGCCCTCATGGGCGATCTACGGCAACACCGCCAGCTTTATCATCGACCGCTTCAAAGACGGCTACCCCGGCGCGCAGGCTGCCAACTGTGAGTATGTGCTGGTGATGGTGCTGGACGACGTGGGCACCAAGGCCACCGTGCCGCCGCTTGAGCCGACGTGGAAGATGGAGACGTCGCCAGGTTCGTTTCAGTGGGGCTATGTGTTCAGCGAGCAGCCGACCAAGGCCGAGTTTAGCGCCGCCATTGTCGCTATTGCTGAGGCAGGCTACACCGACAAGGGCGCGATCAATGCGGTGCGTAATTTCCGCCTGCCTGGTAGCGTGAACCTGAAGCCCGGCCGTGATGAGTTCAAGTCTGTGCTGGTCGAGTTTTACGCGCACCGTGATTTCACACTGCCTGAGATCTGCGCAGCGCTTAACGTGACGCCCGGCGTGGCAACCGACGCATATAAGCCCATCCGTATCAGTGACGACGGCACAGATGACGTGATGGTCTGGCTGTCAGAAAACGGCCTGCTGCTGTCTAAACCCAATCAAGAGGGCTGGGCTGGCGTGATCTGCCCCAACAGCACATCGCACAGCGACGGCAACCCAGAGGGCCGTTATTTGCCCGCAAACCGGGCTTACTGCTGCCTGCACTCGCACTGCTTAGACTTTACATCGTCCGTGTTCCTGCAATGGGTGGCCGACAATGGTGGCCCCAAGCACACGCCCGGCCTGCGTGAGGAACTGCTGACGACTGCAATGGAGTCTGCGCTGGCCAAACTTCAACCGACAACCGCGTTCCCCGACGTAGTGGCCGACGTGGTGGCCGAGGTCGAGCGCAAAGAACTTGGACGGCTTGAGAAAGACGGCTGGTATGAGCGCTTTGCATACCTACAAGACGATGACGCCTTCTTTGATTTGGTAGAGCGCCATGAGGTGGCGCGGTATTCGTTCAACGCGATTTATAGGCACGTCCCCTGCAACAGCATTCACGGTAAGCGCCCCAAAATTGAAGCGGGTACGTGCTTTGATGAGAACCGCCAAGCCAAGGGCGCGCGCATTCTGAAGGGTGTCACCTACGCGGCTGGGGAGACTATCCTTTGTTCACGCGACGGCATCGTCTACGGCAACCGCTGGCGCGATGCCCGGCCGGTTCCGGTCGCCGGTAACGTGAAGCCGTGGCTTGACCATGTGGAACGCATGATCCCAGACGCTAAAGAGCGTGCGCACATCCTGAACGTGATGGCGTTTAAGGTTCAGCATCCGAACCGCAAAATCAACCACGCCGTACTGCATGGGGGCAACCCTGGCAGCGGTAAAGACACCATGTGGGCACCGTTCTTTTATGCGATCGGCGGGCAGTCGCTGCGTAACGTGTCGCTGGTGCGTAACGAAGAAGTGACCTCACAGTGGGGCTATGCCCTTGAAACTGAGGTGCTGGTCATTAACGAGTTGCGCCAGTCTGAAGCCAAAGACCGTAGGGCCCTTGAGAACACCCTAAAGCCCCTGATCGCTGCGCCGCCTGAGTTCTTGGCTGTGCAGCGCAAGGGCTTGGCCCCTTATGACATGGTGAACCGCTTGCTGGTCGTGTCGTTTTCTAACGAGCGCGTGGCGATCAATCTGCCCTCAGACGATCGGCGATGGTTCGTGGCGTGGTCTGACGCGCCCCGCATGAGTGACGCCGAGGGTGAGGTCATTTGGGCGTGGCTTGAGTCGGGCGGTAAATCGGCCGTGGCGGCTTGGCTGCATCAGCGTGACGTGTCCGCGTTTGCCCCTGGTGCAACCCCAATGATGACCGAAGCCAAGGCGATCATGGTCGAGGCTGGCATGAGTGGCGCTGAGTCGTTCCTGGTTGATCTTATGCGCTCACGCATTGGTGAGTTCAGCCGGGGCGTGGTGGGCGCGCCGTGGCACGCGCTGTGCGATCGTTTGCAAGGCACTGCACAGGGTAGCGTCAAAGTCGTGCAGCCTGCCCTTCTACACGCGTTTAAAGAAGCCGGATGGGTAGATATGGGCCGTCTGAAGTCCCGCCGGTTTGACAACAAAAAGCACATTTTTTGCGCGCCTGAGATGGCCGGGGTTAGCCGGTCCGAACTGCGCGACATGGTGGAAGACCCGCCCGCGTCAAGTGTGCGCCTGGTGAAATGATTAAGGGGCCGTGAGGCCCCTTTTTTATAGGTCAAGCAAGATGGCCAGCAAGGCCGCGATTAGAAGGCTAACTAGAACGAGCATCCGCGCGCCCTCGTTCGATTAGCGTGCGCGCATACGTTTGATCTTCAGGCCGTTCGCTTGAGAGCATGGCGCGCAGCTTGTAGGCGATTGCCTGCGCCCGGTCGGGGCTGCTGGCGCGTTCATACGCCGCCCCGGTGTTGATATAGTCGGCTTCGGTGTGGTTCATGGGATAACCCGCGCGGCTAGCATCATGGCTTGGTTAGACGTCATCGTGCCGCTTTTCAAGCCTTTATAAATTTCGTCCAAGGCTTCAAGGTACAGATCACGGTCGATCTGCACTTCTTCAAGTTCAAGCTGCAAATCTGCAAGCTGCGCCAATAGTGAGGCGGCTTCAGTGAAGCCTTCGGTGTAGGCGATGCGCTCGCGTTCGGTGGGGGTGAGGTTAGTTAGCATAGCGGCCCCTTAATAGTTAGCGTAGACAATAGCGCCCGCTTCGGTGACGCCAACCAGCGCACCCTGCTCGCTAACGTGTTCGATGACGATGGCCGCGCACTGTTCCGCGTAGTCGTCGTCCTCAGGGTCCACGTCGTTCAGGTTGATCGAGTAGTCGCGCGCGATCTCAGCGGGCGTCGATTCGGTGTAGTCGCAACACAAGGCCACGACGTCCAGGTCGTACTGGGGGTCAATTTCCTCCAAGTAGTCAAACAGCAGGCCGAGGCCTTCATAAGAGAATTGATCGCCCCGGCCTGCGCGGTTGAATTCGTCGCGAAATTGTGAAGCGTTATCGATTGTGATGTACATGGTGGGCTTTCGGTTAGTTGGAGAAAATGACGCCGTTGGGCTGAATTTTGGTCAAGTTGGCGATGGGCACATGGCGCACTGTGCCGCCGTCCTCATGGGCAACCCATGTGCCCGCAAAGTCAATCGCGGCCGTGTTGGCGCTGACGCTGACGACAGTGCCACGGGCGCGGGTGCCGTCCATCGTGCGGCGGATGACAGCTTGGGAAAAGGCGACTTTATCGCCGACAGTTAATTTGGCCATTTTTTGCTTTCAGAATGTGAGGATGTCGAAATAGGCAAGGGCGCAGACAGTCAGGGCGACTGAGTAGGCAAGAACTGCGAGCATGTCCATAGCGGCGGCGCGGCGCTTCTCCAGCGCTTCCTGAGTTGGTTTGTATGTGTAGCGGTGCATGGTCAATCCTTAACGGTAAAAATAAATGGCGGCGTTTTGTTCAGCATCGCGGGCAGTCGCGCCCCAATACTTGTGGCCGGTGATGTAACCGGTGACATACCAGAGCTTTGTTTCAGGGCATTGTGTGAGTTTCATGGTTAGCCTTTCAGTTGGTTTGCGAAAGCCTCGCGGCGTTCAGATATTGGGCGCGCCAGTTTTAACGCGCCCTCAAGGGTTGTCGATGACGTGAGAATCTCAAGCGTCTGCGCGCTTTTCACTGTGAACTTGCGAACGCGCTCTTTGTATGTCCAGCGGCTCGGGCTGCTGCCGTTGTCATAATCGACATACACACTAGCGCGGCGAATGTGCCTATCGCGGCAAAACGACAGCCACGGCTTGACTAGCTGCTGCTGATCGGGCGTGATCGTCTCGGCTTTTTGAGCTGCGCGGGTGGAAATAATTATCATAATTAGGCTTTCGCAGGTGTGATGACTTGGCGCATGTTGTCCGCCTGGTCGACCGCTTCAAATAAGCGATCGGCGAGGGCGAACCAAACGCGCGCGCTTTCGGCGGTGTTCGGGTCGGTGTCCAGTTGCGCGGCGAACTGTTGCGCCAAGATGGAATATTCCAGCAAGTTAAAGCGCATGGTGTCGAAGTCTTTTGATTTCATGGTGGGTTCCTTAGTTGGTTATGGTTCGTCCGTCCCGCGAGGGAACCCCGAGTGTAAGCTATTTCTTTACGCTGTCAAGTACTACACGTAAAGAAATTTGTAACAGAGTGTAACAGCGCAAAACTGTTGTTTTGTGGACATTGTGGGCTGAGTGTGGACGCTGGAGATGGCGTGAGATTGTCCACGCTCGAAGCTAGTAGCGGCAAGGCTTTGGGCATTTTGTGGACATTGTGGATAGTGTGTTTGAAAGGTTTGTCAAAAGATAGGTACTGTATATAAACACAGTAATACTCAATATGGGGTAGACCAACTGAAAACGCATTGTCCACATGTCCACATTGTCCACACTTTAGACCGACGCATTTTGCTGGCGCGCGTACATGTGGGCATTGTGGACCATGCATTAATGCATCGTGTTGGTCCGCATGTGGACTGTCCACATTGTCCACACTGCTACCAGGCCATGCGACCTGCGTGGACATGTCCACATGATCCACAGCCATTTTGGGTTCGGCATGAGGGGGAGGGGGTAGGGCCGACGGCATAGGGCCTGCTGCAACGGAGCGTTCGCAGACAATTTTTTTTGCAACCTAGTTTTTGTAAAAGATTTTTAATTTTTTATTTTTTGATATATCATTCGCGCACGCATTCACGCGGCCATACAATTTATGAGTTTCTATTCACTGCCACTCGTCATCAATGAAGTGCGCGCCACAGAGGCGGTGCTTAACCGCATCTACGACGCCGCCAAGCTGGGCTTAAAGGGCGACAACCTGGCGCTGGCCGCCGGGCTGCTGCCCAAAGCGTACCGCCAACTGTGCGAGTTAGACCCGATCGCTGAGATGGCCGAACAAAAGGGCCGCGCTGAAGGCGAGATGACCGCATCTAAGCAACTGCACCAAGCAGCAGCCGAAGGCGACGCCAAAGCGGCGTTGGCCATTCTTCAGAACGTCCACGGCTGGGTAGCCAAGCAGTCCATCACTGTCGATGTGGATCAGCGCATATCCATCATTGGCGCGCTGGCCGAAGCCGAACGACGCGCAGCACCGGACGTGGTGGACGTCATAGCGCACGAACCCACGCCGACGCTTAAGGCTCGGTTGGCGCCAACGAGAAAACAAAATGCAGTCAACTAAGTACAGCGCCGAAGACGAACAAGAGTTAATGTCCCGGCTGTGGTCGCCGCAGTACAAAGACAACCCGCTGGCGTTTGTAAAGTTTACGTTTCCGTGGGGCGTCAAGGGTACGCCACTGGAGAACTTTGACGGGCCGCGCAAATGGCAGCGTGAAGTGCTGCAAGAGATAACCACACAGATACAAGCAAACAAGGGTCTGGTTGACTTCAACACCTTGCGCCACACAGTCTCGTCCGGCCGGGGTATCGGCAAGTCGGCCTTAGTCTCGTGGATCGTGCTGTGGATGCTGACCACGCGGATTGGCTCGACGACCATCGTATCGGCCAACAGTGAGTCTCAATTGCGCTCGGTCACATGGGCTGAGATTACCAAGTGGCTGGCCATGTCACTTAACAGCCATTGGTTTGAGGTCTCGGCCACCAGGCTGATGCCTGCCAAGTGGCTGACCGAACTGGTCGAGCGCGATCTAAAGAAAGGCACCCGCTACTGGGGCGTCGAAGGGCGGCTGTGGTCGGCCGAGAACCCGGACGCATACGCGGGCGTACACAACTTTGATGGTGTGATGGTGATCTTTGACGAGGCCAGCGGTATCGACGACGCCATCTGGGCGGTGACGTCAGGCTTCTTTACTGAGAACACGCCTAACCGGTTCTGGCTGGCGTTTAGCAACCCACGGCGCAACAGCGGGTACTTCTACGAGACGTTCCACAGCAAGCGTGAGTTCTGGGTGACCAAGGTGGTGGACGCCCGCACTGTTGAGGGCACCGACAAACAGGTCTACCAACAGATCATTGACGAGTACGGCCCAGACTCCTCACAAGCGCACGTTGAGGTGTACGGCGAGTTTCCCAACGCGGGTGACGACCAGTTCATATCCAGCATGGTGGTCGATGACGCCATGAAACGGCCTAAGTATCAAGACCCGTCAGCGCCCATAGTGATCGGGGTGGACCCGGCGCGGTTTGGTGCGGACGCCACGGTGCTGGCAATCCGGCAGGGGCGCGATATTGTCAAGATTATCAGGCACCGGGGCGACGACACCATGACGGTGGTCGGGCATGTGATCGAAGCGATTGAAGAATGGAAGCCCGCGATGGTGTTTATCGACGAAGGCGGGCTGGGCGCGGGGATTGTGGACCGGCTTAAAGAGCAGCGGTACAAAATTAAGGGCGTCAACTTTGGCTGGAAGTCCAAAAACCCGGCCATGTACGGCAATATGCGCGCACAGATTTGGGGTTCAATGCGCGACTGGCTTAAAAGCGCCAGCATTCCAAGCGACAGGTTCTTGAAATCTGATTTGATTTCGCCTATGATGAAGCCAGATTCCAAAGGCTCTATATTCTTGGAATCCAAAAAAGACATGAAGGCGCGCGGGCTGGCGTCTCCAGATGCTGCGGATGCGATAGCGCTTACGTTCTCGTATCCAGTAGCCAGTCGCGGGGACTTGAGTGCCCGCACCGAGCGCCGCGTCGTTTCTGAACGTGGCATGGTATCAACAGGATGGATGGGGGCTTAGATGAAAAAACCCGGCTTGTACGCCAATATTCACGCTAAACAACAAAGAATAGCGGCTGGTTCTGGCGAGAAAATGAACAAAATCGGCAACAAAGCTGCACCAACAGCCAAAGACTTTAAAGAGTCGGCTAAAACTGCGAAGAAGAAATAATCATGGCAAACACTAAACCAATCGGCGTAGCCTTTGAAGATCAAAACATCATTGGCGCGGATACGGTCAGTGCTAATGTGGTGTATGCCGTATCGCAGCTCGGTTACACCAATGGTGCGTATGGCACAGTAACACAGACTGGCAGCAAAGCGTCAGCGGTAACTTTGAACAAGACTGCTGGCACAATTACAACGTCGAATGCGCAGATGGCCCCCGGTGCCAAAGTTGCGTTTGTTGTAAACAACAGTCAAGTATCCTTACTAGATACGGTTATTGTGAACATTGCCTCCGGCGCTACCGCCACATTTGCGTACCTTATTGCGGTGGTGACGGTAACTGATGGTGCATTTACAATTAATTTAGACAATGTATCAAGCAACGCCTACACCGACACGCTTAAAATCAATTTTTCCATTCTTCACGTTCAACCTTGAGATGTAAAATGCCACTCGTTAAATCTAAATCACCCGAGGCGTTTCGCAAGAACGTAGCCGCCGAAGTTAAAGCTGGCAAACCAGTAAAACAGGCTGTGGCAATTGCGTATTCCGTCAAACGTGCAGCACCAGCAAAGAAAAAATGACCCCAAAAGCCCTGCAAAACTGCATAATCATGGACCGTGATGTTGAGACTCACGCCACTTTTGTTCTGACCTCAACTGAGAAACTTCCAACGGGTGTGATAGTATCCGCTGGGCCTGACTGTAAAGAACTCAAAGTCGGCGACCGGGTATACTTCGATGTAGGGCAAGAATTTACGCACATGGGCAAAGAGTATGTCCTGATGCGCGAACCTCACGTTTTAGGGGTCTTTAATGGCTGATCCAACCGGAATGGCCGCCGTAGCTAACGTAGCTGCTGGCGGCAAACCACTGAAAAGCGACTCAGACATTCTGACCGTTGCGCGCAGCCGTCTGGATATGGCCATTTCCTCGTTGTCCGAAAGCCGTGAGGACGAGATCGACGATTTGCGGTTTTATGCCGGTTCTCCAGACAACTGCTGGCAGTGGCCAGCGGACATTTTGGCCACTCGTGGCGCGGTCCAAGGCCAAGCAATCAACGCCCGGCCTACACTGACCATTAACAAGCTGCCCCAGCACGTTCGCCAAGTCACCAACGACATGCGGCAAAACCGCCCAGGCGCTAAAGTTATCCCCGTGGATGACAACGCTGACGTTGAAGTGGCGCAGATTTTTAACGGCATGATTCGGCACATCGAGTACATCTCTGACGCCGACGTGGCCTACGACACCGCTTGCGAAAATCAAGTCTCCTACGGCGAGGGGTACATCACCCTGATGACCGAGTATTGCGACGACAACACGTTCGATCAAGACATCAAGATCGGCCGTGTGCGCAACTCGTTCAGCGTCTACATGGACCCGATGATCCAAGACCCCACCGGCGCAGATGCCAAGTGGTGTTTTATCACCGAGGACTACACAAAAGCCGAATACGAGCGCATGTATCCCGATGCGTCGCCCGTTTCTACCTTACAGTCGTTGGGTGTGGGTGATCAGTCGATCAGCAACTGGCTGAACGAAGACACTGTACGCATCGCCAGCTACTACTACGTTGACTACGACAAGACCACGCTCAATTTGTACCCTGGCAACCAGTCTGCGTTTGTAAATACGCCTGAAGACAAGATGCTCAAGGAGATGTTTGGCAAACCGGTCAAGTCTCGCGTGTCTGAGCGCCCACGGGTCAAGTACTGCAAGATCAACGGCTACGAAATTCTTGAAGAAAAAGAGTGGGCAGGCAAATGGATTCCTGTTATCCGTGTTGTTGGCAACGAATTTGAGGTTGACGGCCGCTTGTACGTGTCGGGCTTGGTGCGTAACGCCAAAGATGCCCAGCGTATGTACAACTACTGGTCGTCCCAAGAGGCTGAGATGCTGGCGCTTGCGCCAAAGGCACCATTTATTGGCTACGGTGGGCAGTTTGAAGGCTACGAAGACAAGTGGAAGACCGCTAACACCCAGAATTGGCCCTATTTGGAGGTCAACCCGGACGTTACAGACGGCCAAGGCGCTGTCCTGCCACTACCTCAGCGAGCACAGCCTCCAATGGCCTCTAGCGGCCTTCTGCAAGCCAAGGCGGGCGCTTCTGAAGACATCAAGTCCACCACTGGGCAATACAACGCTTCTTTGGGCATGGGTTCCAATGAAAGAAGCGGTAAAGCCATCTTGGCACGCCAGCGCGAAGGCGATGTAGGCACCTATCACTATGGTGACAACCTCACCCGCGCCGTGCGCCATGTGGCCCGTCAGTTGGTGGACCTGATTCCTAAGATTTACGACACGCAGCGTATCGCCCGGATCATTGGTGAGGACGGCGAAACCAAGATGGTCAAGATTAACCCCGAGCAGGCTGAGCCAGTCAACAAGATTGTTGACCAAAACGGCATCGTGATCGAAAAAATCTACAATCCAGGCGTCGGCAAATACGACGTAGTGGCGACCACCGGCCCAGGCTACGCGACTAAGCGTCAAGAGGCACTCGAAGCAATGGCACAACTGTTGCAAGGTAATCCTCAACTGTGGACTGTGGCCGGTGACCTGTTTGTCAAAAACATGGACTGGCCGGGCGCACAAGAGATGGCCAAGCGGTTCCAAAAGACCATCGATCCTAAGTTCTTGTCCGATGCGGATGAGAACCCAGCGTTGCAGGCTGCACAGATGCAGATGCAGGCAATGGGTCAAGAATTGCAGCAGATGTCTCAGATGCTTCAGGAAGTTGGCAAAACTGTTGAAGTGCAGGACATGCACCGCAAGGACTTTGAAGCGCAGGTCAAGGCATACGAAGCCGAGACCAAGCGCTTGGCTCAAGTGCAGGCTTCTATGTCGCCCGAGCAGATTCAAGACATTGTTATGGGTACGGTCCACGGCATGATCACCTCGGGTGATCTGGTGGGCGAGATGCCCGGCCGTGATGTTGACATGGGCGCCGAGATGCCAATGGAGTCGATGGAACAAGGACAAATACAATGAAAGCAAACGAATTTGTAGGGCTGCTGTTTTTGGCCCGTGATGTGGCGCACAGCGTTCACCTGAACACGCGCAGCTTTAGCAAGCACATGGCCCTCAATACCTTCTACGACAGCATCATTGACCATGCTGATGCGTTTTCTGAGGCATACCAAGGCCGTCATGGTTTGATTGGCCCCATCACACTGCATTCGGCCAAAAAGACAAACAACATCATTGAGTTTCTGCAAGAATCACTTGCTGAGATTGAAGCTGCACGTTACGATGTGTGTGATAAGTCGGATTCATCGCTTCAGCAATTGATAGATAATATCGTTGAGTTATATTTAACGACCCTCTACAAACTTCGCTTCTTGGCCTAAGGATCATCATGGAATTGCTCAATCCCCTATCTAAAGTTGATTACCCTGGTCGCACTGCCTCGTACACTGGCAGCGCGGGTAACACCGCTGACTGGAGTCCAGGTCCTGAAGGCGTGGTGATCTGGTCTACAACCCCATGCTATGTTGAGATTGGCCCCGGCGCTGTGGCAACCACTGCTAGCACCCCAATCCCTGCGTACACCCCGATCCCGTTCTATCTGCCTATGGGCACCGGCGCACCTTGGCGCGTGAGCGCGATTCAAGTGGCTGACGCTGGTTCGATCTACTGCAAACCGATTAACAAGCAATGAGCTTCGGTGTTGCCCTCCGCAACGCGCTAGGTCTTGGACTTGGCGGCATTGCCACGTTGCTTACCGGAAGTCGCGGTGACATCATTATTGGCAACTTGTTGTGCGAGAATGGCGACAATCTCGTCCAAGAGGACGGCGGCTTGATTCTTTTGGAGCCTTAACATGACGGTTCTTCTTTCCCCCGTCGCCGGTGCTGCTGCTCAGTTTTTTACCAACACCGGCTCAGTCCTGACCGGCGGTAAGCTGTACGCATACTATGCAGGCACGACAACACCTGCGCCTACATATACCTCTGTAGCTGGCAGTACGTACCATCCAAACCCCATTGTGCTGAATGCAGCAGGGCGCGTGCCCAACAGCGGTGAGGTTTGGTTAGATAACAACGTGCAGTACAAGTTTGTGCTGAAAGACTCCGCTGAAGTCCTGATTGCCACATACGACAACATTTCAGGCGCGTTTAACCCCGCAAACATACAAATTGTTAACGGCACTGGCAACGGCGTGCTGAGGGTTTATAGTATGCCTACTGGGCCAGCTAGCATCTATCAGACAAACATTTATATCAACGGCGTGTACCAAAACAAGAATACATACACTCTTGCGGGATCAACGTTTACGTTTTCTGAAGCACCGCCATTGAATTCGGTCATTGAGTTCAACTATTATTGAGGAATAAATCATGGCTGACTTAAAAATCTCCGCACTACCAGCATCAACCACACCGCTTGCTGGTACTGAGGTATTGCCAATTGTGCAAAGCAGCGCAACAAAACAAGTGTCTATTGCTAACTTGACGGCTGGACGCACACAAACCTCCAACGGTATTGTGCAAGGTACTGCTGGAACAGGTTACAACTTCACCGCCAACACCCCAGCAGCGGGAATGACAAGTCAGTTGCTGAACTGGTATGAGGAAGGGACTTGGACGCCCAGCCAGGGTAGTGGCCTTACTGTTGTTGGAACTTTTGCTTCATCTGGAAAATATACCCGTATAGGTAGACAAGTAACTATTCAGGCTCAATATACTGGGTCAACATCTATTTCTTGTTCCGCAGTGGGAGTTCTTTCTAATAATATGCCATATTCGTCTGGCACAACTATTTTTTCTGGTAGTGTTTTTTCTGAAAACCCAACTCAAGGCGGCCTTTGCGTATCTTCTGACGTTGTTTTATATTCAGTTAATACAATTTCTACTGCTACTAAAATTGTAGTAACAACAACCATTTTTGTATAGGATAATTTATGTCACTAACTAAAGTTTCTTATTCAATGATTGATGGGGCGCCAGTCAACATTGTTGATTTTGGCAGTGGGACAGAAGTTGGCGCTTTGCTTCAAGCGGCAATTGATTCTGGCGCAAAGTATATTCAAATTCCAGACGCAACAAATTGGACATGGACAACAAAAGTAGTTCTTCCAGAATTGTGGCGTGGAAGGATTGTTTCCTTGCAATCAAAAGCAGCAGCGAGTGCAATTGTTGCTACTACTGGCAACAACAATCCCTGCATTGACGCCCAAGGTGCGCTTTTTGTAGAGCTTGATGGTTTTAATGTACTAGCCAGCAATACAGGTGCAGGAGCTTCTGCCTGTTTTGTTGTTTTTGCAAGAATGCCTTCTGGAGCATCATCAAGCAACCACCGAGTAGTAAATAATATAATTGAAGGGCCGTTTTATTATTGCTCAATTTATAATTGCGGCGGCGAAGAACTTTACTTTCAAAATAATTATGTTTCAATATACGGAACTTTAAACTCCGTACAATATAGAACCGCTTGTGTTGTTCACACATTGACTGAAGAGTCTTATTTTAGTGGAATCGTAACAAAAGCATCTAGAGCAAACGGAAGTTCTTGTTCTGCAATTCAACACGCTGGCGATAATTTTAAAAACTTCAACGTAGGCGGCTCTGCTATTTACGTTGGCCCAAATACAAATGACATTACGTTTGATTTGTCTTATGGATACACCGCTGACAATAGCTACTTTTTAAGCCTTGGTGGTTATTTTAATAACATTAAATTAGGCGCGGAACGAGTAGAAACTACAAAAAACAGTCCTATTGTTTACTCGCCAGTTGCTCAAAGCTCCGGAAGTGTTATTCTTTACAAAGGTTCTTATTTAAGGGGTGGGGCCGTAAATGCTGCAAAATCAGCAGTTAGCTTTACTGGTGGCACAACATCTAACACTGTGACCATTATTATTGATTCTGGCGTATCTTGGACAACACCTTTCACATCTGAACCAGAAGATATTTATTTAATTAACTCTGTAAGAAAAACTATTTGTGACGTTAGTTTTTTAGGTGGTGGTCTTACTGCTGGAAGTCTTTACAGCTCCGTAGTCACAATTGCATTTTTGTTAAACTCTTCAATTTCAATGGGATTGAGTTCAAATTTAATTGTGTCAACTTATTTTGGTGCAAATAAATTTTGGTTTTTTGGAGAGACATCAAATCCTGGCCATGTTTTTAACAATGGTGCAAAATTTCAAGGAAGTAATGGGGTTAGTTTTACTGGTCAAACAACTACATTTAATGCTTCTTTTGGTGCTTACCCCGCAATTACATCAGTTGCAGACAGCGTATCAACATCTATACACTCTTACTTTTACAATCCAAATGGCGTAGTTGGTTCAATTACATCATTAGGCAGCGCAACATCCTATTTGACAAGTTCAGACCCCAGGCTAAAAACAATAACTGGCAAAATTACACCATCAAACGCTAAAATTTTTGTAATGGCATTGCAGCCAAAAACTGGAACATGGAATTCAAATGGTGAACCTTTTAGCGGTTTTTTAACTAACGATTACTCATTGGTTGACCCACCTGCTGTTTTTGGTAAATCAGATGCAGTTGATGAAAAAGGAAATCCTGTTTATCAGCAAATGGAATATGGTTCAATGGCTTGGTGCGCAAACATGACTGCGCTAGTTCAGTCTTTAACTATACAAGTCGATGCTTTGAATGCAAAAGTAAATATTGCCTAAAGGAAAATATCATGGAATTCAAATGGTCAGTTAATAAAGTTACGGTCGCTGAAAACAATCTGGTTGTCAAAGTTGATTTGACAGTCACCGCTACTGATGGCGACAAAACAGCCTCTGCTGTTTACAATTGCAACTTAAAGCGTGGTGAAACCTTTATTCCTTACGACCAACTTACAGAAGATCAAGTCCTTGCTTGGTGTTTTGCGCCTGTTGTTACCACTTGGACAGACTTACAAAATGTCCAGCAATCATCTACCCGTCTTATCAAAGATGAAGGTGAAGCACAAGTAGCTGAACAAATTGCTCGTCAGTTGGCACAAAAAGCCGTAGAACTTGCTTTGCCTTGGGCATAAATTCCAGCATAATGCTGAAAACACCGTATCGGCCAGGTTGACCGAGGAATCTTAGGATTCGTTTAAATGACTGAAGAAGTCCAAGCCCTAGCGGAAGTAGACTCCGCGCCAACCACGGATGTGACGGCCACACCTGAAGTTGCTGAAAGTACGCCGGAAGTAGCTGAAACACAGCCTGCCAAGACATTCTCGCAAGAGGAACTTGACGCTGCAATCGGCAAACGCCTCGCAAGAGAGCAACGTAAGTGGGAACGAGATCAAGCGCAGCGTCAGTCTGAACAACAGACGTTGAGAGCCGCCCCAACAGCATCCGCTGACCAGTTCGAGTCTACTGAAGCCTATGCGGAAGCACTGGCCCTCCAGAAAGCCGAAGAACTGATCGCCAAGCGTGAAGCTGCCAAGCAGCAGTCGCAAGTTCTTGAGAGCTACCACGATCTTGAGGAAGAAGCACGGACGAAGTACGACGACTTTGAACAAGTTGCCTACAACCCCAAACTTCCAGTCACGAACGTGATGGCTGAAGCGATCCAGTCTTCTGAGATTGGGCCTGAGTTAGCGTACTACCTCGGCTCAAACCCAAAGGAAGCGGACCGTATCTCGCGTATGACGCCACTCGGTCAGGCGAAAGAGATTGGGAAAATTGAGGCCAAATTGGTTTCAGCGCCCCCGGTCAAAAAAACAACTTCTGCACCAGCGCCAATTTCGCCGGTGACTGCGCGGTCCTCTGGATCGCCTGCTTATGACACTACTGATCCTCGGTCTACCAAGACCATGAGTGATTCGCAGTGGATTGAAGCTGAACGCAGACGCCAGCAAAAGAAGTGGGAAGCGCAGAACCGCTAACTTTGACTTTTTAAAGGAATACTAACGTGTCCAATTCTATCTTAACAATTGACATGATCACAAGAAAGAGTCTCGAAATCCTCGAGAATAACCTTGTGATCACCCGTAACGTGAACCGCCAGTACGATGACAGCTTCGCTGTCAATGGTGCAAAAATCGGTTCAACTTTGCGTATCCGTTTGCCCGACCGCGCTTTGGTGACCGACGGTGCCGCCCTGCAAGTTCAGGACGACAACGAACAGTTCACTACTTTGACCGTTGCTAGCCAAAAGCACATCGGTGTCAACTTCACATCCGCTGAATTGACCATGCAGTTGGACGACTTTGCTGAGCGTGTCTTGAAACCACGTATCTCTCAGTTGGCCTCCAGCATTGACGCTGACGTTGCTAACAGCTACAAGTTCATCGGTAACACCGTTGGTACTCCAGGCACCACTCCTTCGACTTCTTTGGTGCTGTTGCAAGCCCAGCAGAAGCTGAACGAGAACGCTGCCGTGATGAACCCACGTTACGCTACCGTCAACCCTGCCGCTAACGCTGGTTTGGTTGAAGGCATGAAAGGTCTGTTCAATCCTACTGACACTATCAGCCGCCAATTCAAGAATGGCATGATGGGCGTTGGCGTGTTGGGCTTTGACGAGATCAACATGTCTCAGTCGATCAAGCAGTTCACAACCGGTTCGCGTGCTGCCACTGGCGGTACAACTTCTGCTGCTGTGACCGCTGAAGGCGCAACCACCATCGCAATGACCGTTGGTTCTGGCGTGACAGTTAAGCAAGGCGACGTGTTCACCGTGGCTGACTGCTATGCTGTGAACCCACAGACCCGCGAGTCAACTGGTTCTTTGTTCCAGTTCGTGGCTGTTGCTGACGCTACTGCTGTTAGCACCGCTATCACTGTGACCGTGGCTCCAATGTACTCGGCCAACAATGCTTTGGCTACCGTGGATGCTTTGCCTGGTAACAGCAAAGCTGTCGTGTTTGTCGGCGCTGCCTCAACTCAGTACCCACAAAACTTGGTGTACCACAAAGATGCCATCACCTTTGCAACTGCTGACTTGCTGTTGCCACAAGGTGTTGACATGGCTGCTCGCGCTGTTCACAACGGTATCAGCTTGCGTGTCGTGCGCCAGTACGACATCAACAACGACCGCCTGCCTTGCCGTATTGACGTTTTGTACGGTTTCGGCGTGATCCGTCCACAAATGGCCGTCCGCATGTGGGGCTAAATTGAAATGGGGACCTCGGTCCCCTTTCATTCGTTTTAATCTTTTTAAGGAAATTATCATGGCTTTACCTAATGGCGCAGGCGGTTATCAAGTTGGTGCAGGCAACCGCGCAGAAACTATCATGGGCGCAATGGCCGCCCCTCAGACAGCTACGGCTACAGCAACCCTGACAGCAGCTCAAATTGTTAACCAGATGTTGGTGGCTAACCCCTCCGCAACTGCTGCGACATACACGCTGCCTACAGGCGCGTTGATCGACGCTGCTGTTCCTAACGCTACTGTTGGCAGCACCTTTGACTTGTCAATTGTCAACATTGGCACTGCCTCTGGTGCAGTGACTTTGGCAGTCAGCACTGGTGTGACCGATGGCGGCAACGCTGTGGTTGCCATCGCTGTGACAACTAGCCAGTTGTTCCGCTTCCGCAAGACTGGTGACGGCACTTACGTTGTGTATCGTATTGGCTAAATTAAATGGGGGCTTCGGCCCCCGTTTTTAAAGGACACAATATGCCTAATACAAAACCCGTTGGCGTTGCTTATAGCGACCCCGAATTGACTGCTGGTACTACCATCACTGGTGCGACTATCACTGGCTCTACTTCAACAGGTGCTACCGTTAGCGGCACGTTTACTTCAACTGCGACTACTGGCGCAGTGATTGCAAACGCTACTGCTGGTCTGTACTTTTTGACGACTGCTATCACTGCAAACGTGACTACAACCACTGTGCCTGTCGGCTCAATTGCAACTACAACCAATGCTACTGGCACTGGTAAGTTGTTTATTTCTGACGGCTCTAAATGGCAGTTTGCTGTTGTTGCCTAAACTAAATGGGGGCTAATTACCCCCATTTTTAATTATGAACATTGTCATGACCCACCCCATCCACGGCGCTAAAGTTGCCACGATGGAAGCTGAAGCTGAAGCAGATGAGCAAAACGGCTGGATGCGCTACAATCCCGATACGCCTTCAGACTCTGAAGAAGCGGCCAACACACTTGTTGTAAAGCGCAAATACACCCGTAAGGTGGAAACTGAAGGAGTCTGAGCATGACCACGTACACCGCTGGCCAACAAATTGAACGAGCGCTTAGGCTGCTCGGCGTGCTTGCCGAAGGTGAAACACCGTCTGCTGCTACTTCTCAAGACGCCTTAATGGCGCTCAACCAAATGATCGACAGTTGGAACACTGAGCGATTGGCTGTCTTCTCCACACAAGATCAAGTATTCACATGGCCGTCTGGCCTGATCAGCCGCACACTTGGCCCGTCGGGCGACTTTGTGGGCAACCGTCCTATTTTGCTTGATGATGCCACATACTTTGTGGCGCCCAACGGCGTGTCGTATGGCATCAAAATGATCAATCAGCAGCAGTACGATGGTATTGCTGTCAAGACCGTGACATCCACGTATCCGCAGGTCATGTTTACCAACATGTCGTTCCCCGACATTGAAATGTTCATCTACCCTCGTCCAACTCAGGACATGGTGTGGCACTTCATTTCGGTTGAGGAACTAAACAAACCCGCTGATCTGTCCACGGTCTTGTACTACCCACCAGGCTATCTGCGTGCGTTCACGTACAACTTGGCGATGGAGTTTGCCCCTGAGTTTGGCGTCGAGCCAAGCCCCCAAGTGCAGCGCATCGCCATGACCAGCAAGCGCGATCTCAAACGCATCAACAACCCGGACGATGTGATGGCAATGCCGTACTCCATGATCGCCACTCGCCAGCGCTTTAACGTCTACGCCGGAAACTACTGATGAAGTCGCCCATTCTCGGTTCGGCCTATGTAGCCCGGTCTGTCAATGCGGCAGACAACCGGATGATCAACCTGTTCCCGGAGATCATTCCAGAGGGCGGCACTGAGCCTGCGTTTCTAAACCGCGCCCCAGGATTAAAGTTTCTTAAGCTCGTTGGCACTGGCCCTATTCGTGCGCTGTGGGCGCACCAGACCAACGGCAGCGACTTCTACGTAGTGTCGGGCTATGAGGTCTACAAAATGACCAGCTTGACCGCCACGCCCATCAAGATCGGTGATGTGTCGGGCACTGGGCCTGTCTCAATCGCCGATAACGGCGCTGTAATCTTCTTTGCTTGCGGTGGCCCCAGCTACACGTATTACGAGCCTACGGGCGAGTTTAATCAGATTACAGACCCCAATTTTCCCGGCGCTTTGACTGTGGCCTACATCGACAACCTGTTTGTGTTCAACGAACCTAACAGCCAGCGCATTTGGAGCGTAGATACGGTCAACCCAAACACAGGCGACTACATCTACCCGCTGGTGTTTAACGCACTGGATTTTGCATCTGCTGACGGTTCGCCCGACGGCGTAGTTGCCATCAACGTGGACCACCGCCAGATGTGGGTGTTTGGTACTGACTCGGTTGAAGTCTGGTACAACGCTGGCTTGGCCAACTTTCCGCTGACCAACATCCAAGGCGCGTTTAACGAGATCGGCTGCGTAGCGCCATTCTCTGTTGCCAAGCTGGATAACACGCTGTGGTGGTTGGGCACAGACGCCCGTGGGCAAGGTATTGTTTATCGGGCGCAGGGCTACGGCGCAGCGCGGGTGTCCACGCACGCCATTGAGTACGCTATCGCACAGTACGGCAACATCTCAGACGCGCTGGCATACACATACCAGCAAGAAGGCCACAGCTTTTACGTGCTGACCTTTCCATCGGCCAACGCCACTTGGGTCTACGACGTGGCCACGCAAGCCTGGCATGAGCGTGCCGGATGGTTTAATGGCGAGTTTATGCGCCACCGTAGTAACTGCCAGTGCAACTTTGGCGGCAACATCATTGTGGGCGATTTTGAAAACGGCATCATTTACACGTTTGACTTGGACGTTTACGCAGACAACAGTCGGCCCCAAAAGTGGCTGCGCTCTTGGCGTGCGCTGCCCACTGGCCAAAACAATTTAAAGCGCACCGCGCAGCACACGCTTCAGTTGGAATGCGAGTCGGGCGTTGGTTTAAACGGCGGCCAAGGTAGTGACCCCGAGGTCATGTTGCGTTTCTCAGATGATGGTGGCCATACTTGGTCAAACGAACACTGGTCCAAGATGGGCAAGATCGGCCAATACTACAAGCGCGTCTTTTGGCGTCGTTTGGGTATGACGCTCAAGTTGCGCGACCGGGTGTATGAAATCTCGGGCACTGACCCCATTAAAATTGACATCATGGGCGCTGAAATTATTGCTTCACCAACAAACGCATAATGGCAACGCAGAACAATAACCAAATTACCGCGCCCCGTGTTGACTTCTTAGATGAGCGCACGGGAAAAATCTCGCGTGAGTGGTACATGTTCTTATACAACTTGTATTCAATTACAGGTTCAGGCTCAGGCATCACGCCCATCATTAACGGCGGTACGGGGCTAAGCACGCTGCCCACCAATGGGCAATTGCTGATTGGCAATAACGGCGCGTACAGCCTTGGTACATTGGGCGCAGGCGTTGGCGTCTCAATAACCAATGGTTCGGGCACAATTGTGCTGGCTAACACTGGTGTGCTGTCAAACATTGCAGGCACAGGAATATCGGTGTCTAGCGCCACCGGCAACGTCACAATTGCAAACACAGGCGTTTTGTCATTCTCAGGCGGCACAACTGGCTTAACACCTGTGGCTGCTGCCGTAGGCGCCGTAACATTAGGCGGTACACTGGCTATTGCTAATGGAGGTACTGGCACTGCAACTCCAAGTTTGATTGCTGGAACCAACATAACCATTACTGGAACTTGGCCTAATCAGACAATTAACAGTTCTGGCGGCAGTGGCAGCGGAACTGTAACTAGCGTTGCAGCTTTAACACTTGGAACAACCGGAACTGATCTTAGTTCAACAGTTGCAAACAGCACAACAACACCCGTAATTACTTTAAATGTACCAACAGCATCTGCCACTAATCGTGGTGTTTTAAGTTCTGCGGATTGGACTACTTTTAACAACAAAGGTTCAGGCACAATTACATCGGTGACAGGTACAGCGCCGGTGATGTCCACGGGTGGGCAGACACCTGCAATCAGTTTGGCGTCAGGTTATGGCGACACACAAAACCCTTACGCCGCAAAGACTGCCAACTATGTTCTGGCTGGCCCTGCATCCGGCGCGGCGACTGTACCTACGTTTAGAAGTCTTGTAGTGGCAGACATCCCCGCGCTTCCGTATGCCCCGCAGACTAGCGGAACGTCAATACTGTACGGCAACGGTACTGGTGGCTTTAGTAACGTAACTATTGGCTCTGGTATTAGTTTTATTAGCGGCACTTTATCTGCAACTGGATCAGGCGGTACTGTTACTTCTGTTGGCGGCACAGGAACGGTTAACGGCTTGACTTTGACGGGCACGGTAACCAGTTCAGGAAACCTGACACTGGGCGGAACGCTTGATTTGTCCAGCCCACCAGCCATCGGCGGCACTACTGCTGCTGCGGGTACGTTTACGACTGTTACCGCAACAACGGTAAATATTGCTGCATCAGCAGCTAATGCTGGTTTGACGTTGTTGCGAGATACTGGAACCGCCACTAGAAGTT
>Ga0304730_1000401_pt1 | contig 38258 bp, 31 predicted proteins | sample M_130628_MF_Meta_FD_190474 | JGI IMG/M metagenome (GOLD analysis project Ga0304730, IMG submission 190474) | Freshwater microbial communities from Lake Montjoie, Canada to study carbon cycling - M_130628_MF_MetaG (v2) (version 2) | ecosystem: Environmental > Aquatic > Freshwater > Lake | place...
TCGAATTATGCCCATTTTTTGTTAAAAACAGGAGGTATAGTGGGCTGGCAGATTCAAAACCGAATAAATACAGATTTTTAAGAAAATTTAGCAGATGGAGTATCAATTTAGGACAATCGAAAAAAAATGGCAAACTAGCTGGAAAAATCAGAAAGCATATCAGGTTTCCAATCAAAGCGATAAGCCAAAATGTTATGTCTTAGATATGTTTCCTTATCCAAGTGGGGCAGGCTTGCATGTGGGTCATCCTTTAGGCTATATCGCTTCTGATATTTACAGTAGGTATAAAAGATTAAAAGGATTCAATGTATTACACCCAATGGGATACGATGCTTTTGGATTACCTGCAGAACAATATGCCCTTGAGCATGGGGTGCATCCTTCAAAAAGCACCCATGACAATATTGATAATTTTAGAAGTCAATTAGACAATATTGGATTTTGTTATGATTGGGATAGAGAAGTAAGAACCTGCGATGCCAATTATTACAAATGGACACAATGGATCTTCTTGCAATTGTTCAGTAGTTATTTTGATCGCACATTAAATAAAGCCAATCCAATCACTGCATTGGTGGAAGTATTTATAAAGGAAGGCAATCTGCAACATGTTTGTCCAGCGGATCCAAATTTAAATTTTACTGCAGCTCAATGGAGTAGTTGGGATGAAAAAGCCCAACAAGATGTGCTAATGCAATATCGATTGGCTTTTTGTGGCATTGGTGAAGTGAATTGGTGCGCGGCATTAGGCACTGTCTTAGCCAATGACGAAGTGATTAATGGGTATAGTGAAAGAGGTGGACATCCAGTCGAAAAAAAGAAATTACGTCAATGGTATTTGCGCATCACGGAATATGCAGATCGATTATTGGCCGGATTAGACACTATCCAATTTAGTGATGCAATGAAAGAAATGCAATCCAATTGGATAGGTAAAAGTTATGGTGCAGAGATTGATTTTAAAGTAGCGGATCATACAGCAATGGTCACTGTATATACCACAAGACCTGATACCGTATTTGGCGTAGACTTTTTAGTGGTGGCGCCAGAACATCCATTGATACAAGAGATTGTACCTGAAACGCATCAAAAAGAAGTAGAAGCATATATAGTTTATGTAAAAAGCAGAAGCGAAAGAGAGCGTATTGCAGAGAAAAAAATTACAGGCTGTTTTACAGGTGCCTATGTAGTGAATTCATTCAACCAACAACGTATTCCAATTTGGATTTCTGAATATGTACTTGCTGGATATGGAACAGGTGCTATCATGGCGGTACCTTGTGGAGATGATCGTGATTTTAAATTTGCTCAACATTTTAGTATACCGATTACCAATATCATTGGAGACGCTTATGACGGCACTGCAGCTAATCCAACTAAAGAAGGCATTTTAAGCAACAGTGATTTTTTAAATGGAATGATTCAAAAAGATGCCATTGGAATAGTGAATGAAAAATTAGAAGCAATGGGTATCGGAAAAAAGAAAGTCAATTTCCGTATGCGTGATGCTGCTTTTAGTAGACAGCGTTATTGGGGTGAGCCATTTCCGATTCAATGGAAAAATGGGATTGCTTATCCTTTATCAGCAACGGAATTACCCTTGTTATTACCCACTGTCGAAAATTACGGACCTGGTCCAGACGGAGAAGGGCCACTAGCGAATATCAAAGATTGGAAGGCCAATCATTATGAAACCAATACCATGCCTGGCTTTGCAGGAAGTAGTTGGTATTTCTTAAGGTATATGGATCCGCATAACACCACTGAATTTTGTGACCGAAAAGTGAGTGATTATTGGGGTCAGGTAGATTTATATATTGGTGGAACCGAACATGCGGTAGGACATTTATTGTATAGTAGAATGTGGACCAAGACCTTGTATGATTTAGGACATATTGGTTTTGACGAACCCTTTAAAAAATTATTGAATCAAGGAATGATTCAAGGAAGTTCTCGTTTTGTATACCGTAAAAGAGGGACTCAAATTTTTGTTTCTGCTGGATTAGCTAAGACCATGGAAGTGGATCAATTGTATGTGGATGTGAATATTGTAGATGGGATTGTATTGGATACCGAAGCGTTCAAAGCATGGAAACCCGATTATGCCAATGCCACTTTTGAATTAGAAGATGGAAAGTACAATTGTGGTGTAGAAGTAGAAAAAATGTCTAAGTCTAAATTCAATACGGTGAATCCAGATGTGCTTGTTGAAAAATATGGCGCTGATACTTTTAGGATGTACGAAATGTTTCTTGGGCCGGTGGAACAAAGTAAACCATGGGATACCAAAGGCATAGAAGGTGTACATCGTTTCTTGAAAAAATTGTGGAGGCTATTTTATGACGAAATAAAAGGTCAAATGTGGGTAGACGAGCAAGCAACACCAGCAGAATTAAAAGTGCTGCATAAAACAATTAAAAAAATTGAAGAAGATACAGAGCGACATAGTTACAATACTGCAGTGAGTGGCTTTATGATTTGTGTGAATGAATTGTTTGACTTGGGTTGTCATAAAAAAGAAGTCTTAGCGCAGGTGCTTGTTTTATTGGCACCCTATGCACCACATATTAGCGAGGAACTTTGGTCTTTGATTGGCCAGGATGGTTTAGTGATGAATGCGCCGTTCCCAATCTTTGATGCGCAGTATGTTACGGAGACTTCTAAGGAGTATCCAGTGAGTATCAATGGTAAAGTCAGAGCCAATATTGCGATTGACTTAGATGCAACAGAAGCACAGGTGCAGGAAATTGTGCTGAATAATGAATTGATTCAAAAATGGATAGAAGAAAAACCAATAAAAAAACTCATATTCGTAAAAGGTAAAATGATCAATGTGGTGATATAGCATAAAATTAAATACTATGAAAAAAACAATCTTATTTGCAGTCGTTTTCAGTTTGCTCTCTTTTTCAGGGATAGCGCAAATGCCTCAAAGTAGTTTACCTCGTTTTATACGATGGGTAGACAACAATCAATTTGTATTGAACACTAAAAGAGGAGATGATGCTGCTTCAAAAAATTATGTGTACAATCTAACTACAAAGCAATATAGTATTGCGCCAGCAGAGGTGGTGCCAACTGAAAAAATGGTGTACCTTAAAAAAGGGGATCTCTTTTTAAAAGAAAATGGAACAGAGACGCAATTGACTTTTGACGCTATGGAAGAAAAAAATCCTACTTTATCACCTGATGGGAATTATATAGGGTATTCGAAGAACAATAATTTATACACTATATCCTTAGCGACTAAAAAGGAAGTAGCCATTACCAATGATGGTGCTACAGGTATCTTAAACGGTTACGCTAGCTGGGTATATTTTGAAGAGATTTTTGGTCGTTCAACACAATACCGTGCTTTCTGGTGGAGTCCAGACAGCAAGTATATTTCTTTTATGCGTTTTGACGAGCGTAAAGTGCCTATGTTCCCTATCTATAATAGTGAAGGGCAGCATGGCTTTGTAGAAGAAACAAGGTATCCAAAAGCGGGTGATCAAAATCCAACCGTAAAAATTGGATGGACAACACCAGATGGTGGAACGATTACATGGGCTGATTTTAATGAAGCAGAGGATCAATATTTTGGATGGCCTATTTGGAATCCAAATAACAATAGCATGTGGTTGAGCTGGATGGATCGTGGTCAAAACAATCTTAAAATTTATGAGTTGAATATGACCACAGGTGCAAAAAAACCGGTGTACACAGAATACCAAAAAACATGGATTGATCTGGAAGATAGAAACGGTGGTAGAATTAATTTTATTCCGAATAATAAAGGATATATCGCGCAGGCGGATGCGAGTGGATGGAATCAATTGTACATGTATGACATGGAAGGCAAATTGCAATATCCTATTACCAATGGTAAGTTTACCATTTTAGGTATTCGTCAAATTGATGAAAAAAATAAGACCATTTATTTCACTGCAAGAGGTATTGAAAGTAGCGCTAGAATAGATTTGTACTCGATTGGATTTGATGGTAAGAATCAAAAAAGATTAACAGTGGGTGATGTGAACAATGCACAGGTTTATTTAGCACCTGATGCAAAAAACTTTGTAACAGTGTATAGCAATATACAAACACCAACTACAATGGCTTTGATCAACGCGCAAAAGAAAACTGTAGAAGTGATCGGCAGTTCAACACCAGCTAATTTTGATGCGAGTAAATTGGCTAAAACAGAATTGATTCGTATTAAGAGCGCCGATGGTTTATTTGAATTACCAGCCTTGGTGACTTGGCCTAAAAATATGGATCCAAATAAAAAGTATCCATTGTTGGTGAGTATTTATGGTGGACCAAATGCAGGTACAGTAATGGACAGCTGGTCTTCTAATCCAACTAAAGAAGCATGGGCACAAGAAGGTTTAATTCAGGTAGCATTTGATCATAGAGCGAGTGGACATTTTGGAAAAGAAGGTGTCAACTATATGTACCGTGACTTGGGCCATTGGGAATTGGAGGATTATATGACCATGGCAAAATGGTTTATCGCCAATGGTCAAGCAGACCCAACTAAAATTGCGATGATTGGATTTAGTTATGGTGGCTATATGAGTACTTATGCATTGACTTATGGTGCATCTGTATTCACACATGCCATGGCAGGTGGTAGTGTCACAGCTTGGGAATTATATGACTCTCATTATACAGAACGTTTTATGGATACGCCAGCAGAGAATCCAGAAGGATATAAATCTAGTAATGTGATGACGCATCTTAAAAACTTTAAAGGGGTATTGCAGTTGGTACATGGCACAATGGATGACAATGTGCATATGCAAAATTCTATTCAATTATTGAGTGCATTGCAAGAGCAAGGTAAACCAGTTGAATTCATGTTGTATCCTGGAGGCCGTCATGGTTGGGGTGGTGCAAAAGGCAAGCATTTTACGGATTTGAAAAATCAATTTATTTACAAACACTTATTGGAAAAGGCAATGCCTGCTTCAAAATAATACAAGCAATGTCAAACCCAAACTTGGATAGGCCTTTTCAAAATGAACCAGCCCAGGACAGAGAATTTGAGAATACAATTCGTCCTGCTGTCATGGATGCTTTTGCCGGTCAGCCACAGTTAATTGAAAATATTAGCATTTTCATTAAGGCTGCAAAGCTAAGGGGAGAGGCATTGGACCATATTTTATTTCATGGACCTCCAGGTTTAGGTAAAACAACATTGAGCAGGATCGTCGCGAATGAGATGGGTGTGCAGATCAAAGAAACCTCGGGTCCTGTCATTGAAAAGCCAAGTGATTTAGCTGGCTTATTGACTAGCTTAGAACCCAATGATGTCTTGTTTATTGACGAAATTCATCGATTGAGTACCGTGGTAGAAGAGTATTTGTATGCAGCGATGGAAGACTATAAGATTGACATATTAATTGATAGTGGCCCCAATGCAAGATCAGTGCAGATTAATTTAAATCCATTTACATTGGTAGGTGCTACCACTCGAAGTGGATTGCTAACAGCGCCCTTGTTATCTCGTTTTGGAATTAAATCAAGATTGGAATATTATCCTGCACCTGTTTTGCAAAAAATTATTGAACGAAGTGCAGGCATCCTAGAAGTGAAAGTAGATTCAAGTGCAGCTGCTGAGATCGCAAGAAGGAGTAGAGGAACACCAAGAATTGCCAATGGCTTATTAAGAAGGGTAAGAGACTTTGCACAAGTCTTAAACGATGGCATTGTTGATTTAGGCATCACCCAACATGCATTGAAAGCATTGAATGTAGATGAGCATGGGTTGGATGAAATGGACAATCGCATTTTACTTGCCATTATAGAAAAATTCAAAGGAGGTCCTGTTGGGATTAGCACTATTGCAACTGCAGTAGGAGAGGAATCGGGCACGATTGAAGAAGTATATGAGCCTTTCTTAATTCAAGAAGGGTTCTTGCAAAGAACACCTAGGGGCAGAGAAGTCACTTTTAAAGCTTACGAGCACCTTGGAAAGCATAAGGGACAGGGCTTTGGAGACAATCCAGAACTATTTAGATGATAATAATTATACAATAAAACTTATTGTACCACCAATCTAAATCCATTTCCATGGATATTGACAATTTCAATCGTACTATCTTCTTTTAAATATTTTCTCAATTTAGCGATATACACATCCATACTTCTTCCATTGAAATAAGTATCACTACCCCATATTTTTTTCAATGCTTTTTCTCTGGTCAATAAATCATTCTTATATTCTGCAAGCATTTTCAATAACTCATTTTCTTTAGGGGAGAGCACTTGTGTAGTTTCTTTAATTTTTAATTCTCTCAATTTAGGGTTGAAATGGTATGCGCCTAATTCGAATTCAATATTGTCTGTAACCTTATGGTCTTCCTCGTTGCGTTTGATAATGGCTTTAATTTTATGCATGAGCACATCACTATCAAATGGCTTAGTGATATAGTCATCTGCACCAAGTCTGTAGCCTTGAAGGATATCTTCTTTTAAAGTTTTTGCACTTAAAAAGAACAAAGGCACATCTGGATCAATATCTCTGATTTCTTCGGCCAATGTAAATCCATCCACATTAGGCATCATGACGTCTAGTAAACAAAGGTCAAATTTTTCACGTTGAAAAGCGCCAAGCCCTAATCTGCCATCTCTTTCAAGTGTAACATCATAATCGTTTAATTCTAAAAAGTTTTTTAGAACTAAACCTAAGTTACTATCATCTTCACATAAAAGGATTTTATACTTCTTCTTGTCTTCCATAATTACTTGCTTTGTGTAAAGAAACAGATTTTATTTTTTAAACTATAAAATTGGATTCCAATCTTTTGTTAAAAATACAACTAATGGTTATTAGTTGAACAAAGGTCGCATATTCCGCAGTTTTGAGGCGATTTTTCACCAAAATATTTTGCAAGAAATACATTTCTACATGTGACTAATCTACTGCCTATATAATCTCTCATTGCTTGAATGCGGTCTTCGAAAGCTAATTTTCTTGCTTGGTATTCGTCTAAATTAAGGGTCATAAATTCGGCAGATGCCCTGTTCCATTTAAATTGTACAATGGGTTGATTGGCTTTTTGCTCCAATGAAATCATGCCATATTGTAGCAATTGTTTTAATTGTGCCTGTACAAATTCAATATCACGTTGTAATAATTTTGCAAGTATACCTTCATTGATAAACTGTGGGCTGTCTAAGATACCACCATAGGTCCTTAATAAGGTTTGCAAAACAAAGCCAGTTTCAGGATATTGTTTTTCGAATAATTGAATGCTAATTCTGTTTTCAATGACTTGAACCAATGTGGGTTTGAAAGAACTTGGTGAAAATTTTACATGCCCCTCTTGTTCTATCCACTGTAATGCATTCCTTGCAATGATTTTATCCCATTTAAATTGTAAACAAAAAACCTCAAAGTCAAACAAAAACTGTTGTTGTTCACCCATGCCTACGGGTAACTGCACAAAATCGGCAAGGTCTTGAAACACTTTTTTAATCACCGGAATTGGAGGAATCTTTTTTTCCTGCAACTGATTCCAATAGTCCAAATCATTTTGTTGGTAGAGTAAAATTGCTTTTGCTGGCAATCCGTCTCTTCCTGCTCTTCCTGCTTCTTGATAGTATTGCTCGATGCTGCCGGGAATATCAAAGTGGATGACTGCACGTACATTTGTTTTGTTAATACCCATCCCAAATGCACTTGTAGAAACAATTACCTGAAGATGCTCTTGCATCCAGTCCTCTTGTACTTTTTTTCGTTCATACAATTCCATTCCTGCATGGTAACCTGCAACAGAAAATCCATAACTGCTTAACATACTTGCAAGTTGGGCCACATTGTTTCTTGTATTGCAATAAATAATCACAGATCCTGTGATGTCTTTTAGTAAATTCTTTAGGACAAAAAGTTTAACCGTTTCTTTTTTGACTTGATAGCTTAGATTAGGCCTTAAAAATTGATCCGTAATGAGGTTGGCGTCTTCCACACCCAATTGCTTTAACATGTCTTTTTGTACCAAGGGAATCGCAGAGGCGGTCATTGCTAAAATGGGTATCTTGGGAAATGTTTTTTTCAAAAAGTCCAGCTTTCGATAGCTCGGTCTAAAATCATAGCCCCATTGTGAAATACAATGCGCCTCATCAATGGCAAATAATTGAATGGGTAAGCTGCTTAATAAAGTTTGAAAATGTTTTTGTGCTAATTTCTCTGGAGAGCAATAAATGAATTGGTATTTTTTTGCTTCAATCTCTTTAAATACAACAGCTTCTTCATATGCACTCAGCTGGCTTCCTAATAAAACTGCCTTTAAATTTTTGGAGACTAAGTCTTTCACTTGATCTTGCATCAGCGCAATCAAAGGGCTAATCACAATGCAGATACCTCTTTGGTAAATGGTGGGGACTTGAAAGCAGATAGACTTACCTGCGCCTGTTGGCAATAAGGCAAGTGTGTCTTTGCCAGAAAGGATAGATTCAATCACAGCTAATTGCTGTGGTCTAAAACTATCATAGTTCCAATACTTTTTTAATATGTCAACTAAGGCTTCCAATCAGTCAATCTTTTAATCTAATTTCTTTTTAAATAACCTCAGTGAATTCAACGCTAAGACTACATCACTCAATGCCATGATCATGGCACCATAGGTTGGCCCCCAGGTACCTAAAAATCCAAATGCGGCAACAGGGATGGCAATAATATTATAAGAGAATGCCCAACCTAAATTTTCTTTAATGGTTTCGTATGTTTTTCTTCCTAATACCAAGGACATTGGAAGGTTCTTTAATCCACTATTCATTAATACCACTTGTGCACTTTGAATGGCGATATGGGATGCATTGCTTAAGGAGATGCCAATGGTGGCTTTTGCTAGTGCAGGCGCATCGTTGATGCCATCACCTACCATTGCAGTAGGTGCAATTTTAATCAATGCATCGAGTGTTGCTAATTTTTCTGAAGGACTTTGTTCTGCAATAATTTTCTGAATACCTAATGCGTCTCCAACTTGTTTACATTTTGCAGCCCTGTCTCCACTCAATAAAATAGTAGCAATACATTGACGGTGTAATTGATCCACCACTTCTTTTGCTTCTGGTCTAATTTGATCTGCTACATCAATCCATCCAATGAATTGGTTGTTCTTTTGGATATAGATATTATGACCATCTTCAATGGATTTGTCTTCTAATGTTTTAAAGGAGCCTGCCCAATAGGTATTGCCATCTTTATCTGTTGCTTGAATACCCATCCCTTTTACTTCTTCTATTTTCGCCCATGCAATGGCATCTTTTGTTTTCCAGGTTGCTTGAATACAATTAGCGATTGGGTGATTGGAATATTTTTCTAAAGAATAGCTTAGGATTTTAAACGCATCTTCTGAAATTGGTGCTTGCTCATTTTGTACAATATGAAAACCGCTTAATTCAAATTGTCCTGTGGTTAAAGTTCCTGTTTTATCAAAAACAACTTGCTTGATGTTTTTAAAAGTCTCTAAGCTTTTTGCATTTTTGAATAAGACACCATTTCTTGCACCTCTGCCAAGTCCAACGGCGATGGCTGCTGGCGTCGCCAATCCCATTGCACAAGGACATGAAATCACTAAGACTGCAATGGATCTTAACATGCTTTCACTGAATCCAATATTGGTAAAAAAGTAATTCCCAATTAAAGTGAGTAATGCAATCCCCACCACCAAGGGGACAAAGATGGCACTTATTTTATCGGCTAAAATTTGCACGGGTGGTTTTTCTCCTTGTGCTGCTTTGACCATTTTTAAAATATTAGCCAACACTGTTTGATCACCAACAGCGGTAACATAAGCTTTGATAGAACCGTTTTCGATGGTACTGCCTCCTAATAAGATATCCTTCATTATACGGTGCACTGGAATACTTTCTCCAGTTACAATGGCTTCGTTGACATCTGCTTCCCCAGATAATATTTTACAATCCATGGGTACTGTTTCACCTGAATTGATTAATAAAATATCACCCACTTTCAAAGTATCAGCAGCTACATTAAATATAATTTCTTTGTGATGTTCATCAAAGACAATCATATTGGCCATCACTTTCTGTGCTTTCACTAAATCTTTTAAGGCACGTTGCGTAGAAGCAATGGAGGCATCTTCTAAATAATTTCCAAAAAATACAAAAGTTAAAATTGTGGCGGTGGTTTCATAATAAGCAAACTGTGCGCCTTGTCCAATGATGGTACCATATAAACTATATCCAAAAGAAGCAATTGCTCCAATGGACACCAATACATTCATATTTGGGATGCCATGTAATAAACTATTGATGGCACTTTTTCCAAAGTAGTTCATGCCTACTATAAAAACAGGCAATGTTAAAGCCAATTGTACATATGGGTTCATTAACCAATGAATATGCACGCCTGGTATCATATGAAGTATGAGTGGAAGGGTAAAGATTAAAGAGAAAATCGCACGCTCTTTATTATTGTCCAACCATTTTTTAGGGACTTCATCAGTTGCTTGGCCCCTCACTTTGTAACCCAAACCTTGAATCCCTTTTATTAAAGCGGGTTTTTGAGCGGAATCTGCCAATTCAAATTGCACTTCGCCTTCCATGAAGTTCACTTTAGGTTCATGTATGCCCTTGCTACTAAGATATTTATGAATGGATAACGCACAATTGGTACAACTCATACCATCTACTTTCCATTGAATGTTTTCCATTTTAATACATTTAAGATATAAAGGTACGAAACGATTTTAGGATTGTATTTGAAGCTTTATATTTGCAATATGGACCAAGTCTACACCCTTGAACAGACAGATCAGATTGCCGCTCAACTGGTACAAAAATATGCTACGCATCCTGTGTGGGTCTTTCAAGCACCCATGGGCGCAGGAAAGACAACCCTAATTGCTGCAATAGGCAGAGCAATGGGTATTCAGCAAGCCATGTCAAGTCCTACATTTTCAATAATGAATGAGTATGAAGTAAAGGGCAAACTCATTTACCATATGGATTGGTATCGTTTAGAGAGTGCCGCAGAAGCTAGGCAGGCTGGGGTAGAGGCGGCGATGGAAGAAGCTGATTTGTCTTTGGTAGAATGGCCTGAAAAAGCACCTAATCTAGTGCCGGAGCATGCAGTAGTATTCAACATTGAATTCATCGACCCCGATCAACGTAGAATTTATACCAATCAGTAAAAGGGGTTAATCAATTAGGCTTTTCCTATTCTAGGATCTCTGGTATTTTTGTATCTTCATGAAAATATTTCTTATGAGTGTAACCAAGCCCCAAATTCATCCTTCATTTTCCTATGAAACACAGGAAGAGGTATTGGATATTCCTCATAGTGCAAAGCCATTGTTGATAGGCATCCCTAAGGAGACTGCATTTCAAGAAAACAGGGTTGGTCTCATTCCAGAAGCGGTTGGGGTATTGGTAGCCAATGGGCATCGTGTCATGGTGGAATCTGGCGCAGGGAAAGGCAGCCGTTATACCGATAAAGATTATGCCGAAGCAGGTGCAGAAATTACTTCTGAAAAAGCAGCAGTCTACCAATGTCCAATTTTAATTAAGACGGCGCCGCCAGTCGAATCTGATTTACCTTTTTTGCAAATGCATCAAACTATTATTTCTCCTTTGCATTTATCTGCAATCAATCAAGAAGTATTAGTGGCGTTGATGGCAAAAAAAATTACTGCTTTAGCAATCGAAAATATCAAAGACGAAAATCAAAACTATCCTATCTTAAGAAGCATGAATGAGATAGTAGGCAGTGCGGTGATGTTAATTGCCGGTCAATACCTAAGTAATTTTAATTCAGGTAAGGGTGTTTTGTTAGGTGGTATCAGTGGTGTTCCTCCAACTAAAGTAGTGGTCATTGGCGCAGATATTACTGGAGAATTTGCAGTACGCAATGCACTTGCATTGGGTGCAAGCGTCAAAGTGTTTGACAACAATGTCTCTAGACTACAGAGACTACAAAATAATTTAGGTCAGCGTGTTTGGACTTCTGTGATTGAGCCAAAAATACTGGCAAAGCAACTAAAAACCTGTGAAGTAGCAATTGGTTCATTGACAAATGAAATTGGCAGAGCACCCATTGTAGTGACAGAGGAGATGGTGATGAATATGCGACCAGGTAGTATTATTATTGATGTGGCAGTGGATAGGGGTGGATGTTTTGAGACTACTGAATTGACCAATCATGAAAATCCAATTGTCATCAAACATGATGTGATTCATTATGGTGTACCCAATATCCCAAGTGGTTTTGCAAGAACTGCAAGCCAAGCAATCAGTAATGTCTTGATGCATTTAATGGTAGAGATTGGAGATCAAGGTGGCTTAGAAGAAATTATCTGGCATCAATTACACCTTCGAGAGGGGGTCTATTTATACAAAGGTGCATTGACTGATTTTTACATTAGTCAAAAATGCAATTTAAAATACACCGATTTGAATTTGTTGATCGCAAGCAGAAGCTAATAGACTTACTTATATTTTAAAATCCGATAGGGAGAGTTGTTGACCACAAAATTGGTATTCTTGAGGATCATTGCTTGCTACAATAATTAATTTATGCATGGCGTGTGTTTGCATTAGTTGATGGTAAGTTTGAATCCCTTCTTGATCTAGATTACTACATGGTTCATCCAATAATAAGATGGGGGCTTGATCAAAAATAGCCAAAGCTAATTTTAATCTTTGTTTCATCCCACTACTAAAATTTCTTATCTGTTTATCGGCCGCTTTACTGAGTCCAATTTTTTCTAAGAGAACTATTGGTGTTAAGTTTGTCTGAATGGGCTTGAATTGTTGATGAAAATCGATTTGTTCTAATGCAGTGAACTCTTCCACCAGTTCTAAATAAGGTGCAGCAATGCTGATATGCTGGAATATATTTGAGCTATCGATGTATTGACCATTGTTGTCTACCCAATGCACCTGGCCTTTTGTAAGTCCAATATAACCTGCAATAATTTGTAGTAGTGTGCTTTTACCTGATCCATTATTGCCTATTAATGCATAATGTTGTCCGGTGATAAAACTGAAATCAAGATTGGAGAAAATCCATTCTTTATTGAATCTTTTTGATGCAGCTGTAAAGTGAATTTGCATATTATTCATCTTCTAATGCACCTTTGACAAAACGCTTGATGATACCTCTTCCACTGTCTCTAATAAAAGTCACAATTTCATCTCGCTCATCTGTAGCAGGTAATTCTTCCTCAATAAAAGCAAGCGCCTGTGTCGTGTTCATACCCTTATTAAAAATATAGCGGTAGATATCTAAAATATGATTGATCTTTTCTAAATCAAATCCTCTTCTTTTCAATCCAACACTATTCACGCCTCCATAGCTTAATGGATTTCGAACAGCTTTAATATAAGGAGGCACATCTTTGCTTACCAAACTACCTCCTGCGATATATGCATGTTGTCCAATATGCACAAATTGATGCACTGCACTTACGCCAGCAATCCAAGCATAGTCACCTAATGTTACGTGACCCGCAATTTGAACGCTATTGCTTAAAATGCAATGGTTACCAATGATACAGTCATGTGCAATATGACTATAGGCCATAATTAAACAATTATTTCCAACTTTAGTGACCCAACGATCAGAAGTACCTCTGTTAATGGTTACGAATTCTCTGATAGTGGTATGGTCGCCAATTGAAACGGTTGTTTTTTCTCCATTGAATTTTAAATCCTGAGGATCAGCACCTATCACCGCACCAGGGAAGATGCGACAATTTTTCCCTACTGTAGTGCCATTCATAATGGTCACATTGCTTCCAATCCATGTACCTTCTCCAATTGTAACATCACTATGAATGACAGTGAAAGGATCAATTTTTACATTGGATGCAACTTTTGCATTGGGGTCTATATAAGTGAATGGATGTGTCATAGGTATAAATTTATTTTGCTCTTTTTACAACTTGAGCAACAAGTTCCGACTCTGTAGCCACTTTTCCATTTACATAGACTGTGCCACGCATTTCGCAAATACCTCTACGAATTGGAGCCATCAATTCTAATTTAAGCAACATGGTATCGCCTGGCTTCACCATTTGTTTAAATTTACAATTGTTGATTTTTAAAAAATAAGTATCATAATCGCCTTTAGGCATGGCATTGATACAAAGGATACCACCAGTTTGCGCCAATGCCTCAATTTGCAATACGCCTGGCATGACTGGATTGCCTGGAAAATGTCCAGGGAAAAACCATTCATTGAATGTCACATTCTTAACACCTACAATAGAAGTATCTGTTAATTCAATGATCTTATCCACCAATAAAAATGGATGACGATGCGGTAAAGTCTTTTCTATTTGTTCTAAAGTATAGACAGGGGTTGCGCTTGGATCATAAACAGGAACATCTTTAACATGTTTATTTTTTTTGATGTACTGTTTTATTTTTTTAGCAAATTCTACGTTGCTACTATGTCCAGGACGATTGGCGATGATTCTTGCTTTAATGGGATAGCCTATCAATGCTAAGTCACCTATGACATCTAATAATTTATGACGTGCTGGTTCATTAGGAAATCTTAACTCTAAATTATTTAAATAGCCTTCGCTTTTTACTTCAATTTTATCTCGTTTAAAAACTTTAGCCAATCGAGTCATTTCTTCTTTGGTAACTGGCTTATCAACTACTACAATGGCATTGTTGATATCTCCGCCTTTAATTAAATCGTGGTCTAAAAGCGTTTCTAATTCATGTAAAAAACAAAAAGTTCTACAAGGTGCTATTTCTGATTTAAAATCTTTGATTGTTTTAAGGGCCGCATGTTGTGTGCCTAAAACTGGACTATTAAAATCTATCAGGGTGGTTATTTGATAATCTAATGCAGGTAATGCAACCATCTCTACGCGCTTTTCTTCGTCGTAGTGAAAAATATTTTCATCAATGCTGTACCATGCTTTTGCAGCATCTTGTTCTAATATACCTACTTTTTCAATGGCTTCTATGAATGGGGAAGAGCTACCATCCATGATTGGAATTTCTGGTCCGTTCAATTCAATCAAAAGATTGTCAACACCTAAACCAACTAAAGCGGCAAGAATATGTTCTACCGTACTCACTTTGGCATCCCCCACTTGCAATGTAGTTCCACGACTTGTATCCGTTACTAAATCACAATCAGCTTTGATCATAGGTTGGTTTGGTAAATCTATCCTTTGAAACTGAATACCAAATCCTGGATTAGCAGGTTGCAATGTCATATCTACTAAAACGCCTGTATGTAAACCGGTTCCGCTAATACTGATACTTTGGGCTAGTGTATGTTGCTTATCGGGGTTAAAATGTTGATCCATGTGTAACTAGTTTAGAATAGCTTAGTTAAAAGCTTAATTAAAGCAAAAATACGCCTGATTTAGGCTTTTTGAGACAGTTGTTGTACTAATATTTCGAGTTCTTGGACTCTTTTTTCTAATTCTGGGAGATTTTTGACATAAACCTGGTTTCTTAAGCTTTGTTTCTGCTCCACTGCTGGGTAGCCCGCAAGGGTCATATTTGCAGTTGTAAATGTTTTTGTCACACCTGCTCCTCCTGCAATTTTTATCCCATCTGCGATAGCAAGATGACCAGCTAAACCAGCCTGTCCTCCAATCATGACTTGCTTTCCAATCTTTGTACTTCCACTAACGCCAACTTGAGCGGCGATGACAGTATTGGTTCCTATTTCTGCGTTATGTGCTATCTGAATCTGGTTGTCTAATTTAACCCCTTTTCGAATGATAGTCGATCCAATAGTTGCTCGGTCTATAGTGGTGTTGGCGCCAATTTCAACATCGTCTTCGATCACCACGTTTCCAAGTTGTGGTACTTTTTGAAAACTACCATCTTCTTTAGGAGCAAATCCAAAACCATCACTTCCAATAATGCTTCCACTATGAATGGTCACATGGTTGCCAATGATACAATCTGCATAAATGACCACACCTGGATGGATGGTCACATGGTTACCAATTTTTACATTTTCTCCTATGACTACATTGCTGAATATTTTTACATGTTCACCTAATACAGTCCCTTCATTGATATAGGCAAAAGCTGCAATAAAATGATTTGCACCTAAGCTTGCGGTTGGTGCAATATATGAAGGCGTTTGAATACCCACTAGTTGTTGGGTCTTTAGTTCTTGGTATTTTGTAAGTAGGGTAGCGAATGCAGCGTAGGCATCTGGTACCCTAATTAAAGTCGCATTTATTTTTTGCTTTAATACTTGCTGATCGTTAATGATGATAATCGAAGCGGCTGAAGAATATAAAAATGCTTCATATTTAGGGTTGGCTAAAAAAGAAAGTTGACCAGCAGTGGCTTCCTCTATTTTACCAAAATTCTTAACAGTGACAGATGCATCACCTTCTACTTGACCTTGAATCATGATCGCAATCTGTTGGGCACTGAATTCTATCATGTCTTGCATTATTTATTTGAAATGGGGGTTATTCACTTAATGAACAAATGTAAAATTTTTTAACTGGGGTAGAAAGACTTTCGACAATTAATGCGTTTTGCACCTCTGAAATGGTAGAAATTTTACCTTTTTTTAGCAAAATATGGATATTCTCACTGTCATTCTTGTACAAAGTATTGCTTGTTTCACCTTTAAAACAGAGGAAAGCAGCAGCTTCATCATCTACATTGAACCTTGCTTTTGTAGCTGTTAATGCTTGATTTAATGCTGCATCTGTGATGGGTTCTGATTGCAACTGACATTTGTAAATTTTTCTATTCAATAATCTACTGCACAATAAAGATAAAATTGGATCCGAATGCGTCTGCCATTTTTTGATGGCGTACATAATATCTGTATCATCTAATTGACAATAGGCTGTTAAATCAATTTGTTCAATGGAGGTAAATTCGTTGGATAAAAAATAATCTAGAATGCCACCAATGACAATGGTACTGTCTTTTGCTTTTGTTAATTGTTTAGCTCTTTGAATTATTTTAACCAACATATTCTCCGCAGCAATGACAGTCTTATGTCGGTATACTTGCCAATACATCAGCCTTCTGGACACTAAAAATTTCTCTACACTATTCACGCCTTTTTCTTCTACTAATAAAATATTGTCCTTTACGTTTAACATTTTTAAAATGCGCTCATGGCCTACTACGCCCTCACTTACACCAGTAAAGAAACTATCCCTAGATAAATAATCTAATCTATCCACATCTAGTTGACCACTTATTAATTGATGTAAAAAGGTTTTAGGATATTGGTTGGTAAAAATTTGAATCGCCATGTTTAATTGACCATTCAATGCAGGGTTTGGATCTGCGTTGAGTTGATTCATAATTAATAAAGAAAGGGCCTCATGGTGCACGCCTTTTAACAATACATTTTCTAATCCATGTGAATAAGGGCCATGGCCAATATCATGCATTAAAATGGCTGCTTTTGCTGCTTGTGCTTCTTCTGCACTAATCTCAATACCCTTGTCTTTAAGTTCATTGATCGCATTGCACATTAATTGATAGGCGCCCAATGAATGGTGTAGTCTGGTATGCACGGCACCAGGATAAACTAGTTGCGCTAAAGCCATTTGCTGTATCCTTCTTAATCTTTGAAAAAAAGGATGGTTGAAAATGGCAAATATCAACGGGTCATTGATTGTTATAAATCCATGTACTGGATCGTTGATCATTTTTCGAGTCAAAAATTCCATAGGCTAAATGTGTTGACAAAGGTACGAAATGTGAATAACTCCTGCGTTTTATTTAAATAGCTACTGTACCAAAAAACTATCTTTGTAACACAGCTGAATGACTGTAAAACCGACTTAAAATAGACCAATTTTATGAAAATCACACAAGGCACTTTAGATAAATTAGAAGATATTTTAGGTGAATCTGATTATGTAGTTCGTTACGAGCGTGGTAATTTCCAGAGCGGCTGGTGTTTACTTGAATTCAAAAAGATTGTGGTTTTAAACAAGTTTTTAAATTTGGAAGCTAGAATCAATACCTTACTTGAATTGATTCCGCAACTCAAGATTGAATTTGATAAGTTGACGCACGATTCTCAAAAATTATATGAGGAAGTGAAGCGTATTGCATTGACTGAAGTATAAATTTAACCCTACCAATTTTGTTACGTATCACCATTCTAGGATCAGGCACCAGCACTGGGGTTCCCCTCATTGGATGTGTATGTCCTGTATGTAACTCAGCAGATCCCAGAGACAATAGATTAAGAACAAGCATTAAAATTGAATCAGATACCACTTGTATCATTATAGATACGACCCCAGATTTTAGGTATCAAATGCTTCGTACTAAAACAACACATATCGATGCAGTGGTATTCACCCATCCTCATAGAGACCATTATGCAGGACTAGATGATATCAGACCTTTTAATTTCTTCTCGGGTAAATCAATGCCAATCTATGCCAATACCATTACGCAGGCAGCCATTCAGCGTGATTTTTATTATGCTTTTGAAGCGGATAAAGATGCAGGTTTGCCAGAGATGCAATTGCACACCATTGATCATCAAACGCCTTTTAAGATTGGGGACATTGAATTGACACCGATTCAAGTCATGCATCGTGAGATGCCTGTACTAGGTTTTAGAATGGGTGACTTTACCTATATCACAGATGCCAATTCTATTTCGGCAGAAGCCATGGAACAAATCAAAGGGTCTAAAGTCCTTATCCTAAATGCACTGCGTCCGGAGTCCCATCCAACCCATTTCACCTTATCCGAAGCGATTGCAATGACGCAGTCTTTGAATATACCTCAAACTTTTTTTACGCATTTTAGCCACCAGATTGGTTTACACGCAATCGTGGAGCCAAGTTTGCCAAAGGGCATTGGGATGGCTTATGACGGGATGGTGATTATAGTATAATTACTCTAATTATATTTTCCAATTATCTTTTCGAAGTATTTATACGTAAATTTTGCATGTTTTAAAAAGATAGGTTTGTTGAAAATCACTATGCAATTTGATTGGAAATCTTATTTCATTTTTACATCAAAAGAGCAAAAAGGAATTATCGTTCTGGGTTGTATTTTATCCTTAAGTTTATTCTTACATTATTTATTACCAACAACGTCTGCCAATCAAGGTCATTTTTCAAATTCCAAAAACAAACCTATAAGGTTTTTCTATTTTGATCCCAATTTGTTGGATAGCTCGCAAGGATTCCAATTGGGATTGTCTAGCAAACAAATGCGCACACTGTATCATTATCGAGCAAAAGGGGGACGGTTTTATAAAAAAGAAGACCTATTAAAATGGTATGGATTATCAGAAACTCAAGCGCAAGGCTTACTTCCTTGGGTTCTGATTAAAGCAATAGACTCGACCAATGACTACAAACAGAATAAGAATCGAAAATGGGAAAAGTATGCACCTGTACAAATTGATATCAATAATTCCAATGCATCGGATTGGATTCAAATCACAGGATTACCAGATTACAAAGTAAAGCGCATTTTAAAGTATCAAAAATGGACAGGGGGTTTTACCAATATAGAAGGGTTGAAGAAAGTATATGGCATTACTGCTTTTGATTTTCAAATGATCTATCCCTATTTAAAGTACCAGTCCAATACCTCTAAAAAAATGGCTTATCAAACCATGCGTTTTGAGGATTGGATGGCACTTGGCATCTTTGATGAAAGGGCTGTTTTTAGGATCTTAAAGCTTCGAAAAGAACAACAGGGTAGGTTGACTTGGTCGGAAATGGTGATACAGTTTGACCTTACTGAAGCAGAAGCAATGGTCTTAAAAAAAAGAACCAATCTGAGTGATTAACTCAGATTGGTTTCAGATTGGTTCAAATGGCTATGCCAAATAATGTATGAAGTTTATTTGTGCTTGAAAATTTGATTTACAGCACCACCTAACATTGGAAATTTTTCTTTTACAAATGTAGCAATGATCTCGATAGATTGCTTTGCTTGTTCTGGTGTAACTCCTGCTTCTTTTACTAAACGGTCAATTAGTTCTTGCATAAATTTATTTTTAAAGTGGTTATTTATTTTTCTTAAGCGACTTTTAAAGCGCTTATTTTACTTTTATCAAACATGTCTTTTGCATAAGCTAAAGTCACATTAAATACCTTGGTGTCCGTGCCCGGAAGTTCAAACATCGCTTGCGTAAATAAACTCTCGCAGATACTTCTTAATCCTCTTGCACCAAGCTTATATTCCATTGCCTTCGCAGTAATGAAATCAAACACTTCTGGGTCAATTGTAAGCTTGATATCTTCTATGGCAAATAATTGGGTGTATTGCTTAATCAATGCATTCTTTGGTTCTGTTAAGATATTTCTTAATGTCTCAGCATCTAAAGGTTCTAGGTGCGTTACAATCGGAAGTCGACCTAGCATTTCTGGAATTAAACCAAAAGTTTTGATGTCCTGTGCATTCACAAAGCGCAATAAATTTTTACGTTGTAATTCTTGCTCGTCTTTGTTGACACTAAATCCAATGGCATTGGTATTGATTCTTCTTGCAATGATTTTATCAATGCCATCAAATGCGCCACCACAAATAAATAAAATATTCTTAGTGTCTACTTTAATCATTTTTTGATCAGGGTGCTTTCTTCCCCCCTGAGGAGGCACCAATACTTCTGTGCCTTCTAGCATTTTTAATAAACCTTGTTGTACACCTTCTCCACTTACATCTCTTGTGATAGAAGCGTTGTCACTTTTACGTGCAATTTTATCAATCTCATCGATATAAACAATCCCTCTTTGCGCTGCTTCTACATCATAGTCACAGTTTTGCAAAAGACGCGTTAACATGCTCTCTACATCTTCGCCAACATAACCTGCCTCTGTAAATACCGTGGCATCCACAATAGCAAAAGGCACATTTAAAAGCTTGGCTATGGTTTTGGCAAGCAATGTTTTACCTGTACCCGTTTCGCCAATCATAATCACATTGCTCTTTTCTATTTCAACATCATCCTTGATAGTTGTTGGAAGGTTAATGCGTTTAAAGTGATTGTAAACGGCCACGCATAATATTTTCTTAGCTTCATCTTGGCCAATAATGTATTGGTCCATAAACTTTTTAATCGCAACCGGCTTTTGTACCTTGAGTGTACCTGCTTTTCCAGCTTCCTTTTTTTGATGAAACTCTTTGCCTACAATTTCATGAGCATGCTCAATACAGTGCTCACAGATATGACCTTCTTGTCCAGCAATTAGGATTTTTACTTCTTCTCTGCTTCGACCACAAAAAGAACATTGTATATTTTCTGTTTTACTCATTTTCATTTTAAGCAATTTATGAAGGGCTATTGATTATAAGCTCTTCGCAATTTTATCTACGATTCCGTATTCAACCGCCTCTTTGGCATTCATCCAATAATCTCTATCAAAATCAGCCATAATTTGCTCAATAGATTTACCACAATTCTTTGCTAAAATTTGAGCACCTAGTTCTTTTGTCTTTCTAATTTGTTCTGCTTGAATTTCGATGTCTGCACTTGTAGCTTGAAAATAGCCACCTAAACTCGGCTGATGAATCATCACTTCGCCATGTGGAAAAATAGTACGCTTCCCTTTCTCACCCATACTCAATAAGATAGAACCCATACTTGCAGCTAAGCCCATACAAATGGTATGCACAGGACTCTTTATTAAGTTCATTGTATCAAACATCACCATCCCACTAGTCACCACGCCACCTGGACTGTTGATATAAAAATGAATTGGTTCGCCTGGTTTATCTGCATCCAGTAATAAAAGTTTTGTAACAATATCTCTTGCAGACTTATCATCCACTACACCCCATAAATAAATGGATCTTTTTTCAAAAAAGATTTGTTCCATTTTCTTGTTCAAAAAAGAGGGTGCGTTTTCTTCTTTTTTATCTTCTCTATGTTCTTCCTCTTCTTCCATTAAAAAACGATTGGCGGGTATCATATAAACAGTTTAAATTAGGATAATTATTTTTTTAATTTTCTTGGGTTGGTTAACAACACTTCGTCTACCAAACCATATTCCTTGCCTTCGGCGGCTGTCATCCAGAAATCTCTATCACAATCTTTTGCAACCAACTCCACATCCTTATGGGTGTGTGTGGCAATGACTTCGTATAACTCATGTTTTAATTTCTTGATTTCTCTTGCGGTAATTTCAATATCAGATGCTTGTCCTCCAATGGCACCACTTGGTTGGTGTAACATGATTCGACTATGTCTTAATGCGGTTCTTTTACCTTCTACACCAGCACATAATAAAATAGCGCCCATGCTTGCAGCCATGCCCGTACAAATAGTTGCCACATCTGGGCTAATGAATTGCATGGTATCATAAATCCCTAATCCAGCGTAGACGCTACCTCCTGGACTATTGATATACATTTGAATGTCCTTAGTGCGGTCTGTACTTTCAAGAAACAACAACTGCGCTGTAACGATATTGGCTACATAGTCATTGATGCCTTCTCCTAAGAAAATGATTCTATCCATCATTAAACGACTAAACACATCCATGCTTGCTACATTCATTGGTCTTTCTTCAATAATATAGGGTGTCAAATTAGTCACACTATTTTGGTATTGATGTAGACTATTACTTCCGATCCCTCTGTGTTTGATCGCGTATTTTTCGAATTCTTTTCCTATGTTCATAATTGCTTTTTTCAGATTGTAAAGGTAAAACCTATTCTTCTAAGCTATTGCAAAAAGAGTGCCAAATTTAGCCCAAAACAAGATGCAAGCACAAAAGCCCCCATTTCGGGGGCTTTTGCTATGTAAATTGGTCTAATTAGTGCTTGTGGCTATTCAACAAATCTGCAAATTTTTCTGCTGCGATTGGTTCTTCTTTGGCAGTCACTTCTGCTTCTAAAGCGTTGAATAATTTATCTGTGCTAATTCTGTGGTAACTATCTTCTACAAATTTTCTGTCTTGCATCATACGAGCAGCGTAATCTTCTAACCATTGGTCATTGTCACCCAATGCACCTAATTGGCCACCCATATAACTCATCAATTGTAGTTTTGCGAAGCTCTTTAAATCTTCTGCTACCACTTCTACTTTATGATCAGCAATTAATTGTGTACTAATAACAGTCCACTTTAATTGATCTTGGAAAACTGGATATTCTTTTTCTGCTTCTTCTACTGTTCTTTGTTTGTCTCCACCTTTTTGCAACCAACGCTTTAAAAATGCAACAGGAAAATCCATTTTAGTTTGTTCAATTAAGCTATGATAGATTTGATCATGCACTTGATTTTTTGCTTGTTGAGCATAATACCCTTCAATATCTTGTTGCACTGCAGCCTTGAATTCTGCTTCGTTGGTGATGGCTTGATTCGGGTAGGTCACAGTAAATAAAGTTTCGTCTAAAGGTGCTTTTTCAACTAGGCCAACTTTAGTAATGACTAGTTTAAAATATTTTTCGGCATCGTCTTTAGTTAATGCTAAATCATTTAAAATGATATCTAATTCTTTGTCCTCAAAGGCTTTCATTAATTGAATGACAACGGTATCGTTGTTTTTCTTACCAATGAATTGCTTTCTTTGTTTTTCACTAAAATATTTAATCAGTAAAGAATTATCTTTTTTGATACCCCCTTCAATTTCATTGCCATCTTTATCTGATTCAATGAAAGTTACGTTCAATACATTGTCTTCACTTGTTGAAGTTTCAGGCTCAGTCATGTTACCATTTCTGATTTGCAGACGCTCTACTTCGCTTTGAATCATTTCGTCTGTCACTTGAATTTTGTATCGCTTTACTTTGATGTCTTTTGCTTTAATTTCAAACTTCGGCTTTAATCCAATTTCAAAAGAGAAATCATAATCGGTTGGATTGTTATGGTCCATATTGGCAAATTCAGTGGCCATTGGAAGTGGTTGTGCGAAAATGTCTATCTGCTCCTTAGACATGTATTGGTTCATCTCGTTCTCAACAGACTTTAAAATCACATCGCTGAATATCGCTTGTCCATACATTTTTTTAATCATACCTGCTGGCACCATTCCTTTTCTAAATCCTGGAATATTGGCCGTTTTGGCTTGTTTTTTTAAACTTGTTTCATAAGTAGATAAATAATCTGCTTTTGAAATGGTCACCGTTAATTGGTCATTTAAAGGCGCAATGTTGGTTCTTTTTATGGTTGCCATGGGTCTTGCTTTTACTGCTTAATTGAAAGGTTAAGGGGGGGGCGAAGGTACAATTTTTGGATTTAAATAAGGCATTATAATAGGAAAAAGGCCCCAAATTGGGGCCTTTTTCTGTGCGGATGGAGGGGGTCGAACCCACACGCCTCGCGGCGCTAGATCCTAAGTCTAGTGCGTCTGCCAATTTCGCCACATCCGCTTAGGGGCTGCAAACTTAAATGATATTTTTTAAAATTGGTCTAAGAACCCGACAATTTCCTCTAAATACACTTGATCAATGCGATCAAAATGTGCTAATTCGGTACTATCTACATCTAAAACGCCTACAATTTGACCATTTTGAAAAACAGGTACCACAATTTCTGATCTGGATGCGCTACTGCATGCAATATGTCCTGGAAATTTTTCAACATCTTCCACAATCAAGGTCATCCCTTTTTCCCAACTTGTTCCGCAAACGCCACGGCCTTTCTTGATTCTGGTGCAAGCCACGGGTCCTTGAAAAGGGGCTAAAACCAATTCATCATTGACTACCCAATAAAAACCGACCCATAACCAATTGAACTGCTCTTTCAGTGCCGCTGCAATATTACCAAGGTTGGCAATTAAATTATCCTCTCCAGTCATCAAGCCTTTGATTTGAGGAATCAAGGATTCGTACTGTGTTTTTTTATCTCCATGTTGGAGTACTAAATCTTCTGCCACTTATTTTATTTTTTAAAGATGGATTGCAAATCTTTTCTTTCGATGCGTGCAACAAATACGATGAATGCAAAAAGTAAGATCGTTGCAAATAAATAATTGAAAGGTTGGTTTGTTGAAACAAGGTGTAACAATAAATTGATACCATACACCATTAATGCAATGATGAAATAAGCAATTAATTTTTTGGTAGCGTAAGGCACAGGATAAACGCGTTGTCCCCATAAATAACTCATAATCATCATCGTGCCATAACAAAAGAAAGTGGCCCAAGCGCTCGCCATATATCCAAAATAAGGTATCGCCAAATAGTTAATGACAATCGTGATGCATGCCCCTAATAAGGTGATCCAGGCGCCTGCCATGGTTTTGTTACTTAGTTTATACCAGATACTTAAGTTATAGTATACGCCTAAAAACATATTTGCAATGAGTAAAATAGGAACCACTTTTAAACCCACATACATGGCTGGATTTTGAATAAACAATTTCCAAATATCAATGTATAGCATCACAGACAAAAACATCACACATAAACTGATCACAAAAAATTTCATGACTTTAGCATATGTTTTCTGCGCTTGATCTGTTTCGGCTTGTTTGAAGAAAAATGGTTCGGCACCCATGCGGAATGCTTGAATGGAGATGGTAATTAAAATGGCTAATTTATAACATGCGCTATAAACACCCACCATGGCCTTATTGGCATCTGGAGTTGCTCCAGGACCCCACCATCCCAACATGATACGGTCTAAGGTTTCATTGATCATCCCGCCAAATCCTACTAAAATAAGGGGCAATGCAAAAGCCATCATGCTCCACCATAGTTTAAAGTTGAATTTAAAACGGATGGCTCTAATTTCTTTTTGTAACAAGAGCATTACAAAAACATTTTGAACAATACCCGCTATTAAAATATAGCCTACTTCCCAATTTGGTTGATACAATTTTTGTAAAAAACTAGTTGGATGCGTACCTACATAATTTGGTAAAAGACTAATGAAGCTATAGGTGGCAAGAATATTGATTAAGATGCCAACAATTTTGATGAAGGCAAATTTCTTGGGACGTTCTTGCAATCTTAGTCTTGAAAATGGAATGGTAGTCAAGGCATCTAGCGCAACGATCCAAGCTAGTAAGCTAATGTATTCTGGGTGGGCAGTGATTTGTAAAAGTTCAGCCAATGGAAGTTTCCAAGCGAATAAGCCAATCAAAACAAGTACGGTGACAAATAGCATCGAAAAGCTACTGGTATGATAAATCTCCTCCTCATTTTCTTTGGTACCGAACTTGAAATATGCGGTCTCCATGCCGTGGGTCACAATGACATTCAAAAAGGGGATAAAGGCATAGACAATCGAATTCTCCCCATAAGCAATATCTGAAAGCTTATAGGTTAAATAAGGGGTAAGCAAATAGCTAATAAACCTTGCGGCTATTGAACTAAGTCCGTACCATGCGGTTTGACTGACTAATTTTTTAATACTACTCAAGGTGTTGAAATTACAGCTAAATTAGTGAAAATAGTTTTGTTTATCTTCACGTCGTAAATAGCAATTTTTATGAGAGTCGTAATACAGAGAGTATCCGAGGCCAGTGTCAAAGTAGATGGAGCGATTGTTGGGGCCATTCATGCAGGCTTAATGGTCTTATTGGGCATTCAAAGTGAGGATACATTAGATGATATTCAATGGATGTCCAATAAGCTGGTACAGATGCGCATTTTTGATGATGCAGAAGGGGTTATGAACCATAGTGTGCAAGAAATGGGTGGATCCATCTTATTGATTAGTCAATTCACATTGTATGCGGCTACTAAAAAAGGGAATCGACCTTCTTATATTGCAGCTGCAAAACCAGAGATTGCAATTCCAATTTATGAACAGATGATCCTACAATTGACGCAGGATCTTGGAAAGCCAATTGCTACTGGACAATTTGGGGCAGACATGAAAGTGGCACTCATTAACGATGGCCCTGTTACTATTTTAATGGATTCAAAAAACAGAGATTAATATGTCCAATCAAATTACAATTCAAGCAGCACAAAATCAGGTGGATCAATGGATCAAGACCATTGGGGTGAACTATTTTAGTGAGTTAACCAATTTAGGTGTCTTGATGGAAGAAGTGGGGGAACTATCTAGGTTGATGGTGCGCAAATATGGGGATCAATCTTTTAAAAATCAAGAGGCAAGTGCCGACCTGGGGGATGAGATGGCGGATGTACTTTTTGTGCTCATTTGCTTAGCCAATCAAACGGGTGTTGATTTGACTGCAGCATTGGAGAAAAATATCCAAAAGAAAACCATTCGAGACAAAGAAAGGCACCAAAATAATGAAAAATTACAACCATAATCTTTTCTCGACCTATATTTGCAAACTATGAGTAAGACAGTTACAGACAATACATTACAAGCAATCATTTCGCATGCCAAAGAATACGGATTCGTGTTTCCTAGTAGTGAAATCTATGATGGATTAAGTGCAGTGTATGATTACGGTCCTTATGGTGCACAATTAAAAAAGAACATTCGCGATGATTGGTGGAAGAGCATGACGCAGATGAACGAAAATATTGTGGGTATTGATGCTGCTATTTTTATGCATCCAACTACTTGGAAGGCGAGTGGACATGTGGATAGTTTTAGTGACCCATTGATTGACAATAAGGACAGTAAAAAAAGATACCGTGTAGATCATTTGATCGAAGCACACGCAGATAAGTTGATGGGAGAAGCTGCAAAAGCTGCTGATGGAGGTGCTGCTTTGCGTGATCTTGCAAAACAACTGATTGCGGATATGGAAGTCTTATTAGCGAACGACGATTTTGCAGGTTTAGGCACATTGATTCAAACAAATAAAATACAGTGTAGTGTAAGTGGTACAAGCAACTGGACTGAGATTCGTCAATTTAATTTAATGTTCTCTACAGAATTAGGTTCAGTAGCAGAAGATGCCAATACCATTTATTTAAGACCAGAAACTGCACAAGGTATTTTTGTTAATTTCTTGAATGTGCAAAAAACGGCAAGGATGAAGATTCCTTTTGGGATTGCACAAACTGGTAAGGCCTTTAGAAATGAAATTGTGGCGCGTCAGTTTATATTTAGAATGCGTGAGTTTGAGCAAATGGAAATGCAGTTTTTTGTAAAGCCAGGTACTCAAAAAGAGTGGTATGAGCATTGGAAGAACGAGCGTATGAATTGGCATTTAAGTTTGGGTATTGCAACAGAAAAATACCGTTTTCATGACCATATTAAATTAGCCCATTACGCAGATGCCGCTTTAGATATTGAATATGAATTTCCATTTGGATTTAAAGAAGTAGAAGGGATTCACTCAAGAACGGATTATGATTTAACACGTCATCAAGAATTCAGTAAAAAGAAATTACAATATTTTGATACAGAAATCAATCAGCATTATGTGCCTTATGTGATTGAAACTTCGATAGGTTTAGATAGAATGTTTTTATTACTTCTATCTAATGCATATGAAGAAGAAACCATTCATAAAGAAGATGGTACGACAGACTCAAGAGTTGTTTTGCATTTGCCTACAAAATTGGCGCCATTGAAATTAGCCATATTACCATTGACAAAAAAAGATGGCTTACCTGAATTGGCTAAAGCTTTAATGGACGAATGCAAGCCTTCATTCCATTGTTTTTATGAAGAAAAAGATGCGATTGGAAAACGTTACAGAAGACAGGATGCAATCGGAACGCCATTCTGCGTGACCATCGATCATCAAACAAAAGAAGACAATACGGTCACCATTCGTTATAGAGATAGCATGCAACAAGAAAGAATTCCAATGAGCGAAGTCAAAGCCCTAGTTCTAAAAAATATTGCTTAATCAATCATAATTTTTAAAAAGCGCCCAGATGCATTGCACTTGGGCGTTTTTTTTATCCGTACAATTCAAAATGAATCTGCGTTTTTGGGATGCCTAAATCGGCTAATGTGGTTCTTGCTTCATCCACCATATTTTTCCAACCACAGATGTAAAAATGCGCATCTTTACTAGCACCTGATGCTAATAGTTTTTTATACGTGGCATGTACATAACCCAGTTGTGCCCCTTCTCGGATTTCAGTTTCTCTTGAAAAGCTAGGATGATAAAAAAACTGAGGTTCTACTGCTGCTAATGCTTTGAATGCCTCACCGTATAAAGCATCTGTATATTGTCTGCATCCAAATAGTAAATGTATATTCTGGTGCGGTGTTTTCTTTTGATGCATATCTATTATCATTGATCTAAATGGTGCTACGCCTGTGCCTGTGCAGATAAAATAAAGATCTGTGGTGATTGGTTTTGGCAAAATAAAAACACCTTGTGGGCCTCTCATTAAAAGGGTCGTGCCAACAGCCACTTCGTTGAATAAGTAAGTGGTACCTAAGCCTCCTTCTAAATGTACAATGACTAATTCAAATTCGCTGTTATTTCCTGGTGCAGAAGCAATGGAATAACTTCTCCATCGCTTATTTTTTTGCTCGTGGATAGGCAGGTCTAATGTTACAAACTGTCCCGGAGTAAAGTCAAATAGTTGACCACTTGTCAAGGCCATAAAGAAGCGCTTTGTGGTAGGCGTTTCTTGTACAATTTTGGTAACGACCGCATCCTGCCATGGCTGTAACATAATGAATTAATTATTGGTAACGAATACGCTTTGAACGTATACTTTATTATTCGCAAATACCTTTACATAATATATACCAGTAGTCAAAGTTGAAATTTGAACTGGTTGAGCTGTAATCTGGTTGTTTAATTTGTCTTTCTGAAATACAGTTTGCCCACTACTATTCATGATACTTAATCCAATCGCATTGGTCTTTACATTGTTAAATTGAATATAGAATTGATTGCCTTTAATAATATTTTCAATGTAATCTGTTGAAACAATTTTTAATCCAATCTCTTTGGTAGGTGCTTGCGGGATATCAGTGATGAGCACCAATTTATTATCAGAATAATTGGTACAAGTACCAATAGTGGTACTGACTTTATACATGGCATTTTTAGTTACTTTTATTCCACTTTTTATGGCACCTGTGATGGCTTCGTCATTGATGAACCATTGATAACTATCTGCCGCCATGGTATTTAAACTATCAATACCTATTTGTGAAATGACTGGTTTAGCAGCAAAAATGACTGGAATTTTACTCAATGCTTTTTCATGTTCAGGGGTGCTAATTTGCATATTGTAGAAGAAATAATAAAACTTCTCAAAATTAGCACCTGCCCAGTTGCCAGTAATAGTTGCAAGTACGGTTGGACCAAATGGGTGATTGTTGGTGGTGATCAAATTGTTTCTAAATATGGTTGCACTATCTAAGCAACGTGCAATCAAAATATAGTTTCCAGCTTGGCTTAAGTTCATATTGATGGCATAGATCCTTCCTGTATCTCCTTGTACAAAAGGCGTTGGGGTGCCAGAACCAAGACTACCTGTTGCTTGAGTAGGACTAGGACTACTTGCACCAACATGTAAAATAGTTTTTTGAGTTTGTGAAGGGAAATAGGAATAGGTGGAATCTGTAAAGGTGCTAAGGGACCTTAATTCAAGTTCAATTTTTCCTGCATATCCTGTATATAATTTTGTGGTTTCTAAACTTAATGGTCCTGTCGTATTGAATCTAATGAATTCTCCATAGCTGCTACCCCAATTATTATATCCGCCTGAACTGCTTAAAGTGGTATTGTCTTTAGGTCCAATGAATCCATTCCAACCTTTACCAATATATACATTTTCTGCAGTGGTAGAAGTTCTAATGACAGACCCTTTGGCAATAGGTCTGCTTATATCATTGTTCTTGTCATACCATAGGTATTGATCATCGCCTTTAGGGTTAGTGACTAGTAATTGAACATTTCCATTACAACCTGTTGCCGAACCGGTAATGGCTGGACTTGGGCTAGCACTGATAATGTTAGCTGTCATTGAATTGTTGCCTGGTTGCTGGTCATTTGTAAGACTTGCATTGGCAGTGATCGTATAATTCTGACTTAATTCAATTGACATAGGCGTTTGGAAAGTGTAGGACATAATTTCTGATCCATACAATCTACCAGTAAATATTTCTTTTAGATTTAAAATGGTGGTATTGCCTTTTTTGACTTCTAAGCTAAGTGGAATATTGGTCAATTTATTTGTTCCATTATTTGCTACTTTAACCGTTACGTATTGCATCGATTTTTCTGAAACACCACCAACTGGATTGGTGATTTCCATCAACTGTATATCATTAGATGGATTCACCACTTTTAAGGTATAATCCTGGGTTTCTCCAGCAGTATAATTTCCACATGCAATGACGGTTGATGCAGTAGCTGCTTCAGTTACCACCACACGAAGTTTGGTGAATTGGTTGACAATCAAATTGCCAATTAAATCAATATTTGCACTGTAGTCTCCATTGGTTATAGCGGCACTTGTATGAACCAATTCATTGGTGTCAAATACGCCATTGTTATTGTAATCAATAAAAACTTTGACAAATCGATTATTATTGGACGCATCGGCACTGCTTAATTTCATAAATAATGAAATGGTACCATTGGATTCACCATTGACAAATAATGTGGTATTGTCAATATAATTGTCAGCAGTTGTTTTTGAGAATTTAATATTGTTTAATTGAATGCTATCAATCTTGGTTCCTGCAGTACTTGTTGCTGCTGAAGGACAATAGGCGGTACCACCAGCGCCACTGATCACTAAAGAATAATTTTGTTGTCCTCTTTCAAGTGTCCCTTTGTGTTTTACGGTGACTGTGTAATTGGTTCCCACCAAACTAGTATCTACTTCTACTTTTTCAACATTATCAATACTATTGACGCCTTTAAATGCCTGATTGTCTGGACTGCTTGGACTTAAATTCCAGGTATTGAATGTTTTAGTGCCCTGGGTAATCACCAAGTCTAAATCATTGATTAGTTCTGGACTTCCATCATTCAATAATTCACTTGCACTTCCTTTAATATCTGTCCACACTATTGTTGCTTTCACAGGTCTTGTTCCAGAAGCAGTGAATGTGTAGGATTTAGATTCTCCGTTGAGTAAAATATTCTCATACACAAAATGAGGGCTACCTGCACTGTTGTTATTGGTGAATGCAGTATTTAAAACTTGAGCAGCTTCGGCAATATTCAGTAATCCCCAGCCATATTTATAATCTGGCCCAGGGTACAATCCTGTTTCATTCGCCGTGTGAATTGCAAGCCCTTTTACAGTAGCTGATTTTAAAATTCTTGGGGCGCCATTGACTGTAAAACGATGACTCAATTCTTGCAATAGCAATAAACTTCCAGCTGCACCGGGTGATGCCATTGAAGTGCCGCTTAGATATCCATAACTAGAATCATTTGTTGCAACAGGAGCATAGACTGAAACACCTTGAGCTGTAATGTCTGGTTTGATTCTGCCATCATCGGTTGGTCCCCATGAGCTAAAATTACTGATCACCACATCTTCTTTTTTACTGTATTCAGATGGTATGCCATATACTGCACCAACAGTGAGTGCATTTTTTGCATTCTTATCTGTGGAGATACTTCCAAAAGCATCATTACTACTAATGTCAGCAGGTCGAGCACCTGCATTGATCATTCTACCTGTTTCATTTCTTCTCCAATAGGTTTGTCCAACTGCAGGGCCAATGCTTGTTCTATTATTACCTGCCGCAAAAACAATTAAATAGTTTGGGGCATTATAAGCAATTGAATCTTGAACTTGTGCATCATAATCATACAATCCAAATCGGTAATCTTCTTTTTCATTGACTCTACCATTGAATTCCCAACGTGCTGAATCACTATTGTAATTCCATCCAGTTACGGTTCCATAGGAATGGTTTGAAATCAATAAACCATTTGCAGCGGCTGCAGACATTTCTGATAAGTCGCTGTTCCAATCGTAATCAAGAATCCCTTTTACATTATAAGCCATCCCTTTAGCAAGTGGATTTAATCCTTTACTCATCACAATGCCGGCCACATGCGAACTATGCGTTATCACTTCTTTCGCATTGTCTTTTTGTGTAATTCTACCAATGAATTCTTTATGGGTTAACAATGGACTTCCTTCGTCCCAAACGCCCAATTTATTGGTCATGTTATCATCCGATCCACTTAAGTTTAAATTGGATGCTGCGCCTGGCCATACTTTATTAGCGTTAATGGTGATTGCTTGAACTGGATCTGCAAAACCAATATAATATTTAGGCCATCCTTTTTCATCAACACCAATTAATTTAGCATTGTTTTGATTTTGAGAAGCATACTGAACAGGCCATCCTTTTTCTTTCGCTGCAAGAACTGCTTTTGAAAATTTATTGCGTGCCTCCAAAGCGAGTTCTTTGGAAGTCTTCATCAACACTTCTTTTTTTGTTGCTTCCTGTGCATGTAAAATGGTCGCTGTGAATACAAAAATAAGGGGGAGTAGAAGGCGTATTTTCATAAATATAAATTTAATTCAAATCTTTGAAATTTAATCAAGTTGAAGCTTAAAAATGTAACTTTAAACAAACGGTATCCATGCGCAACCATCCTTTCAAATACATCCTCTTAGTTTGTTTAGCCCCATTCATCATGGGTTTTTGTTTCATTAGACAGGGGATTAGCGGCCATATTTTGTTGGAAAACAATACAGCCATGCCATTCAAAGGCAGTGTTAAGCAGAAGGGGCGTCCAATTGCGACCATGGTCTATATTTATGAAGCAGCCAATATCAATCAGTTGATTGCTCAAGAAGGCAATTATGCAAAAGGGATAGAGGCTAAATTAATGAAGCAGGTTCGGTCAAATAATGCCGGGAAATTCAAGCTTAGACTAGCTCCAGGAAAATATACCATTGTATTAGGCTATCAAGATGGAATCTATATTCCTTATTTTTCTGGAAATACAGGCGTTGCTTTTATTGAAGTATTGAAGCATCAATTCCAAGAAATTGACCTTTTGATCATCGCTTCGTCTATTAATTGATTGTATCTTTGCGGACTGAACTATGAACGAGCAATCATTGTTTGATCGGTATGATGCATCCCCCCTACTAAAAAAAATAGTAGATGGGATTGCTATGTCTGGTTCGGCCAATGCCCCATTTCAGGTGCACTTACAAAACCTGAACGGATCTTCGCCAGCATTTATTTTAAAGTATATTTTCACGCATCCTCAAACTGCCACATTCAATCATGTGGTTGTATTAAATGATGCAGAGGAAGCGGCCTATTTCTATAATTCTATAGAAAGTATCACAGGCGCAATGGACTTGTTTTATTTCCCCTCTTCTTTTAAAACAAGTCAAAATTTTAGTTTGTTGAATCCTTCGCATGTGATGTTAAGAACGGAGGCCTTGACAAAATTATCAATGGGTGGTAATAAGAAAATTGTAGTGACTTATCCTGAGGCATTTTTTGAAAAAGTGATCATGCCTAAAACCTTACAAGACAATATCATACAAATAAAGACCAATGATACACTTGGGTTGGATGCGATGATGGAGAGGCTTGTTCAGTATGGTTTTGAGCGAACTGATTTTGTATATGAGCCGGGACAATTTGCTTTAAGAGGAGGTATTTTTGATATTTATTCCTTTGGTAATGAAAAGCCTTATCGCGTCGAATTATTTGGCGAGGAAGTGGATAGCATTCGTTTGTTTGATCCAGCAACTCAATTGAGTGAACGAAAATTATTGCAAGTCAATATTATCCCCAATGTGACGACCCAGTTTGAGGATACGATCAAAATTCCATTCATGGAATTTGTGGCAGAAAATACAGTAGTTTGGTTAAAGGATTGGACTTTAATTGAGCAAAAAGGAAACGACCAAATAGAAGCATTGGAGGCGTTTTTATTGCATGCGCCTATCGTTAAAGTAACCGATGATTTAGATGCGCATAAGAAAAATACAGATAAAGATGACTTTGTTCCTGTCGATACTGTTGTTAAACAGGTTTTAAAAAGACCCATCATTGAATGGGGGTTTCATGCCAATTTAACCAAGCAAAAAATAGCATTTAGCACCCAAGTGCAACCAAGTTTCAATAGGCAGTTTCAATATTTAATTGCCAATTTGCAAGAATTTGAAAAGAAAGGGTATGACCTATTTTTATTTGCTGAACAAGCCAAGCAATTAGAACGTTTGCATGCTATATTCACCGATTTAAAAACTGAAATTCAGTTTACCCCAATCGTCAAAAATATTCATGAAGGTTTTATTGACCATGACCATAAAATGGTTTGTTATACAGACCATCAAATTTTTCAGCGATACCATAAGTATAAAGTCAAGCAAGCCTATAGTAAGAACAAAGCCATCACGCTGCGCACATTGAGCGACTTGCATCCTGGTGACTATGTGACGCATATAGATCATGGAGTTGGCGTGTATAGTGGATTGCAGAAGATCGAAGTGAGTGGCATGATGCAGGAAGCGATCAGAATTATTTATAAGGATAGTGATATTTTATATGTCAATATTAACGCACTTCATAAGGTATCTAAGTATACGGGTAAGGAAGGGACGCCACCAAAAGTGAATAAATTAGGATCTGATGCTTGGGTAAAATTAAAAGATAAAACCAAGGCTAAAGTTAAAGCCATTGCTTTTGATTTAATTAAATTATACGCACAAAGAAAAGCACAAACTGGATTTGCATTTACGCCTGACAATTATATGATGCATGAATTAGAAGCATCCTTTATTTATGAAGACACCATTGATCAAGCTAAAGCAATAGCGGATGTAAAAAAAGACATGGAAGCGCCAGCCCCAATGGATCGACTAGTCTGTGGAGATGTTGGTTTTGGTAAAACTGAAGTCGCGATTCGTGCAGCATTTAAAGCAGCGATTGATGGAAAGCAAGTAGCCGTGTTAGTGCCTACCACTATTTTAGCTTTTCAGCATTTTAAAACTTTTAAAGAAAGACTCAAGGATTTTCCAATCGAAATTGATTTCTTAAACCGATTTAAATCATCCGCCCAGAAAAAAGAAACCATTGCCAAAGTGAAGGAAGGTAAGATTGATATATTGGTTGGTACACATGGCATCTTAGGGAAAGAAGTCCATTTTAAAGACCTTGGTTTAATGGTAATTGATGAAGAACAAAAATTTGGTGTAGGGCATAAAGAAAAATTAAAGACATTAAGAACCAATGTAGATTGCTTGACCTTGACTGCCACGCCCATACCAAGGACGCTCCATTTTAGTTTAATGGGTGCAAGGGATTTAAGTATTATTAACACGCCTCCAGCCAATAGACAACCTATTCATACCGAGGTGCAAGTGTTTCATGAGGATATCATTCGAGAATCCATCTACTTTGAAACAGAAAGAGGTGGACAGGTATTTTTCATTCATAATAGAGTGCAAGGTTTATCAGAAATGTGTGCGATGATTCAAAAGCTTTGTCCCGATTTAAGTATTGGATTTGCACATGGGCAATTAGAAGGACACCAACTGGAAGAAAAAATATTTGATTTCATAGAACGTAGGTATGACGTTTTGGTTTGTACCAATATTGTAGAGAGTGGGGTAGATATTCCGAATGTGAATACCATTATCATCAATAATGCGCATCAATTTGGATTGAGTGATTTACACCAATTAAGAGGAAGGGTAGGCAGAAGCAATAAAAAAGCATTTTGTTACTTATTGGCGCCACCAATGAGTACTTTACCAGATGATTCACGCAAGCGATTACAAACTTTGGAACAGTTTAGTGAGTTGGGTTCTGGTTTTCAAATTGCCATGCGTGATTTGGATATTCGAGGTGCTGGAAATTTATTAGGGGGAGAGCAAAGTGGTTTCATGGCGGATATTGGATTTGAAATGTACCAAAAAATATTAGCAGAAGCAGTGCGTGAATTAAAGCGTTCCGATTTCAAAGAATTATTTGTAGAGGAAATTAGTAAACAGGATGATTTTGTGCAAGACTGTGCGATTGATACCGACTTAGAGATCATGCTACCAGATGATTATGTAGAAAGTATTGGAGAAAGGCTTTCATTGTATACCAGATTGGATCAATCAGAAGATGATGCAGCATTAGAAGCGATGAAAATAGAATTAATAGATCGTTTTGGTCCAATGCCTAAACAAGTTGCTTCCTTGTTTACCACCATCCAGTCAAGACGCCTAGCGATTGCATTGGGTTTTGAAAAAATGACTTTGAAGGACGAAACTTTAAGGTGCTTCTTTATTAATCGACCAGATTCACCCTATTATGAAAGTGCCATTTTTAAAGGCTTGTTAAGCTATACCCAAACTGCCATGAACAATGCGCATTTTAAGCAAGTTGGAAAAACCTTTATTTTAATCATTAAAGATATCAAGAGCATGGAACATTGCTTTGCCACTTTGACGAAAATCCACCACGGCGTTGTAGGGGTAGGTGCATAAAAAAGCCCACTCCAAAGAGCAGGCTTTCAATTAGGTAGTAAGAAGGTCCTAAAAACCTTTTGTTGCTACACCATCAGCGATTGCTTTTAAAGCATTTGTTTCGCTCATGATAGCTGCCATTTTATTTCCTTTACCATCGTGACCGCCAGCCATGTAACCGCCTTTTGCAGTTTTAGTGACAACAGCGTCCAACATTGGTACATTTTTTTCTTTTGTTTTCAAGCAGTATGCTTTGATCATTTTTGAAGTGTCCATTTTGTATATATTTTAATTTTTAAAATGCTTATTGAAAGTAGTTTATTTATTGATATCCAAGGTTTGAATTATCCGATTTTTTGTTAAATGTTTATAAATTCCCCTTAAACGAGGCCCTTAAACGTCAATTTTGGCATATTTAGCGTGAGTTTCAATGAATTCCCTTCTAGGAGCCACTTCGTCACCCATCAACATGCTAAAGATTCTGTCCGCCTCGGCAGCACTATCTATGGTAACTTGCTTCAATGTTCTTCTACTTGGATCCATGGTTGTTTCCCATAATTGGTCTGCGTTCATTTCACCCAGACCCTTATATCTTTGAATCGTGACAGAACTATCATTACCACCTCCTAATTTAGTTACCAAGCCTTTTCTTTGTTCCTCGCTGTAAGCATATTCTTGGTCCTTTCCTTTCTTCACTAAATACAATGGAGGTTGTGCAATATAGACGTAACCATTCTGAACCAACTCTTTCATATATCTAAAAATGAATGTCAAAATCAATGTGGCAATATGCGAACCATCCACATCGGCATCGGTCATGATGATTAATTTATGATATCGTAATTTAACAATGTTCAAAGCTTTAGGATCTTCAGGTGTGCCCACTGTCACGCCCAATGCAGTATACATATTTCTGATCTCCTCATTTTCATAAATCTTATGTTCCATTGCTTTTTCAACGTTCAATATTTTACCACGCAAAGGCAGGATCGCTTGAAAAGATCTTTCACGACCTTGTTTAGCAGTTCCACCTGCAGAGTCTCCCTCGACAAGGTATAATTCACATCTTTCAGGATCACGCTCAG
>Ga0304730_1000403_pt1 | contig 38242 bp, 28 predicted proteins | sample M_130628_MF_Meta_FD_190474 | JGI IMG/M metagenome (GOLD analysis project Ga0304730, IMG submission 190474) | Freshwater microbial communities from Lake Montjoie, Canada to study carbon cycling - M_130628_MF_MetaG (v2) (version 2) | ecosystem: Environmental > Aquatic > Freshwater > Lake | place...
TTCTGGATGACGGCGGCTTTCTGCTAGCCGACGGCTACGGCACGTTCCGCATCCACCGCTATGACAAGAACGCCACGTGGGTGAGTTCCTTCGGCGGTGCGGGCGATGGCAAGGGGACGTTCAACACGCCTCACGGCATCTGGATCGACCGTCGTCCGGCCGCGGATGGCTCGGCCCGTGAGCCGTCGATCGTCGTCTGTGACCGGGCCCACGACACGCTGCAGGTCTTCGGCATGGACGGCACCTACCGACAAACAATCCCGGGCTTCGGATTGCCGGCCAACATCGACACCTGGAAAAACCTGTTGGTCGTGCCGGAGCTGAAGGCCTGCGTGACGTTGCTCGATGACAGGAACAACGTCGTGGCGAGGCTTGGCCGGGCGGTTGAGCGGCTTGACGAGGTGAAGGACCTGCGGGGCCAGCCCGCCCAGTGGCGCGACGGGGAGTTCGTGCACCCGCACGACGCCTGCTTCACACCCACAGGCGACATCTTCGTGGCCGAGTGGGTGGCAACCGGCCGGGTCACGAAACTTGAACGCGTGAGCTGATCATCCACGCATCCTCTGGCTTCTCTTTCGCGTCCCCTTCCCCTCGATAGCACAACCACCATGCTTCCGTTGTTTCGGTCAACAGCACTCGCAGGAATCGTTGGCATGGCGGCCTCAATCGTGCCATTTCTCGGAGGCGTTTGCCTGGCCGCGGAAGCCAACTACGACGAGGCCGCTGTCAGGCAGTACACGCTGCCCGACATTCTTGCAGGGCCGGACGGAACTGCCGTCACCACAGCCGACGGCTGGCGGGACATCGCACGGCCGCACCAGTTCAAACTGCTGGAAACGTTTGTCTATGGCCGAAGGCTGCCGGCAGTGCCGGTGTCCGTGACGGGGAAGGTCGAACGCGCCGACTGCATGCTCGCTGGCGACGTCATGGCTAAACGGATCCAGGCCACCATCAAACTCGGTGACGCGCCCGATGCTCTGACCACCGACGTCTTGCTCTATCTGCCCAAGACCGCGCGACCCGCGCCGGTTTTTCTCCATCTCAACTTCCGTGGAAATCACGCCGAGTATCCCGATCCGGGCATCCGGCTGTCGACCGCTTGGGTGCCGGACAACAAGGCCACCCCCGAGGTTGAACATGTGGCCACTGAGGCTTCCCGAGGTACGAGCAGCCGCGGCTGGCCGGTGGAGTCCCTTGTTTCCCGAGGATACGGCATGGCCACCGCCTACTGCGGAGACGTCTTTCCCGACCGAGCCGACGGTCGTTCTTCGAGCGCGCTGAAGTCACTCGGCCGGCCCGTCGAGGGTACCCTGCCCCCTGACGAACCGGGAGGCATTGCCACCTGGGCGTGGCAACTCTCCCGTGTGCTCGACTGGCTCATCACACTGCCGGAAGTTGACCCCACGCGGGTGATCGTCGTTGGACACTCGCGGCTGGGAAAGACGGCTCTTTGGGCCGGCGCCTGCGACGAACGCTTCGCGATGGTCGTCTCGAATGACTCGGGCTGCGGCGGTGCGGCCCTCTCCCGCCGCAATTTTGGCGAGACCGTGGGTGCGATCACGTCACGGTTTCCTCATTGGTTCTGTCCTACCTTCGCCACCTATGCCGACCGGGAGACGGAACTTCCCTGCGACCAGCACACGCTCCTGGCCATGACGGCGCCCCGGCCGCTCTACGTGGCCAGCGCCGTCGACGACCGCTGGGCAGACCCGCGTGGCGAATTCCTCTCATGCGTCGCGGCCGAGCCGGCCTGGAAACTCTTCGGCCTCGACGGACTGGGCACGCGGGAATATCCCGCGATCGACACCCCCGTGGGTCACTCGATTGGCTACCACGTCCGCACGGGTCGGCACGATCTGCTCCCGTATGACTGGCAGCAGTTCGCCGACTTCGCCGACCGTCTGCTCAGCAAATAGCGACCGCCACACGTGCAGGGGCCGGGATCGGCCCCTGCACGCAGCGTAGAAACCTAGATCGCGGCCGACGCGGTCTCGCCAGTACGGATCCGAACCACCTCGGCGAGGTCGGTCACGAAGATCTTGCCGTCGCCAACCTGGCCGGTCCGCGCCGTCGCCATGATCTTGCTGATCACCGCCGCCGCCTCGTCGTTGCCGACCACCACCTCGATCTTCACCTTCGGCAGGAAGTCGACCGAATACTCGGCACCGCGGTAGGTCTCCGTGTGGCCCTTCTGCCGTCCGAAGCCGCGGACCTCGGTCACGGTCATGCCCTTCACGCCTTGGGCGTTGAGCGCGTCCTTGACTTCCTCGAGTTTGAAATGCCGAATGATCGCTTCAATTTTCTTCATGGCTTGTCTCCTGGGAATCGGCGGCCCCCGTGGGGCACGCGACTGGGTTTTGACTCCGGCCGATCACACGACTGGCCAGCACTTCCCTGAGGTGCACATGCTGTGCCAAACCAAACACACGATATTTCGCGGTATTTTGCCAGTTCGCCGCCAGCCACGTGTCTCGGCGGCGAGGCGCCAGGATGCGGTTCCTGCAGCGACCGTGGCCCAGAAACCACGGCGAGTCGTGGTCGGATGAGGTGAAGGGCGTGTTGTCACGCGGCTGAGGCGCCCTGTCTCCACGACCGCACGCACCTATGAAGCTGTTTGCTGCCTCTTCCCCGTTTGCTACCCCTCCCCTTTGTTCATTACACTCCGGCATCGGTTTGCAATCGGGGTTCTTTGCCATTCCCGCCGTCTCTTTGCTTTTCCCGCAGTCTTTGGAGAACGCATCCCATGGGTCACCACACACCTGCCCGGCCTGCCAGCGCTCCCGAAGGTCAGACCACAGGCACGCGACGCGGCTTTCTCAAAGGAGTTGGTGCCGCGGCTGCCGGCGCGGTTTCCGCTCCGTACGTCATCACCTCCACGGCCCTCGGCAACGCCTCCACTCCGCCGGCCAGCGACCGGATCGTGATGGGCGGGATCGGCATCGGCAACATGGGATCGGGTGACCAAAACGCCTTCCTCGGTCGATCCGACGTGCAGTATGTCGCCGTCTGCGACGTGCGGAAGAAGTGGCGGGACGATGGCAAGGGCCGTGTCGATGGCAAGTATGGCAACGGCGATTGCGCGGCGTATGTCGACTTCCGCGAACTGCTGGCGCGCGATGATCTCGATGCCGTCCACATCGCGACACCCGACCACTGGCACGCGATCATGACGATCGCCGCATGTCGCTCTGGAAAGGACGTCTACCTCCAGAAGCCGGAAACGCTGACGCTGCGAGAGGGGCCGCTGATGATCGCTGCGGCCCGCCGCTATGGACGTGTCGTCTCCGGCGGCAGCCAACGCGTGCTGGAGGACTACCGAGACATCGTTCATCCCTGCTGGGCCGGTGAGATCGGTGCCATCAAATCTGTCGACATCAGCGTCGGCGGCCCGTCACAGCCCTGTTATCTGCCCGCCCAAGACACGCCACCCGACATCGACTGGGATCTCTGGCTCGGCCCGGCTCCGTGGGAGCCCTACAACCCTGGCCGTTGCGACGGCAATTTCGGCACGGGCGGGAACAGTTGGCGGTCGTACATCGACTATTCCGGCGGGAGCCTCACCGATTGGGGTGCCCATCACTTCGGTGGCACGATCTTCGCCACGGATCTTCGCGAACTGCAACCTGTCAAGGCGACCTACCACCCTGCATCGGCCGACGGCAAGCAGGCGGCCTACGCGAGCGTCAGCTATCCAAACGGCGTGGACATCTACCACAACCGTCCCAATGAACTCCGCCCAGCGACCCCGTCGGTGGTGCACGGCGGCTCGATTCAGATCACCGGCGACGGCCGTGCCCGCGAGGCCAAGCCAGTGCCCGTCTACAAGGGCACCGGTGGGATCTATGGCGACTTCATCGAATGCGTGAAGACCCGGGAACGACCGTTCCGCGACATCGAACTGGCCGTCAATACGATGACCGGGCCGCACATGATCGGCATCGCGTACCGCCTCCAGCGTTCACTCAACTGGGATGTTGCGGCACAGCAGTTCACCGGCGATGCGGAGGCCAACCGGCTTCTCGATCGCGCCCGCCGCGAGCCCTGGATCCTCTGACGAATCACCCAGCACCACGACTGCGTCGGCCCGAGGCCGACGTTCCTCTTCCACGAACCATTCCCTCCCTCTTTCCTCTGCGAGCCCGACCATGGCCTACGATTCCGCCAGCCTCGACAAGCCGCTCGAAACCCTCAAAGCCTTCGACTGGGGCGGCGATGTCGCTGCCTTCGAGCCGATCGACGCCGCCGTCATTGCCGTCCACGCTGATCCGGCCGCGAGGGCCGATCTGGAAAAGCGGCTGTCAGCCTTGCTCACTGCTGGAACCTCCCGCGCCGCCAAGGAATACGTCTGTCGGAAACTGTCGGTGATCGGTACCGCTGCCTCCGTGCCGACACTGGCCGCTCTTCTTCCCGACACCGAGAATTCGCACATGGCCCGCTTCGCCCTCGAACGGATCAATGCGGCCGAGGCCGGCGCGGCGCTGCGGCAGGCGCTCGGCACCGTCCAAGGCGACCTGAAGATCGGCATGATCTCGTCGCTGGCAGGTCGTGGCGACACGGCCTGCATACCGATGCTCGCCGCCCTGCTCGCAGGTGACTCGCGGACGGCTGTCGCCGCGGCCGACGCGCTGGGAAGAATCCATACACCCGAGGCCGTGCAGGCACTCACTGCTGCCGGCGGTACGAGCGATCAGGCGGTGGCCGCGGCGATTGTCGATGCTCGTCTGGCCTGTGCCGAGTCACTGCTGAAGCAGGGAAAGCGGAGCGAAGCCACGGCGATCTACAAGTCGTTGGCGGATGCCGCAGCAGCAGGAACCACGCCCGCCGCGAAGTCCACGCGGCTGGCCGCGGCCCGCGGCATCCTCGCCTGCCTCGACACGACCTCGCCATCCTGAGCGTTATCACATTCTCCGTCCATTTGAAAAGCCTTCTGGAGCTTTGATCATGCGTCTGTTTTCCACGCAGGTTCTTGCCATCGTGACCCTGGCATGTCTGCCCTTCAGCCTGTCGCAGACGACTGCCGCCGCCGATGCCGGCCCGCAGAATGCGGTGCAGATGACGATCGATTTTCTCACGCGAGATGACGCCAACCTCCGTGCGATTGGTCTCGAACGAGTTCGCTATGGTCTCAAAGGGCAGGAGTCCACACAGCAACTGGCCGGGCTCCTCCCGAGGCTCGCTCCGGCACGCCAACTCGAATTGACCGCGGCGCTGTCCGACCGCGGTGATCGTGCCGCCCTGCCGGCCTTGCTGGCCCTGCTCCAGTCATCATCCGATGCGACCGTGCGGGCGACGGCGGTTCAAGCGGTGGGTGTGCTGGGGAACGCCTCCGAAGTCGCCGTGTTGACGAAATCACTCGGGGCCGCCGACCCCGAGAAATCAGCGGCCCGCCGCGGGCTCGCCGTCGTTCGCGGCGCCGAGGCCACGGCATTGATCGCGGCAGCTGCCAAGCAGGGCGATGCCGAATTGCGATCCACGTTGATCGATGTTCTTGCCGATCGACGGGCCGTGACCGCCCTGCCCGACATGGTGACAGCTGCCGTCGCAGACGACGCCACTGTCCGAACCGCGGCGATGCGGGCGATCGGTAAATTTGGCGGGCCTGACCAGATCGTTGGCATGGTGAAGGGCGTCCTCAAGGCTGCTGCCGGCGGCGAACGCGATGATGCGGAACGTGCTCTGGTGACGGTCTGCACACAAAACCCTCGTCACGAACAGTCCGCGGCGATCTTTATCGAGCAGTTCAAATCGGCCGATGATCAGACCCGCGAACTGCTCCTGCCGGCCCTCGGCCGCGTGGGTGGCGCCGGTGCCATCGCCATCGTCGATGGACTGATCGCCGACACCAATGCCGCCAAGCGGAAGCTCGGCCTGACGGCCCTGTCGAAATGGCCCGACGCGACGGTTTCCGATCGGCTGCTCGACCTGCTCGGCAAGGCACAGGATCCCGACGAACGCGAACTCCTGCTCGGTGCGCTGATCCGGATCGCACCCCTCCCCGATAACAAGCTCAACAACCAGCAGAAGCTCGAACTGCTCCAGAAGACGATGACCCTTTGCACGGGTGACGAAGATCGCCGCCGCGTGCTGGAGCGGGCCAACGCCATTCGTCTGGTCGAGACGCTTCGGTTTGTCGCGCCCTACCTCGATGACCCGAATCTGGCGGAGCCTGCGTGCCTGAGCGTGGTCGAACTTGCCCACCATCGCAATCTCCGGGATTCCAACAAGGAAGAGTTCACGAAGGCACTCGACAAGGTGCTCGAAACGACGAAGAACGAAGAACTCGTCGATCGGGCCAACCGCTACAAACAGGGCCAGACCTGGGAGCGGAAGAAGCCGGCTGGAAGCTGAATACACGCAAATACTGGCCATCATGACCATCCGGGCCAGATTCTGATTGGCCGAGCTCCGCCGGCTGGTGCTCTCCATGACATCCTGTCATGCGGAGTCTCTCGAATCGCGAGCCGCGGCATCTCCAGATGCTGAGGAGCCGGTCGGAGGCACGCGCAGGAGTTGGTGAACTTTGCGACTTACGAGCGATTCACCATTGTCCAAGAGCATCCTGTAGCAAAGTCCGCCAACGACGAGCATGCCGCAGCCGGCGAACCAATGTGGCATAGCAGCGCCCGCCCGCACCCCGGATACCGAAGCACTCGCGGGCGACAGAGCTCTCACGAGCGCCGCGGCTTCAGCCAGAGCAGGTAATACGCGGTGATCTGCCACTGGAAGAGCTGCACGTTCATCACCCAATCCAGCCCCGCGTGAAACACGAGGCCCGCCAGCAGCACGGGCAGCCGCAGCCGTGGGATCCAGATCAAGATCGGGAATCCCAGCTCGAACACGAGCGTGCCGTAGGTAAACACCTGTGACATGAGTGGTGTCAGGAAGAAGTCTGGAATCGGAAACCGCTGAAACTCGCCGAGTTGCAGCACCAGACCGACGGCGGTGCCATTCCGCCACGTGGGCCCCATCGTCTTCCAGATGCCGGCCGCCAGATAGATGATGCAGAGCTGGAGTTGCAGAATCCGTTGCGGCCAGGCGGGTACGGGTTTGTAAGGAGCAGCCGGATCGGGATCTGCCCGAGGAAATAACCAGCGAGACACACCGCGAGACAGCGAGAGGGCCCCATCGGAGCGGGCGAAGATCAGAAAGAACGCCCCGATCCGGATCAGATTGTCACCGGAGTGCAGGATGTCCATGTTGCGCCAGGCGTAGCTGACGGCGGCCAACCAGACGCAGGCGGCGGCGCACCGCGGAAACACCCCCAGCACCAGCCCAAGGCCGCCCACAAGACTGAGGCCACGAATCAGTCCGATCGCCATGTCACTGTATCCGGTGAGCATGAAGATGCTGAGCCGAGTTCCGCCGACCATGTCGCGGTGCACGACAGGCGGGAGCACGCCGTCGTTGCCCAGCCACATGCTCATGTCGGGCCAGAGCAGCCAGAGGTTCACCAGACTGAGCAGGCCAAACCAGCAGCGAAACCAGGCCAGTGGTCGTGGATCGACAGGATCTTTCACCCATCGATCGAACGCACCGGCCCCCGCCGTGATCATGGCCCACGGTGATTTCATCGCCCCCACTCCCGTGGCACGCCCAACGATGGAATGGATAGCTGTTCCATGGCGTCAGCCGCACATCGGCACGCAGTTCCGGCCCCACCGCCGGCAGGCTGGGACGCCACCAACGCACCAGTTCGATCGACACCGGATCGTGGCCTTCCATCCGCAGGCGTCGCACGGCATATTCCGCGAACGGCTGCCAGAGCTGGCGTTCGATGTCGAGCCGCAGATGGTCGTTGAAATACTTCCGCCATCGATCCTTCTGCCAGCGCTCGACATAGTCCATCGCGACCATGTCGGTGAGCATCCGGCGGTCGACGGTGCCGTCGGCATCGGTGTACCGCATTTCCACACAGATGTCGTCGGTCCTTGGATCGGGTGAGAACATGTCCCATCCCTGCCACAGTCCCAGCAAGAGAAACGGGCGTGTGACGATGCCGTCGATCACCGCTTTCGGTGGAAAAAGAACCGCCGGCATGGCCCAGCTGAAGGCTGCCAGCGCGTAGACGGCGACGAGCACCGTCTGCCAGTGCCTCGCAGCGCGACGAACGAGACCGGCTGGGTCGCGAGCGGGAAGGATGGGTTTGCGGGATGTTTTCATGGACCGCAGCTCACTTGCGAAATGTGGCGCCGTCGAGACCGTGGGTCTTCATCAGCCGGTAGAGCGTCCCTCGCGGCATGCGGGCATCACGGGCGGCGGCGGACACGTCACCGGCGTGCCGGGAGAGCAGGTCGTTGAGGTATTGTTTCTCGAACCGGGCCACGTGTTCGGCGCGCTGCGCGAAGTAGCCGATCGCGGCGTTCGTGCGACCTGCCGCCGCCACCAGTTCGTCGGGCAGGTCGTCCACTCCGGCCACCGCGGACTGCGTCATGGCGATCGCCCGCCGAACCACGTTCTGCAGTTCGCGAACATTCCCCGGCCAGTGGTAACTCTTCAGCACCTGATAGACATCGGTAGACAGTCCATCCACCCGCCGGCCCATCTCCTGCGCGGCACGGTTGGCAAAAAACTCCGCCAGCAGGCCGATGTCGTCGCCGCGGGCGCGAAGCGGAGGGAGGTCGATCCGCACCACGTTGATCCGGTAGAGCAGGTCGCGGCGAAACTCGCCACGCTCCACCATCTGATCGACGTCCCGCGACGTGGCCGCCACCACCCGCACGTCGACCGCATTCTCGAGCCTCGCCCCCACCCGACGCACGCGTCGCTCCTGCAACACCCGCAGGAGTTTTGCCTGCAACGGAAGCGGCAGTTCGCCGATCTCGTCGAGAAAGAGCGTGCCGCCGTCGGCGAATTCAACCAGGCCCATCCGCCTCGCATCAGCGCCCGTGAAAGCGCCCCGCTCATGGCCGAAGAGTTCGCTCTCCAGCAAGGCATCGGGGATCGCGCCACAGTCCACAGGCACGAAGGGACCTGTCTTGCGGCGGCTGCGGGCGTGGATCGCCCGAGCCACGAGTTCCTTGCCCGTACCGGTCTCGCCCGTCACGAGCACGTCCACGGAACTGCTCGCGATCCGGTCGATGATGGAATAGACCTGCTGCATCGCCGGGCTTTCGCCCAGGAAATCATCGAATGAGTAGGGGCGTTCGACCGCGCGGCGCAGGACCTCTTCGGCCGCTTTCCGACGCGACTCGGTCAGAAGTCGCACGAGGGCATTCTCCAGTTCAGCCTCGGCCTGATCACTCCCGAGATACTCTCCCGCGCCTGACTGGAGACACGCTCTCGCCGTATCGATGTTCGGCCGGGGATCGATCACCACCACCGGCAGTTGAGGATCAGCCTTCTGGATCGCGGTATGAAGCACGTCGGCTGCCTGCCCGGTACGGGCGGTGACGATCCCGAGATCCCACGGGTCGCGTGAGAGCCTTTCGAGCGCAGCGTCGAGCGACGTTTCGATCCGCACCTCGAAGGGCTGCAGGCGGGCGGTGAGCCTCGCGTAGGGCAAGCCAACGCTCCCCTCAGAATCGACGATCAGGATGCGGGGTTGCTGCACGGGATGGCTCGGGCGGGCATGGCTGGCAACGGAAGACCAGCATCGAAACGTTTCGCTGTGCCGTCGGCCGCCTGCCCGCGGCGGCACTGGCGCCGGCGAGAACCTGCAAAGTATGCAGGCTCGGTGGCTGGGCGGCAACTCGCCCAGCGGGAGTGCTGGTGGTACATTGCCGGGTCACGTTAGGACGCCCGATTCCAGGAGATCACCCAGTCATGCCCTTGGACCCCTATTCGCCTTGCCCAGGTGGCACCGGCAAGAAGATCAAGTTCTGCTGTTCCGAACTCGTGGGCGACCTGGAGCAACTCGACCGCCTCACCGAAGGGCAGCAATACGCGGCGGCGTTGGCGGAGGTGGAGAAACTGACGCAGCGACATCCGGGAAAGGCCTGCCTGATGGCCCACCGCACCCGGCTCCAACTGGCCACCAAGAAATTCGCTGAAGCCGCCTCGGGCAGCATGGCATTCCTGGAAGCCTGCCCCGACAATCCCGTGGCACTGGGACAGGCCGCCGTCACCGAGGCTCTGGTCGGGCGGATGCAGGAGGCCATGTCACTCTTTGATCAGGCCCGTGACAAGGTCCGAGAAATGGCCTCTGAGGCCGCGGCGATCGAGGCCCCACGAGATCTGCTCCGAACGGCCCAGACGCTCGTGCAGGCCGCCGCCCAGACGGGCCATCCCGGCTGTGCTCAGGGAATCGTGGAATGGCTGATCGACAAATCGCTCGGCAGCGAGGAGGAGCGGCAGGCGTTGGCAGCGATCGTCGGCCAGACGGGTGTGCCTCCGGCGCTCCGTACCAAGATGTCGTTCGAGCCGGCCCCGGCCGATTCACCCTACCGCTTCGAATTCGAATCGGCGTTGAAAGCCGCCGCCGACTGGCGGCTTTCCAAAGCATTGGCGACGTTCCGCGGTCTGAAGGGTGTCGCGGGAGAGAGCCCGGAACTGTTCACGAATATCGCGATCCTCTGCGAGATGCTGGCCCGTCCATACGAGGCGTCGGAGGCCTGGCTGACGGTCGCCAAACTGCGCGCCGCCACTCCCGACGACGCCGTCGAGGCAACGGGCCGCGCGATCGCGATGGAGACCGAGGCCGACCCGGACCGCTCGCCGGTGGTGATGATCACAAGCATCATCGCGCCGCTCGAGGCAACCGCTGGAGAGACTGCCGGCGGCGGGATTGAACTCTTGGAAGACACGCTCCGCCACAACGGTCGGTTCGATGTCGCGACGTTCGATCGTTCGGCCTGGGTATCGCGTGGGGCGGCACCGCCCCACTCGGTCTGGCGTGTCTATGCTCCTTCATCCGAGGTCGAGCAGCCGGATCGCCTGCTGGCCTCGCTGATGGTCTTCGGCCGGCAGACCGACCGTGAGCCGGAAGCCGTGCTGCAGGGCTTCGAGCCGGACGTCGCCGAGGCGAAGCCGATCGTGGAACAACTGCTCGGCTGCACATTTGCCCCGCCGGTGGACATGGGCCGCGGACGCCTTCCCACCACATCTCCCACGGCCTGGCTTCAGAACACGCAGTTCCGCGTCAAGCCGGGGGAGGTCTCGAAGGAACCAGCGGCTGCCGACGGTCCGTCCGCGATCGACCGTTTGCTCGGCCGCCAGCGGCAGGCAGTCTGGGATCGCTTTCTGCAGGTCTGGCCCGACACACCGCTCCCCGAACTGCTCGGCAAGTCGCCGCGGCAGGCCGCTGCGGAGACGGGGAAGGAACCATCTCGTCGCCTCGAAGCGATGATCAGTGAAGGAGAGGCGGCCTCCCGCCAGCCTGAGGCATCGGCCGCCTGGACGACGGTCCGCGGGAAGCTGGGGCTGCCTGCCCCGACACCGATCCGCTCGGAACGGCCGCTCGAAGATGTGCCGCCCCTGCGGTGGCACCGCGTGGTGCTCGATGGGCTCCCGATCGAACAGTTGCGAGTGCTCTTCCTCACGTCACTCGATGCTGGATTTGATCTTTCGGCCGCACGGGCTGCGGAAGCGATCGTGTCGCGGCCCGACTCCGAACCAGCCGACCGCTGGGAGGCCTATGGGCTGCTCGAGGATCGGGCGGAAACGAGCCTCGCCAAGCTCGAGATCATCGGCAAGCTTCGGGAAATCGCCAAAACGCTCGGCGCGAATGACGGCATGCTTGATGTCGCGGAACTACGGGTTCGCTTTTCGCGGGCCGACGAGGCCGGAATCATGCGGCTGCTCAATCACCTGCAGCGAGAGCACGCCCGCGATCAAAAGGTGATCGCTGCGCTCGCCGAGGTACTCGGGGAAGCGGGTGTCGATCTCTCCGCCTTGGCGGCCCAGTCAGCGGCCGCTCAGATGCAGGGCGGCCCGGCCGGACTGCCAATCGGAGGCGGTCAGCAGCCGGCTGCAGATTCTGGACGCATCTGGACGCCCGGTGGCGAGCAGGGCGGAGCCGCGGGCGAAAAGAAATCGATCTGGACGCCGGGCTGAGGTCACTCAGTTTATGCACGTGAGCAGCCCTCCTGACGCTGACGCCTCCGATGAACAACTGATGCGGCGGGCCCTTGAATTGGCCCGCCGCGGCGAGGGACGGGTCGAGCCCAATCCGATGGTGGGGGCGGTGATCGCGTCAGCTTCCGGCGGCCACGTCATCGCCGAGGGTTGGCACTCAGCTTTCGGCGGTCCGCATGCGGAGGTGGCGGCGCTTTCTGTCGCTGGCGCGGCGGCACGCGGCGGTACGCTGGCCGTCACGCTGGAACCATGCTGCCATCATGGCAAGACGCCTCCTTGCACGGCCGCGATCATCGCGGCCGGTATCGCCCGGGTGATCATCGCGACCAGCGATCCCTTTCCCGCCGTCAACGGTGGCGGCATCGATGCACTCCGACGAGCCGGCATCGAGGTCCGGACTGGTGTCTGCGAGCAGGCGGCACAGAGGCTGATTGCTCCCTTCCGCACGCTCGTGGAGCAGCGACGGCCCTGGTTGATCGCGAAGTGGGCGATGAGCCTCGACGGCCATGTGGCCACGGCGTCTGGGGAGAGCCGCTGGATTTCATCGGAATCGTCGCGTGCGATCGTGCATGAGCTTCGTGGACGGATGGACGGCATCCTCTGCGGCATCGGCACCGTTCTCGCCGACGATCCGCTGCTGACGGCCCGGCCAGCCGGACCACGGCAGCCGCTGCGGATCGTCCTCGACAGCGCGGCCCGTCTGCCGATCGAGAGCCGGCTCATCCATACCGCCCGCGAGGTGCCGGTGCTCGTGGCCACGGGCCCTGCGGCTCCGACAGACCGTCTCCGAGCGCTGGCGTCTGCTGGCTGCGACGTCTGGCAAGCGGCTGCCGCGGATCCGCGAGACCGACTGCACGAACTGCTGGCAGAACTTGGATCGCGCCGGCTCACGAACGTGCTCGTGGAAGGCGGCCCCACGGTGCTCGGCAGCCTGGCCGATGCCCACGCAATCGACGAGGTCTGGGCCTTCATCGCCCCGACGATCATCGGCGGCGCGGCGTCCCCATCACCGATTGCTGGCACCGGCATCGCAACGCTTGCGTCAGCCGCCGCAATCGAGATCGAGCACACGGACCACGCAGGCGGCGATCTCTTCCTCCGCGGCGTAGTACGACGCGGATAAGCACCAGCCGATCGACGTTAGCCAAGCGCTGACTCCAACCGGGCATCCGCGTGGAATGGCGACACGATGTCGTGTTTCGCGTGAAAACTGATACTGAGGAGCTGGTCGAAGGCACGCGCAGGAGCCGGTGAATTCTGCGACTCACGAGCGATGCGCGATTCGTCCAAGAGCCTCCCGTAGCAGAATCCGCCGGTGACGAGCATGCCGCAGCCGGCGGGCCGGTTTCAGCGCGCAGCAGCGTCAACTCCCGGCCACGTTCAACACGTGCCGCCACCCTGGGCAGCAGGTGCCGTGCCTCGCCGTATTGAGTGTTCGCGCCGTCTACTTCGCCGGCATATCGCGGATGACATTCTGCCAGTGCGTGACCATGGCGTCCGACTGCGTCGACGTCTCCGCTACCGCAACTCTTAGCGATTTGATCGCTTCGAATACGACCTTCGCTTGGGAGAGGACGTCCTTGGCCATCTCGTTCTCGTCGTCGGGCCCCAGTTCGGATTCTGGATCCACGATGGTGCCGTCACGCTGCTGGGCGCAGCCATACCGCGTGAGGTAGACGACCCACGGCTGCAATGCGTCGACGAGCCCCGCAACGTCGAGCGCCCTGGCACCGACCAGCGGTTCGTCGAACTTCGAGAGCTGCGAGCCGGTTTCAAGCCGCGATTCAAGGAGCAGGCGTCCGGCCTGCACGGGGATGAACGACAACACAGCAGCATCATCGCCAACGCCGATCGACGGCTGCACCTTCTCGTCGAGTCCGCTGTTGGCGAGCGGGAACGACCAGAGCGTGCCCCCTTCCACCTTGGTCTTCACCGGATCCGGCACGCGATATTCGGCAGGTAAGGCGTCGGGATTGATCTCCCGGACCGCGTCCACCAGTTCGTCGGCGAGTTCGAACAGGTCGCTCATGCCCTCGCGAAAGAGCTTCGGATCGTCGACCCCCAGCACGATCGCAGGCTCCACCAGCGGCAGGGGCTCCGCAGCGGAGGGCAAGTTCACGTGGGGCCGCTTCGTGGTGCTCTTGCCATCGATGACGAAGGCGACCTGCCCGTCGGCCAGTGCCGGCAGGATCTTGGTTCGCATGATCCCAGCGAACTTCGCCCCCAATGGCGCCATGTGCTCATCGAACTCCTCGAGCGTTTCGCGTTGCTCCTCGTCGGCCTTCGGCAGCAAGTAGTTGCGAAAGAACGACCATCCCATATCAGCCCAAGAGGCGAAGTCCTCGAACTGTTTTGGGTCGTTCTTCACCCGGAAGGCAGCCGCTGCCAGCGGCGCGCCGCCGGTGTGTTCGAGAAGTTCCAGCCGCTTCGAGCCGTCGAACGGCAGGTTCTTCGACCAATCCCAGACGTATCCCTCGTAGCCCTGCTCCGAGAGGAATGAAAACGCCATCCACGGGCCAGGGACGGGGAGCCGCCGCTTGTAGCCCTCAGCAACCTTGCTGAGGCTTTGACGGGCCTCGTCTGCAGCACCGTCCGGGAGATCGGCCAGGTCGGCGATGGTATCGCTCAGATCGGCGAGTTGTTCGATGTCGGCAGCCGAAGGTGCCAAGGCCTTCTGCATCGCCTCGCTCAGATAGGAGATGCCGGTGAGCGGCTTCGTCTGATGGGCCAGCAACGGCTCGAAGGGCTTCGTCGCGACCAATGCCCGGCGATTGCTTCCGGCCACGACCAGCTTCTCGAGGTGCTCGATCGAATCACCGATCGAGAGAATCACCCGATCGCCGATCACGCCGAGCCCAATCACCAGTTCCAGGTCTTCGACCTTGTCGAAGACCTTTTTCAACTCCTCCTGGTAATCCTCGATACCCGGGATCGCTTCGCGAATCAGGTTGGCGTCTGGCTTGAGCGTGAACGTAATCACCTCGCCCCCCGCCACTTTCTGACGCTTCAACGACTCGGCGAGTTCGGGATTGGCCTGAGTGACGAGTTTGGCGAGCACCTCGATCCGCTTGAGCTGTGACGTGGCGGCATCGAGCTTGGTTGTCTTGAAACCCCAGACCACGTCTGGCACGACGATCTGATCGACGTTCTCGGAGAGCGTCTTGACCACGAGCCGCGTCGCCAATTCATCGGCGGAAATCTGCTCGGCGGCCTCAGCCGCCCGGAGCCGCACTGGCATGACGCGAATCCCGCGAGTCCCATCCGTGGCTCCCTCGTCGTCGTCGTCATCGTCCATCTCCTCCACATCGATGCCTTCGAGGCCATCGATTTCAACGTCGATGGCGCCGAGGGAGACGTCTCCACTCGCCATTCGCAACACACCCGCAGCGTTTTGCGCCTGCTGGATCTTCTTCAGGAGTTCCACAAAGGTCACGCACGACGGATCACCGTAGACAAACGTGTCGGTCGAGACCATGTCCTTGAGCAGGGCAAGAGCCTGTTCGTTCTCGGGAAGTTGCATGAACGTTTCCAGCATCGACAGCGGACTGCCGGGTTGCAGCTTCTGCTCGTCGATCGCATCGATGGCACGGACCACGCCGGGCAGCTTCCGCAGCGCCGCCCAGACGTTGCTCTTTTCGAAGCGGTCGTATTGTTCCCGGGCACGCAGGGTCGCTGAGACGAACGCAGCATCCTCCGGAATCATGGACACGCCGTTGCCGGCGAGGGAATCAGCCGCATCGACGCCGGTGACGCACACGGCGAGAAGGGCAGCGAGGGTCGCAGGAACCATCACAGGGATGAACGCACGAATCGGGAAGAACATTGTCGACATCCTTTGACTTGTGGGCGGCGAACACGCGGACGGCAGTGTGTACGTCAAGGATCGTGGCTGGCCATGGAGAGCCGCACACGATACTGGATAGGATATGCGAAACCTGCCCGCGAGGAGAACACGGAATCTCCGCTGCCCCGGCCATAATCCCGTCCAATTTTCACGAATGCTCCATCCGCCCACCGCAGGGACGCTGCCATGCTCATTGAATCGACACAGATCGTGGACACGTTCGCCGAGGCCTTTCGACTCCGTTATGCCCGACTGCTCGTCACCGCCATCGATGGCCACTGGCTCGATGCCGCGATCCGCGCCGCCTGCGGCTACGGCACGAGCGTGATCGGCTGTGACGCAGAAATCGGCGTCGAACGGTGGCTCAAGCCGGAGGACACACCCGACGGTCGTCCCGGTGCGGCGATTCTGGCCTGCGGATTTTCTGCGGATGGCATTGGGAAGGCGATTGGCAACCGCACCGCGCAGTGCCTGCTGACCTGCCCCACGGCGAGCGTTTTTGATGGTCTACCGACCGCAGAGGAACGGCGACCACTGGGGGCCCATGTGCGATTCTTTGGCGACGGATTCGAAAAGACGAAGGTGGTGGATGGTCGCCGGTATTGGCGGGTGCCAGTGATGGACGGCGAGTTTCTCGTGGAAGATTCGGTGGGCATCGAAAAGGGAGTCGGCGGAGGAAACTTCATCCTTCAGGGCCGGTCGCTCGCCACCACGCTCGCAGCCGCCAGACGGGCGGTAGACGCCATAGCTGCAACGCCCGGCACGATCACGCCCTTTCCCGGGGGCGTCGTCCGGTCGGGCAGCAAAGTCGGCTCCCGATACGAGGCCCTCCGCGCCTCGACGAACGAGGCCTTCTGCCCATCGCTCGTTGGCCGCGTGGAGACCAGCCTCGTGGCCGGGGCGACCTGCAGCCTCGAAATCGTCATCGATGGTGTCGACGAACCGGCGGTAGCGGCAGCCATGGCGGCTGGCATCCGCGCGGCGGTGGGGCCGGAGATCGTTGCCATCTCGGCAGGGAACTACGGCGGGAAGCTCGGCAAGTTTCACTTCCATCTTCGCCAGCTTCTCTCGAATGCCTGAATTGTGACTCCCCGGCGAATGGGCTTTCTCACGGGTGGACTGATGTGGTACTTCCCCACGACCACTCCCCGGGGACCCTCCGATGCAAGAGCCCGCTTCCGAAACCGTATCCGCGCCCGCGTCAGAGCCCGTGCGCACGTCGCGACAGGACCTCGTCGTGCCTCCCCGGCAGTCGAGCCTGCCACTGCTGCTGGGGGCGATCGTCTGCGCCGGTACTGGCTTTGGGATCGTCTGGGCACTGGGTGTCGGCCGCTCCACGAATGGCGGGCCGCCGATCGCTGCTGCGGGTAGCCCTGAGATCGCATTCACAACACCAGAGACGTCGCCACCTGCCCTCGACGAAGGGCCGTCTCCTGGCACAACCGGCAGTGGGACCTGGGAGCCGAAACCATTTCCACAGCCTGATCCCGAAGTGGACCCGCCGCGGGCGATGAACGAGCCAGGCTGGCGGCCCCCAGCGGCCCCAGCCGCCAGTCCAGCGACTCTCGACCGTTATCCAACGCGACCGGCCACTCTCGAGACTCCCGACAACACGGTGCCACTCCCGCCACCGACGGATGGCGCCGCGTCGCGGTTTGCGCCTCCCGGTCGCTTCCCGGGAACGGGCAACGAACCGGTTCGGCTCGCATCAGCCGAATTATCCCCTGCGGAAACCGAACTCGTGCCTGAGCCCGACGTCTCTGCTCATCCTTCCGAAGATGATGCGTTGCCTGCTGAAAGTGTTCCACCCGACACTCTCGGGACAAATCTCGAAGCGACACCACCTGCACCGCAACCTGAACCCTCGGGTGACGATCAGCTTGCGCCACCGGCAAATGAGGAGGCCGATGCGACGTCTCAGCGGGCGGCCCCTGCGGCTCCGGAGCCATTCTCCCAATCAACAGCAATCGGCAGCGATCTTCCTCCTCCTGTGCCCGCAGCACCAACGCCGCCCCCATTCACTCCCGCTGCTTCACCAAGGGAAATCGCCTCCCCCCGAGGCGGCTTCACATCCACCGACATCGCCCCGAGCGGCCCCCCACCGGCGAGTTTCAGGCCCGCGTCTTCAGCCCCTGTGATCAGCACTGCCGCCACGAATCCCTTCGCGAGCGCGCCCCCCATGGGTCCGGCGCCACGAACCACGCCGGCGTCAGACGGCGGCAGTGGCCCATTGCGAAGCGGCGGAGCACGCGGCCCGGGTTCCGACACAGCGGGACAGGGACGGCCCGGCCCGGTCCAGTTGGAAGGCCTGCAAACGCCGCAATTGGCGGTAGAAAAACGCGGCCCACGCGAAATCCAGGTGGGGAAGCCAGCCCGCTACGAACTTCTCGTGCGGAACGTCGGCACAGCGACGGCATTGGATGTCTCGCTCCGCGATGCCGTGCCCTTTGGCACAACGCTCATCACCACCACGCCGCCGGCCAGCCCCGTCGGTGCCGGCCAGCCAACGGGCTCAGGCAGCGGCGACGATTCGGGTGAGTTGCTCTGGCCGCTCGGAACACTTCCCCCTGGCGGCGAAGCCCGCGTCTCGATGGAGGTGATGCCCCAGATCGAAGGTGACATCGGCAGCGTGGCCAGTGTCAGCTTCCGCACCGAAGCGTCGACTCGCTCGCGGGCCACCAAGCCTGCTCTCGCCTTGGAAGCATCCGAGTCGAAGGCCGTGCGAATCGGCGGAGAGGTGAAACTCTCGCTGAAGGTCAGCAACCCGGGCACGGGCATCGCCACTGGCATCGTGATCGAGGGCATGCTGCCCGATGGTGTGTCCCATAGCGCCGGCCGCGAACTGGAATTTGATGTCGGCCAACTGAGGCCGGGCGAGTCGCGGACGATCGATCTGGTCATGGGGTCTACCGGACCGGGCGTTCACACGGCCCTTTTTTCCGCGCGTGCCGACGGCCAGTTGGAGGTCGAACAGCCGGTGCGAATCGAGGTCACGGCGCCCACGCTTGAACTGTCGGCCGAGATGCCGTCGCGGCGGTATCTCCAGCGGCCCGCCACCTGCGTGCTGTCGATGGTCAACGCCGGCACCGCCCCGGCGCGGGCAGTCGAGCTCGCCGCCCAATTGCCGCCTGGTATGAAGTTCGTGCGGGCCAATCATGCCGGCTGGTATGAGGAGCGATCCCATCGCGTGCTCTGGAATCTGGAGGAACTCCCGCCGGGTGAAACCGGCACTGTGGAGATGGTGTTGATGCCGGTCGACCTGGGACCGCAGAAGATCGTGGCTGCCGCCCGGAGCAGCGACGGCCCCTCCGACCAGATGATGCACACCGTCGAGGTCGAAGGCTTGGCCGCGCTCTTCTTCGAGGTGACCGACAGCGAAGATCCGATCGAGGTGGGCGGCGTGACGGAATACATCGTGCGAATTGGCAATCAGGGAACGAAGGCCGCCGGCGGCGTGCGTCTGACGGCAACGCTCCTGGGCGATCTCGAGCCGGTCGATGCCAAGGGGCCTGTGGCCCACCGCGTTGAGAATCTCACCTTCGTCTTTGACCCGTTGGCGAAGCTCGCGCCCTCCGAAGAGGCAGTGTTTCGCGTCCGCGTCCGCGGCCGTCGTGAGGGAGACCAGCGGGTGCAGGTGCAACTGGTCAGCGACGACCATCCCGCACCGATCACGAAAGAAGAGATCACGCGGGTCTACGCCGACCGGTAGCACGCGAGCGGGCCATCCAGACGTCCCAAGGAAAAGCGCCGCCGGGACGGTGAAGGTTGCCGTCGAGGAGCCGGTCGGAGGCACGCGCAGGAGTCCGGTGAATTCTGCGACTCACGAGTGAGTCACGATTCGTCCAAGAGCCTCCCGTAGCAGAATCCGCCGGCGACGAGCATGCCGCAGACCGGCGAACCAATGCAGGCGGCTCAGGAGGCCTTCAGCGACGGAGGCCCCATCCGCTGGCTGTCATGCCCTCAGCACAGCGCCGCACTGCCGGCCGCATGATGCCACCACGGCATCGACCGTGCGGTTGGCATCCTCCCCAGCGAGCGTGCCCTCGCTGCTCCTCAATCGCAGCGACACGACGAAGCTCTTCTTGCCCGCTCCCAGTCGCTCGGCATCGGTCCAGACCTGCACGAGCCGACACTCTTCAAGCAGCCCGCCAGCGCTGCCACGGATCGCCGCGGCGACATCGCCCCACGGCACCGTCTGATCCACGATCAGGTTCACGTCCCGCTCCACCGCCGGAAAGTCGCTGGGCCGGGATCGGGGCCGCTCCAGGTCGACGGCAAACTCCAGCCGGTCGAGCCGCAATTCCGCGGCGACCACCGCTCCCTTGGCCCCGACATTGAGACCGAAGTTGGTGAGCACCGTGGCGGCCACCTCACCGACGACACCAATCCGCTCGGCAGGCTGCCCGGGCCGCTCGAGCACGATCTCAGCAGCACGACCCGTCGCGAACAGATCGAGATGCGCCTGCCGAAACACGACGTGCGGCTCATTCGCAGCGGAGCCTCCGAGCCCCAGTCGCTCGAGCACCGCCTCGGCCAGCCCTTTGGCGGCGGCAAAACCACCTCCCATCACGAACGACACCAGCAGCGGCTCCTCGACCGGCGAGGCGGCGTCTGGGGTCGCGGTCTGCCGCGGAAGGTAGCCGCGGGCCGTCTCGAAGAGATCGGGCTGCTGGGCTCCGATGGCCACGTTGGCCGCGCGGGCCTCGAGCAGGCTCGGCAGCAGCGTCCGACGGAGGCGATCGGCGCCGCGGACGAGCGGCGGTGCGCAGACCAGCGGCGAGGCGTCACCCCATGGGCTCGCGGGGGCTTCGAGCGACGCACCGACGACGCTCCTCGTCATCGCTTCGCAGAAGCCCGCCGCCACGAGGACATCGGTCGCCCTGCGGAGCGTGCGCTCGCGGGCCGATTCGGTCACCGGCCGGGCTGCGATCGGCTCGTTCTCAGGCACCCGATCATACCCCTCGATCCTCGCGATCTCCTCGACGAGGTCGATCTCGCGCCCACAGTCGCGCCGCCACGTGGGGGCTCGCCAACGTGATCGATCCGTCCCGTTCGACTCAGCCACGAAGCCCAGTCCTATCAGGATTGCCTGCTGGCGTTCGATCGGGATGTCGATTCCCAGCACCTCGGCAACGCGGCCGGGACGCAGTTGGATGGTTGCGGGGCTCAGCGCGAGTCGGCCCGCCTCGACGGTGCCTCGGGCGATCTGCCCGCCGGCAATCTCAGCGATCATGGCGGCCGCGCGTCGACTGGCCCAGGCGACGGCCGCTGGATCGGGAACCCTTTCGAAGCGGTAGGACGATGCGCTGGCCAGCACGAGCCCACGGGCTGCAGCGCGGACGGTGAGGGGTGCAAACTGGGCCGATTCGAGCAGGATGTCGGTCGTTGCGGCGGCTATCTCAGTGCCGGCTCCGCCCATCACCCCGGCCAACGCCACCGGCCCCTCCGCGTCGGCAATCACGCCCATCCCCGCAGTGAGTGCGTAGGTCTTATGGTTGATGGCCGTGAACGATTCGCCGGCAACAGCCCGGCGGACGCCGATCCGACCGCCCCGGATCTTCGCGAGATCAAAGGCGTGCAAAGGCTGCCCGCATTCGAACATCACGTAGTTGGTGATGTCGACGACGTTGTTGACGCTCGCGATGCCGACAGTGGTGAGCCGGTCGACGAGCCACTGGGGGCTCGGCCCCACCCGCACGCCCCGGATCACACGGGCCGTGTAGTACGGACAGATTTCGGGGGAGAGAATCTCCACCGCGATGTTCGCGGCAGATTCCGCACCAACTTCCTGCAGATGGGGTTCGGGAATGTGAAGCGGACATCCAAACAGAACGGCAACCTCGCGGGCCACGCCGATGTGGCCAAGGCAGTCGGGCCGGTTGCTCGTCACCTCGAGGTCGATCGCCGTGTCGTTCCCAACGCTCTGCGTCGACTCGTGATTGAGGCCGGAGAGCAGCAGTCGTTCGACGAGGGCATCGGTCGCCCCTGGCAGACTCACATACTCCGACAGCCAATTCGTCGAGATGATCATGGGATCGGCCTCCTTCGGCGGACAAGATCAGAGAGCGTTGGGCTGCTGCCGTTCAGAACTGCCGCAGGAAGCGGACGTCGTTGCGATAGAAATCCCTGATGTCGGCCACACCGTAACGACGAGCCGCGATCCGCTCGACGCCCAAGCCGAACGCGAAGCCCGATACCTCTTCGGGGTCGTAGCCGACCGCTGCCAGCACTGCCGGATCGACCATGCCAGCTCCGCCCATTTCGATCCAACGACCTCCCCATTCCATATCAAACTCGACACTCGGCTCGGTGAAGGGAAAGAACGATGGCCGGAATCGCACATGCACGTCGCCGCCAAGGAAGCTCGAGGCGAGTTGCCGGAGCACGCTCTTCAGATGGGCCATGGTCGTCCCCGGCTCGATGAGCAACCCTTCCACCTGGTGAAACATCGGGTAGTGGGTGGCGTCAGCCGTATCGGGACGATAGACCCTGCCGAGCGACACGATCCGCAGCGGCGGCCGGCGGTTTTCCATGACGCGAATCTGCACGGTGCTCGTCTGCGACCGCAGCAGGAGCGGATCGGCTCCGCGGGCGACCGCCAGATAGAAGTTGTCGAGGGGATCTCGGGCCGGGTGTTCGGCCGGAATGGCGAGCGCCTCGAAGTTGTGCCACTGGTCTTCAACCTCGGGCCCGTCGACGCTCTCAAACCCGAGGCGGGCCATGATCTCCTGCACGCGGCGGATCGTCTGCGTGATTGGATGGACGTGCCCCAGTCGCTGTGGTTCGCCCGGCAGGGTCACATCGATCGCATCGGCGGCGGCGACAGATCCGGTAGCTACGCCGGCAAGCGTGTCCTGAACCGCGGCAAACAGCGCGGTCACAGCCCCCTTGGCCTCATTGAAATGCCGGCCTCCCGCCGGTCGATCAGCGGATGCTAATCCAGAGAGCAGCTTTTGAATCGCCTTGAGACGACCACTCCGCGCTCCGAGAAACTCGATCCTGGCCAGCTCGAGGCCTGCAGCGTCAGCGACGCCACCCAGCGACTCGGATGCCGCCGCCTGGAACGCCGCGAGTTCGGCGATGAACGACTCGACCGTGACAGCCTGAACGGCAGGGGCGGCCTTGGCAGCGGCTGCAGCCGCCTTGTCGCGGCCAGTGGGCTCAGTCACGGCACTACGCGACCGCAGCCGGCTCCGGCAATCCAAGGGCCTTTCTCGCCGCATTCACGACCGCATCGAAGCCGGTCGGATCGAGGACCGCCATTTCAGAGAGCGTGCGTCGATCAAGTTCCGAACCGATCTTTTCCAAACCGGCGATGAACTGGCTGTAACGCAGGCCACGCTCGCGGCAGGCGGCATTGATCCGCACGATCCACAGCCGTCGGAAATCCCGCTTCTTACGGCGACGATCCCGCCGGGCGTAGACGCCAGCCCGGATGATCGATTCCTTGGCAGTGCGGAGCAGGCGGCGACGGCCACCGACGGATCCCTTCACTCGCTTGAAGAGACGCTTCTTGGCTCGGAGACGGGGAACGACGTTTTTTGTGCGCATGGTTTTTGCTTGCCTTCTGGAACGAACACTGTCGCTGTTTTAACGGGATTTTCAAGGCCCCCCATCTTCAAGCCGGAACACTCGGCCGTGCCGCGGGAGGCGAGCGCGTCAGGAGGGCGGTTTCGGGGTTGCTTGGTTCGGTGCCGGCGGTGAGTGCCGCGCACCGTACACAGCGGGGCCCCGTCGCCAGAGCCCCTTCCACCGCCCCTTTTCTACTAGTAGCTATAACCCCTGAGCATCTCGACGATCTTCGCTGTTTCGGGAGCAGCGAGCACGTCCGTGCCACGGAGGTTGCGCTTCCGCTTGCTGGTGAGCCGCACCTGCAAGTGGCTTGTGCCGGCGCGGCGATGCTTCACCTTGCCTCGGGCGGTGACTCGGAAACGCTTCTTGACGCCCTTGTGGGTCTTCTGCTTCGGCATGATTGATCCCTACGAATGACTGGAGAACGCTGTGAACGGGAAGAACTGAAAACGGATGGAGCGGGTCGGTCCTACTTGGGCGAAAGCGTGCAGACCAGCCGACGGCCCATCTGCTGAGGCGGGGCGTCGACTTTCCCCACGGGGTCGAGTTGTTCGATGATCGTCTTCATGACCCGCTGTCCTTCATCAATATGGGCGAGTTCGCGTCCCCGGAACACAACTGACACGATCACCTTGTCTTTGTGTTGCAGGAAGCCCTTTGCCTGATTGACCTTGAAATCGATGTCGTGCTCGCCCGTCTTGGGACGGAGACGTATTTCCTTGATTTTTGTCTGATGAACGTGGGTGCGGTGGAGTTTCTTCTTTTGCTGATACTTGAACTTGCCGAAGTCCATGATGCGGCAGACGGGCGGCTTTTCGTTCGGTGCCACCTCGACGAGATCGAGGCCAGCCTCGCGGGCGCGGTTGAGCGCCTCTTCCGTCGGGATGATCCCGAGTTGTTCACCGTCGCCTGCGATCACCCGAATCGGCGTGATCCGGATCTGCTCATTGATACGATGCTGCTTCTCGATGGCTCACGCCTCCCGGACCTCGACTGCGGATGCACGCCCGCTGGCCGGGAAGACAGCGAACACCCGTGCCATGCACTGGCACGTGCTGTGTCGGCGACACTTCTCCTCGGCTCTCCCGTGGGCAAGCGACGAACGGGCCGTACGCCGGGCCTTCCTCGGGCAAACGAGATACTATCCCAAGGATCAGGGGGCAGCGTCAACAGGCCTTCGGAATTCGGGCGAAACGGGCGTCATCGTGTCTGCTGCACCGCACCACCGGGAACCGCCGCCGTCGGTCCGGGGGGCGAGTTTTCTCCCTGCGACGGCGGGGGGACCGACTGCCCTACGGGCAGCCGCAGCCCCCCAATCAGCGACCGGTCAGCGTCAGCAAACCGCTGCTGCATCGACGCTTCGAACATGAACGTAACACTTGCCCGACTGCCGTCCTTGGCACCAACAACATAGTGAATCCAGCGAAATGGAAGCTGTCCGGCGTTCCCTTCCGAGGCCAGCCGCACGATCCTCAGGCCGTCGTCTCGGTCGGTTTCCTCCCCCGACTCAACACGGACGACCTGCCCCGCCAAAGACCGCTCGATATCCCGCTGCAGGTCGGCCCGGGTTGGAAGGGCTGCCGCCGGCGCCTGTGGCAGGCTCGTGATCGAGCACTGGCCAAGCAAGGCCCCGCGATCGATCAGCCTCATTACCAGCCCATTCGGGCCGTCCTCCACACGCCGCCACCGGGTGTCGTGGACAAGATCAAAGCGGCCTACCGAGTCGCGATACCAGACGCGGTCGGGGCCGCCGACGCCTTGCCGCCGCAGCGGCACGCCCTGCTCGCCGACGGCCGAGCCCGAGTCGGCTGCCACTGGAGCGTCCGAAACAGAGCCGGACTCCGCTGTCACCTCGACGGACTGCTCGAGCGGTGTTCGCTCGACGAGCACCCGTGCTTCGACCTCGAATCCCGGCGCGACGTGGCTCGCCTGACGGTGTTCGTTGAGCACCACCGATACCTGCGTTATCCGACCATGAAGTTCGTGTCGTGCTGGCTGGGGGTCGGCGGTGTCGGCAACCGCGGCAACACTCGTTGCCGCCACGCTGAAGCTCCCCTCGACCGTCACATGCGTCGGCACGCCATCGACAGCCCCATCGACGATGCCCGAAATGACGATCTCTGCACTGGCGTCGGTCACTTTCTGCACGCGTGCCTCGATCACGCCCGACTCCACCGTGTCGATCGAGAGGAGCCCGGCCGTCAGATCGCCGGGAATCTCCCAGGACTGACCGACCTCCACTGACGCCGATGGGAGGAGGTCTTCGAGCAACACCGAATCGAACGGTGTGTCGAGCAGATCAAACTCCTCCCCCGAAAGGAAACCGTTCGCCAGGTACGGCAGCGGCGTGGTGCCGCGGCGTGCCACCAGCAGCCGGCGTGCATCGGCGGCGAGTGCCACGTTCGTCGTCGTCGAGCCGATTCGCATCGATGCCGTGGCCTCGCGATACATGCGGCGTGCCACCAGTTGGCCGGCCTCCACCGGCACCGCAGTTGCTCCCGGGGAGGATGGCGTGGCAGCGATTTCGTCGAAATCAAACCGGGCGGCCATCTCGACCGGCTCGCGAACTGACGCCGCATCGCGGCCGGCGGCCGCAATGAGTTCCCCCGTGACATCGAGCGTGACGCAGACGCGGGCGTCTGGGAACTGCCGGGGCGGAGCATCGGCCCCACCGGTCGCACCTGGCACCGCGGTTTCGGCTTGCCCCACGGCCACCAGACAGGCCACCGCCAGCAGGCCACCCTGCACGGCTCCAAGCCATTCCCCACTCGTCCTTGCCATAGCCATACAAACCCCCCTCAAGAGGTGCCTCTTCGACTCGTCAGAGAGTCTTCGGCGGACTGACCATGCCACGCCGAAATACCAAGTGTCCAATCGGACTAAACCCCTTGTTTTCCAGAATCTTCGGGATTGTTACCGTTGAAAAACGAGAATTCTCTTCGTCGGTCGGCACGCTGCAACCCGTTGACCAACAACGGGTTGCAACTGAACCAACGGCCCGACTCAGACTTCCGGTGGCACAACCGATCGATAAATCATTCAAGAAACGCTCCTCAACGCGAACCAATCCTGGCCCGGGACCGTATAACTTTTACGTCCTCACGAGGCGGGCAGCAGGTTATGGATGACCTCCGGCACGCCAGCATGGCACGGTCAAACGACAGGACGCGGCACGAGTAGTCGCGGAGTGTACTGGGAGCAGGGTTCGTCAGATTTCCCCAACATCGCGGTCAGGCAGCGGTCCTCAGCCGACCTGCAACCGTGAGTTGGGTACTTCGAACGAGTCCCCCTTCTGGTCTTCGCCTTTCAATCCCCGGCACGGATTGCCGGCACTGGAGGTATGTGATGCGATCCCATTCTGATGATTCGCTGTCCGGGTCGAATGTCCACGTGTTTGACGATGGCATCGCTGGCGACGCCATCAGCCATGGACATTTGGACCACGGCCAAATGGACCACGGCCATCCCGGTCTTGCTGTCGCTCTCCCCAGCGAAGGCGATCCATCGCCCCAGCCACCCGTCATCAACGACGAAGTGCTGACGATCGAAGACTTGGCGGACCGCTTCAATGTCTCCACCAAGACCATTTCCCGTTGGCGTGATCATGGTCTCGTCGCCGAGCGGCACCTCGTGGGCGGCCGCCGACGCGTTGGCTTTCTTGCGAGTGCCGTCGAGCGATTTATTCGCGACAATCCCCTGCGGATCGATCGCGGCAGTCGCTTCAGCCAACTGTCGCAGGAAGAGCACGACCGCATCATCGGCTGGGCCCGTCGTCTGGCACTGGCCGGGGCCTGCCCCGCCGACGTCCATCGTCGGATCGCAAGCCGTCTCAACCGGAGCCTGGAGACGATCCGTTACACGATCAAGCGGCATGATCAGGAGCATCCCGCCGAGGCCGTTTTCCCCGTTGCCGACGGCCGCCTCCGGCCGGAGAGCTGCGAACGGATTTACCGTCACTATCAGTCCGGAGAAACGGTCGAGTCGATCGCCAAGCGATACCATCGCTCCAAGGCCAGCATCTACCGCGTGATCCTGTCGCAGCGGGCCGAGCACATCATGCAACTGCCGCTGGAGTGCATCCCCAATGCCCTCTTTTCGCGAAAGAGTGCAGAGAAGGTCGTGGACCAGCCGTTTCCCGGTCTCGATGAGCCGGCCAAGAGGGTGCGTCGGCCAACTGGTCTGCCTGCCTACTTGGCGAGCCTCTACGAGGTGCCGCTGCTGACGCGTGAGCAGGAGGTGTGGCTGTTCCGGAAGTTCAATTATCTGAAGCATCGGGCGACGACACTCCGTGCAGAACTGAACGTGGACCGTCCGAACGCCCGGCTGATGGACCAGATTGACCGGCTCTACGGAGAGATCGTCGCGATCAAGAATCGGATCGTGCGGGCCAATCTACGGCTCGTGGTGTCGATCGCGAAGCGACGGGTCTCTCCCGGCGACAGCTTTTTCGACCTCGTCAGTGACGGGAACATGTCGCTGATCCGAGCCGTCGAGAAATTTGACTACGCCCGCGGAAACAAGTTCAGCACCTACGGCTCGTGGGCCATCATGAAGAACTACGCCCGAACCATCCCCGACGAACATCGTCGCCGTGATCGTTTCCGGGCGGCCGACATGGAACTGCTACAGACGGCCACCGACCGGCGGGCCGATGAATTCCAGCAACGGCTGGCGGAAACCGATCGGCTGCAGCAGGTGGGCCAATTCCTGGATCGGCTCGATTCACGCGAGCAGACGATCATCATCCGGCGCTACGGGCTCGATCACCAGCACGAGCCGCAGACGCTCAAGGAGGTCGGCTCGGCACTCGGCGTGACGAAGGAACGGGTCCGGCAGATCGAAGCCAAGGCGATGGAAAAACTCCGGGATGCGGCCGCCGGCGAGGCGGTATTGCCGGAACTGGAGTAGGGCCGCGAGGCCTGGGCAAGAGCGCATCTGACTGGCGTGTAGCGCCGGCTTCGGGGGCGGCAAAAGTCTCGTCGCGGGGGCCGCGGCGGCCCAACGCTCCTCGAGCTTCCGCCGACCCCCTCGCCTACCTCTGCAAGCTTACCAACTCGTCGCTACAGCCATCTGAATTGTGCTCTAGCGAACCGGCGCGTCGAGCGATGCGGGCCTGACTCCCGACTCTGCAGGGGCCGTCGGCGTGGGCTTGCGGCTGCCGGTCCGGGGCTGGTTGGCATCGATCTCCAGACTCTTGGGCAGGGACGTAGCCGTCGAGGGGACGCTGCCAGACCCTTGCATGCTTCGCGTACCCGGCGACTGACCGGAAACCCCAGCAGCGGCGGGCTGCGTGGGTGACTGGCTCGTGCCCGCGAGGAAATTGTCGATCGCCGCCGACTCGCGGAGATGGGAGAAATACCGCGACATCTCGATCCGTTGTTTCTTCTCGTGGATGTCGTCATAGAGTTCATCGCGGACTTCCGCGATCTTCACCTGCGCCGCATCGGTGTATCCCTCGCAGAGGATCACCATGAAGCGATCGGCGATCTGCACGATGCCAGAAAGCTCACCCGGCTTGAGCGAGAACGCCTGTCGTTCGAGGGCAGGCTGGCCGCCATGCCGCTGAATCGGCGGCACTTCGCCGCGAAGCGTGCGGCTGGTGGGGTCGACGGAATACTGCTCCGCGAGATCACCGATCCGCTCGGGCGTGGGATTCTGCCGGGCGAGCTGCCAGACCTCCTGTGCCCGCCGCTGGCTATCCATCACGACGATGCGGCACTTCGCCCGCGGTCCGAAGGTCGCTTCGAAGGCCTTGTCGAGGTCTTCCTGCGTGACGGGCACCTTCCCCACGAGCTGCTTGAGCGCTACCGTCGGCTGCACGATGTCTTCGATGTAATGCCGCATGGGGATCTTCTGCTCGCGGGTCACGCGATCGAACCATGCGGACACGTCGGGCGAACCGTCCGGCTTGCGGAAGCCCATGCTTTCCGCGGCCCGGCTGATCTCAGCATCGATCTCAGCCTGCGTCACGGTCCGCTTCTCGCGGGCCAGGGCCTGCTCGATGAGCTGACGGGTGATCAGGATCTCCAGCACATCGGGACCGTGTCGCTCGACGCATGTCGCCTTCACGGTCTCGATGGTGATCGGTTGGCCGTTGACACGTGCCGCCACGCCGGGACTGGCGGCCGATTTCGCCGCGTCATTCATCACGTTTTCCACGGTGGATTCGTCCTGCAAGGCACGGAACACCTCGCCCGAAGCCGACCGGCTTTTCCGCTCCCGGAGATCCTCGAGGAGTCGGGGCCGCACGTCTTCCAGCTTCGCGTCGGCGGCCGGCAGACGATCCTCGCACTTGACGACGATGAATTGGTCGGCCACCTGCACCACTGGCGAGATGTCGCCCGGTCGCAGCGCAAACACAGCCCCTTCGAACCCCGCGTCGCCGGAATGGCGACGGATAGGCTGCACCCAGCCATTGGCGCTGGCGCTGCCCACGTCCACGGAGTGCTGTCGTGCCAGTCCCCCGAAATCATCGGGAGCAGTGAGTGCCTTGATCCGAAGTTCCTCGGCTTCCTTCCGGGAGCGAGCGACGATGATCCGAGCCTTGACCGCTTCGCCAAACTGATTCTCGAACGTCTGCTGCAACTCCTCCGCCGTCGGCTCGATGCCGGCATGGGCCAACCGCCGCAACGCGAGCATTGGCCAGACGATGTCCTCGGAATATTGCGTGGGGGTGATCCCACGTTCCTGCTCGATGAGGCTGATCCACTTGTCGCGGGGCACGCTGAACCGCTTCGCCATCGCATCGATTTCGGTATCGACGTCCTGCGACGTGATGGTGATGCCCCGTCGGCCACAGGCCTGCGAGATGATCTCGCGGTTGACCAACGCCTCGAGGACGGCGTTGCCATGGCGGCTCAGGCACTCGGCGGCCAGTTGCGGTTGCGTGATCTCGGCCGTGTTGACCATCGCCATGACTTGAGCGACGGGGGCGGTCGACGCGGCCCCCTTGCTGGTGGGCGTAGTGGCTGTGACCGAGGGAGCCCCGGCGGACCGCGGCGGCTTCGCATCGGCCTGCATCGATCCGGAAACCGCCCGCCACAGCAGGCAGGCAACGATGATGAGAATCGCGGCGCGTATTTCTCGGCTCGGGCCAGGCCGCTGCTCCATGAGCCACCCAATTCGTCTGCCGAGTTCCTGACCGAGTTCCTGAAATGTTTCTCGCATCACGCTGCCCTCCTTGGCATCTCCTGACAATCCTCGAAAAATAGGGGACTTCACAGACTGGATCAAGGCGAGCGTTTGCACAGGTCACGCCGTGCCCGTACCCTGCCAGAGGGAATGGGCCCGGCCTCTTTTTCAGCAGCAACGGCAAATGACATCCCCCCAGAAACCCTCGCGCAACACCCCCCCAGACTCCGCCGTCCACGCGACCGCAGTCAACCCGCCAGTATCCCCACACCACCCACAGTGCCTTGTCATTTTGGGTCTCCTGCCACCGGTCACCGCGGAAGACGTAAAGCAGGCCTATCTGGCCAAGGCGATGACGATGCACCCCGACCGCGGAGGCCAGCCGGAGCAGTTTGTCCGGCTCCAGAAGGCCTACGAGGAGGCGAAGGAGTTCGTGCAGTTCAAGGCCGGCAAGCTCGAGTGGCTGGCGGCAAAGATCGAGGCCTACGCACAGCAGCAGGATGTCGTGAGCGAGGCGATCGATCGTGGCGGTGAGGTGGAGATGGAGGAGGCCGACTGGCTTCGCAAGTCGTTTGGCGAAGACTTCGGCCACGTGGCCGACAAGCTGGTTACCGTCCGGCTTCGCGGTCCATCGGCCGATGATGTGTTTGCCATCCTGCTGGGCTTCCGGGCCGACTCGCTCACGGATCTGGCCGTGCTCGACCTCGCCGGTGGCAGCCTCACCGACGAGGGGCTTCTACAGCTCAAGGGCCTGAAAAACCTGCGTTCCCTTGATCTACGGGGGACGGCCGTCGGAAAACTTGCGGCCGAGGTGCCGTCATGGTTTACGCACCTCGAATTCCTCGGACTCCCCGCCGGTGCGGTCGGTCTCTTCTCCCGGATGACGATGCCGCGCCGTGTGAAACTGGCGATCGGTGGGGCTCCTGACTAGTCTGGCATGAACGATAGCTCGCCGTCATGGCGGTATCGACAGTCCGTATCCACCAGCCTGCATTCATATGACACCGCGAAGAATCGTCCGTTCGTTCACCGGCATCGGAGTCGCCGCCTCTCTGGCAGGGTGTGCCACCTGTGTTTACAGTCCCGTCCACGCCGAGGAGACACCCGTGCAGGCCACACACGCCACCAATGAGTCCGCGGAAACGATCACCGATGTCGCGGCGGCCTACGCGGAACGTTCGGTCAACGTTGCCGAAGGGCCCACGACCGTCGAGTTCCGCTATCGCCTCCTCCGCCCCGAGCCCGCGGCGGGCAACGGACGGACAACTGGCCGATATCCGCTCGTGCTCTACCTGCACGGGGCAGGGGAACGCGGCACTGACAATGCCAAACAGCTGAAGTATTTGCCGACCTGGCTGGCAGAGCCGGCGATGCGACAAAAATACCCCTGCTTCGTCCTCGCGCCTCAGTGCCGGATGGATGAGCGTTGGGTGGATGTCTCGTGGGCTGATGCGACGAGCACACCGCAGCCTGCCACTCCCACCGTTGACCTGACCGCGGCGACTGCGGCCTTGGAGGACGTGCTTGCACAGGAGGCGGTCGACCCCGACCGGATCTATCTCACTGGCCTCTCGATGGGCGGCTACGGCACGTGGGATCTGGCCGCGCGGATTCCCGATCGCTTTGCCGCCATCCTGCCGGTCTGTGGTGGAGGTGACGAACGCGTCGCCGCGAGCATCGCATCCCGGCCCATCTGGTGTTTTCATGGCGACGCTGACACGGCCGTGCCGGTCGAGAGATCGCGTGCCATGATCGCAGCAGTGAAGGCCGCCGGTGGCCGCCCCATCTACTCCGAACTCGCTGGCGTGGGCCACGATTCGTGGACACCCGCCTACCGCGACGCCTTTGTCCTCGACTGGCTCTTCAGCCAGCGGCGCTAAGAAGATCGCGACGGTAACGTCACTCCGGAAACAAGCGGGTCGAGAGGTAGCGTTCGCCCAGGTCGGGCAGCACCACCACGATCATTTTTCCGGCGTTCTCGGGCCGTCTCGCCACCTGCAGGGCGCCCCATGCCGCGGCGCCGCAGCTAATGCCGCACATCAGCCCCTCCCGCTTGGCCATCTGGCGGGCCGTCTCCATGGCATCCTCATCGTCGACCTTGACCACCTCGTCGATGACGTTGAGGTTGAGGATGTCCGGAATGAAGCCTGCACCGATACCCTGGATCGTGTGCCGACCGGGCTTGATTGGTTCGCCGGCAAGCTTCTGCGAAATCACCGGACTGTTGGCCGGCTCGACGGCCACGACCTTGAGGCCTGGCTTCTTCGCCTTGAGGGCTTCACCGCAGCCGGTGATCGTGCCGCCGGTGCCCACACCGCAGACCAGAATATCGACCTGCCCGTCGGTGTCGGCCCAGATCTCCTCGGCCGTCGTACGTCGGTGGACATCGGGATTGGCCGGATTCTTGAACTGCTGGGGCATGAAAAACTGGCTGCTCGAACGGCTGATCTCGTCGGCGTGGCGGACGGCACCCGGCATCCCTTCCGCGGCGGGCGTGAGCACGAGTTCCGCGCCGAGGGCTTTGAGCATGCGGCGGCGTTCGAGGCTCATGCTCTCCGGCATGGTGACCCGCAACTTGTAGCCACGCGCTGCGCACACGTAGGCGAGCCCGATCCCCGTGTTGCCACTGGTCGGCTCGATGATGATCGTGTCGGAGCCAATCAGGCCGTCGCGTTCGGCCGCATCAACCATCGCCGCGGCAATGCGGTCCTTCACGCTCCAGAGCGGATTCATGTTCTCGATCTTGCCGACGACGGTCGCCACGCAACCTTCGGTCACCCGCCGCAGTCGCACCAACGGCGTCCGTCCGATGCATTGCGTGATGTCGTCGCGAATCCCTGCCGGCAGCGTGGGCATGATCATAAATAGACCTATTTGGGTGAGCCTGAGGGAATCATCACCACGATTACAATCGGGATGATGGAAGGATAAACTTTAAGGCAGCCGCTTTACAAGAATGTTTTTGTAGTGGACCTCGCTGCCCGGATCATGGGCCTGCAGGGCAAAGGTGCCACTGGAGAGCTTGCGGGTGCCTTTGACCCCGTCGGGTTCAACAAACTCGAAGAGCACCTTCCCATTGATCAGAACCGTGACCGCCCTGCCCTTCACCATGACCTCCTCGGTGAACCACTCGTTGTCGGCGGCCGGAGGGATGAAGTTCTTCACGACGTGGTAGATGCTGCCGGTTCGTACGGGGTCGGACTGCGAGTTGTTAACCTGCATCTCATAGCCCTGTGCGGGCCAGCCATCCGGCTGGAACGCCGTGTGAAAGAAGATCCCCGAATTCGCCTGGGGCTTCGTCATCACGTCCGCTTTGAAATGGAAATCCTTGAACTCGGCCGGAGTCGCGGCGTCGGACCCGACGTAGAAAAGGTGGCTCCGCGGACCGTGGCAGATAATCTTGCCGTCGGCCACCTGCCAACTCTCAGGGTGTTCATTGGCTTTCCAGCCTGCGAGAGTCTTGCCGTCGAACAGGCTCTCAAATCCCGACTCGTCGGCGGCGGCCGGAGTCACCACAGATCCCAGCAAGGCGACTACGATCAGGACCGGTCCAGCCACCCACCCAGCCCCGACCAGCGAGGTGCTGTCGTGAACCAAACCGCTGTCCCGTGCGTACGCCATGAATGAACTCCGTAGTGCAAGGATTGTGAAGGACGCCACGATTACCCAACTTGTCAGCGAATCGGTGGATCATAAGCCCGTCACGGGCCGGACGCCAAGCGATAACCCGGCGGTGCCCCTGCCACCGCTCCCGCCTGCGGTGCGGAACGTGCTCGACCAGGCTGGGCTCAACCACCGGCCGATCCTGCTCTCCATCGACACCGACGTGGCACTGGACGGCCGCCCCTCCCGGGAATGGCTCGTCGTCACGCCTGACCATCTTTCTGTGGTCCCCGAACCTGGCTCGGGCCAGGCAACCACCGCGGAGTCAGCCACCAATGCCCTGAGGAGCGTGCCCTGGGAGGGCATCGATCAGGTCCGCACCAGCGCCGGCGTCGGCGGCGGCACCCTGCAGGTTCGCGAGGGGGGCGACTGGGTCGATCTGGTGCGTTACTCCAACGCCATGGCAACCCGCTTTCACAAAGTGTCGCGGGCGCTGGAGCAGGCCCGTGATGCGTCGCCCGCGGACGGGAAGCCGGTGACTGTGCTACCGGGCTGGAGCGAGGGTGATCCCCGCTCAGGCCCGCTCGACCCACCACGGTGTTCCTCCTGCAGCCTCAGGCTTGCAACCCGCGACGACTCCTGTCCCCGTTGCATGCAAAAGGGGCAAATCCTGCGCCGGGTGGGGGACCTGCTCCGCCCGTATACCCGCGGCGCGGTGCTCCTCTGCCTATTGACGCTGCTGGGGGTCGTGGCCGAACTCGCCCCGCCAAAACTGCAGCAATACATGGTCGACAACATCCTTTCCGGTCGGCCCGACGCCATGGCAGCAACGCCGCCCGACTTCAAGACGGCGCTCCTGGTCGTCGTCCTGGCGCTCGCCTTATCCCGCGTGCTGCTCTCGGTTGTCGGCATTCTCAAAGGCCGACTCGCCACCGATATCGGAACGGGCATCACCGCCACACTGCGTGACGAGATGGTGACGAAGTTGCAGAGCCTGTCGATCGCCTACTACGACCGGCATCAGGTCGGCTCGATGATCAGCCGCGTGGCCCACGACAGCGAGGCGCTGCACGGCCTCATGCTCCAGATAACGGGCGGCTTCCTGCTGCAGATCGTGCAGCTGATCGGCGTGGGGGCAATGCTCGTCTGGATCAACCCGAAGCTGGCACTGTTTACGCTCATTCCCGTCCCGCTCGTCATCCTCGGGTCATGGATCTTCTGGCGGCACGTCTACCCGCGTCACTACCGGCTCTGGGACGCCTCCAGCAAGCAGATGGCAGCCCTCTCGGGCATGCTCTCCGGCATCCGGGTGGTGAAAGCCTTCTCGCAGGAATCCCGGGAACGCGACCGCTTCCATGCCGCCAGCGACCATCTCCGCCACTGGCGGCAATGGGTCGAACACACCAACACCACCTACGCCGCCTCGATGCAGATCGTCTTCGGACTTGGCGGCCTGATCGTCTGGTATGTCGGCGGCCGCGATGTGATCGGCGGCCAGATGACGCTCGGCCAACTGATCGCCTTTCTCGCCTATCTCGCGATGTTCTACGCGCCGCTCGGCGCGCTCTCGAACTTCACCACCTGGCTGACGAGCTTTCTCTCGGGCAGCCAGCGGGTGCTGGAACTGCTCGACACACCGGCCCTGATCGCCGAACCGAAGGAGCCCGTAGCCTGGGAGAGCGTCCGCGGCGAAATCCGCTTCCAGGACGTGACCTTCGGCTACGACCGCAACCAACCGGTGCTCCGCGACGTTTCGTTCGAGGTGCGACCGGGAGAGATGGTGGGGATCGTGGGCCGGAGCGGCTCTGGGAAGACGACGCTCGTCAGCCTGCTGTCACGGTTTCACGACGTGCAGGAGGGGAGCATCACGGTCGACGGCATCGACATCCGGGATCTCTCGATGCACGACCTGCGTGAGAAGTTGGGGGTGGTGTTCCAGGAATCGTTTCTCTTCAGGGGCACGATCTGGAAGAACCTCTCCTACGGCAGGCCGCAGGCGACGATCGAACAGGGCCTCGCAGCCGCGAAGGCGGCCGGCGCCCATGACTTCCTCTGCCGGCAGCCACTGGCCTACGAGACGCTCCTGGGCGAGCACGGTGCCGGCCTTTCCGGCGGTGAGAAGCAACGTCTCTCGATCGCACGGACGCTGCTCTACGATCCCCGCGTGCTCGTGCTCGACGAGGCGACGAGCAACATCGACGCCGAGGCGGAGAAGAGCATTCAGGAGGCGCTCGCCGTCCTCGTGCGAGGCCGGACGACGATTGCCATCGCCCATCGGCTCTCCACGCTCCGCAATGCTGATCGCATTCTCGCCTTCGATCGCGGCCGACTCGCCGAACAGGGCACCCATGCCGAACTGCTCGCCGCCGACGGCATCTATGCCCGCCTCGTGCGAATTCAGACCCAGGTCACGAAGCAGCCCACGGTCGACAGCCTGCTGGTGGAGGAAAAAACCGGCTCCGGCGAGTCGACTCCGACCACCGCTGCCGCTTCCGTCAGCCTCGCACCGGCGGAGGAGGGGAAGGGTTCCTCGCAGGACGCCCCGCGGCCGACTGCCGCCTGCATCGTATGGCTCGACCCACAGAGCCATCGCTTTGCGATCGGTCCGCACGACCGGATCGAACTCTGGCAGAACGACACCCGGATGGGTGCCGGGATCTTCGTGATTCGCACCTTCCCGGCCACACATCCGGAGGGATATCTTTCGGTCCGAGGCTGGGGTGAGTCAGGCGAGGAGATCGAACTGGGCATGATTCGGGCGCTCGACGGTTGGAGCGACGCCGACGCGACGATCGTGCGGAAGGCGTTGGCACGGCGGTCGCTCGTACGCACGATCTCTCGCGTGCATGGGATGCAACTCGCCCACGGCTATCTCGATCTCGATGTCGACACCGATGCTGGTCGCCAGAAATTCACCATGCGTTGGACGCAGAGCCAGGCGGTCGATTTCGGCACCGATGGCAAGATGCTGATCGACACGGAAGACAACCGCTGGGTCGTCCGCCGTGTGGCGGACCTGCTAAAGCCCGACCGCGAACGGTTTCTCCAGTACGTCTACTGGTGATCGGCTTTGATGCTTCGCCGAGACACCGGTGGCCGCATTGGACCTAAAAATCAACCGGCCCGGACCGACTGTGAAGCCGATCCGGGCCGGTGATGCGTTCAGCAGGCGGGCGGCGTGTCACCGCCCGACCGTACTATGTGCCGAGCTTTTCGATCGCCTCGACCATCGGTGTGACGGTCGGGCCAAGGATCTCCTTGACGCCGGGGATCGCCATGATCGTGGCAATCACCTTCTGCAGGCCACCCATATTCTCTAGAACCATTTTCGCGATCATGGAGCGGCCCGCGTCGGGCAGTGCCACAGACGACTTCTGCAACGCCTCGAGTGACGGCTTGAACGCTTCCAACTCCGGGATTGCGGCACGGGCCGAATCCTCGTTGGTCACACCGTTGAGCACAGTGGTGAGGCCGCCAAACAGTCCTGTAACTTCCTTCAAGGCTTCGGCGACGCCGGGAGCGAACTCGATGGTCTCCTCGACGACGTCGGCGACGACCTTGTTGCCTTGCGTCACGGTAGTCTCAGTCTTCTCGATCTTCACGGCATCATTTTGAGCGACCACGCCGGTTGTCGTCTTGACGCCCGATTGCGGCTCTTTCTCCGCCTTTGAATTCATCCACCACCAGCCCGCCAATCCCAGCAGGGGCAACAGCAGCAGCGGCAGCCACGACGGGAACCCAGAGGCTGGCTCCTCGTGGCGGTGAACGCCGCGAGTCTCCTCGCCGCGACGCGGCGAAGCCGACGTCGTGTCGAAGTCGGCTAGCGACAGGCCACGCGGCATAGCTGCCTTGATGTTGTCCTGCTGCTCCGAGAAGAGCTTCATGAGGCCGGACGCGTCGGGCTTGGTGCCCTTGAACTGGTTGGCAATCGTGCCCATCACGATCGGGGCCAGATAGGTGAGCAACGTCTTCATGATCCCGGGCTGCATGCCCGCGAACGAAGCGATCGTGCCCACCAGGCTGCCGAGATTGTTGCCGAGCAGCGAACTGAGCAGGCTGCCACCCATGGTGCCGAGGGAC
>Ga0304730_1000404_pt1 | contig 38221 bp, 34 predicted proteins | sample M_130628_MF_Meta_FD_190474 | JGI IMG/M metagenome (GOLD analysis project Ga0304730, IMG submission 190474) | Freshwater microbial communities from Lake Montjoie, Canada to study carbon cycling - M_130628_MF_MetaG (v2) (version 2) | ecosystem: Environmental > Aquatic > Freshwater > Lake | place...
AGGCTCTATAGAAGTTGGTAAGAAAGCCGACTTCATCTTACTCGACAAAGACCTTATGAAAGTCCCTACAGATAGTATCTTACAAATTAAAGTATTGAAGACCTACTCTAACGGAGAGCGAGTGCACTAGATTTTCATAAAAAGAAAAGTAGAATATATACTATTTCGTAGCGAACGTTTTAACTTGCGAGCTATAATGCCAACTGGTTTTTTATAAAAAGAAAAGTAGAATATATACTATTTCGTAGCGAACGTTTTTAGAGAGCCTAGAAATAGTATATATTCTACTATATGAATTTCAAAAAAATTACAATCCGACCATGTCTTTAGGTATCACCCAGGCGTCAAATTCTTCGGGAGTGACATATCCTAATTTCACAGCCATTTCTTTTAATGTAGTGCCTTCTTTATGTGCTTTCTGTGCAATCTCAGCAGATTTATAATAGCCGATCTTCGTATTCAAAGATGTCACTAACATCAAACTATTGTTCACGTGCTTATTGATATTTGCTTCGATTGGTTCGATGCCGATAGCGCATTTATCATTGAAGCTTACGCAGCCATCTCCAATTAATCTAGCACTGTGTAAGAAATTATAAATCATCACTGGCTTGAATACATTCAATTCAAAATGACCCATCGATCCGCCCACATTGATGGCTACATCGTTGCCCATGACTTGAGCCGCGATCATTGTCAATGCTTCTGATTGAGTAGGATTGACTTTACCTGGCATGATAGAAGAACCTGGTTCGTTGTCTGGAATAAAGATTTCACCAATACCAGAGCGAGGTCCGGAGGACAACATACGCACATCGTTGGCAATCTTCATTAAGCTTACAGCTACCGTTTTTAATGCACCATGTGCTTCAACAATGGCATCATGTGCTGCGAGTGCTTCAAATTTATTTTCGGCAGTGATAAATGGTAATCCGGTAAGATTAGCAATATGCTTCGCCACATTTTCTGAATAACCTTTTGGTGTATTGATACCTGTTCCCACAGCTGTTCCACCAAGCGCCAATTCACTTAAGTGTTCTAATGTATTGTGAATGGCTTTTAAGCCATGTTTTAATTGGCTTGCATAACCACTTATTTCTTGTCCTAATGTCAAAGGAGTAGCATCCATAAAATGGGTACGACCAATTTTAACAATCTGCATGTATGCCGCACTCTTTGCGTCCAACGTATTTTTTAAAGTGGTGATGCCTGGGAGGGTCACTTCTTTTAAAATTTGGTAGGCTGCAATATGCATCGCAGTTGGGAAAGTATCGTTGGAAGACTGTGATTTATTCACGTCGTCGTTTGGGTGTAAAAATTTCTCTTTGTCATTTAAATTTCCACCTTGAATTACATGGCCGCGGTAAGCAATCACTTCATTCACATTCATATTGCTTTGTGTACCACTGCCTGTTTGCCATACTACTAAAGGAAACTGGTCATCTAATTTACCTGCAAGAATTTCATCGCATACCTGACCAATTAAGTCACATTTTTCTTTTGGTAAAATACCAGCATCAAAATTAGTTAAGGCAGCTGCTTTTTTTAAATAAGCAAATGCTTTAATAATTTCTTTAGGCATCTTGTTGATGTCTTGTGCAATTTTAAAATTCTCGATACTTCTTTGCGTCTGAGCACCCCAATAAACATGAGCTGGTACATTCACTTCGCCCATGGTGTCTTTCTCGATTCTATATTCCATACTTGCAGATTTAATACCGCAAAGGTATGACAGCAATTATAAAATTGGGTCAGTTAAGACTATTAAATTCAAGTAAAAAAAGGGATTAATGCCCTGTAAAATGCGGTTTTCTTTTTTCAATAAAGGCTTGGATGCCTTCCTTGCAATCTGAAGTGATAAAGCAATCCCCGAATAAATTGGCTTCCACTTCATATCCATTCACAGACTCATCCCAGGCAGCATTGACAGCTTTAATAGAGTTAGCGATGGCTAATGGTGCTTTGGTATGTGCAGCAGCAAGCAAGGAGAATGCTTTGTCTAGTAATTCAGCTTGAGGTACAATATAATTCACTAAGCCATATTGCAAAGCCTGTTCTGCTTTGATATTGTTTCCAGTAATCACCAGCTCCATGGCCCTGGCTTTACCTAATTTTTGCGTTAATCTTTGAGATCCGCCATAACCTACCATAATGCCTAAGTTCACTTCGGGCTGACCAAATACGGCATTCTCAGAGGCAATGATAAAATGACAACTCATTGCTAACTCGCATCCACCACCTAAAGCAAATCCATTCACACAGGCAATCACTGGCTTAGGCGAATTTTCAATTTTAAAAAATACATCCTGTCCTCTTTTAGCCAAAGCGGTTGCTTCTGATTTAGACAATGCTTCAAATTCTTTGATATCAGCTCCTGCTACAAAACTCTTTAGTCCTGCGCCGGTAATGACTACCGATTTAATTTCTGGAAATTTATACACTCGATCAAATACAGCGTCTAAGTCTTGCATCACTTGTTGGTTCAATGCATTTAATTTCTCTGGTCGATTGATGGTAATGATCAAAGTATGATCTTCCATTTTTGTAAACAAAGTTTGAAAAGACATAGACGTTAATTTTTTATGAATAAAATAGTTATTAAATAAAATAAATAATAAAAAAGGACCTTAGGATTTTCTATTTTCAGCAACCCATTTTTTAATATAGGCTGCTATATCCGTCGTGTTGGTTCCCGGTGCAAATAAATGACCGATACCCATATCTTGTAATACTTTATTATCTTCTTCAGGAATGATACCGCCACCTGTTAGTAGTACATCTTCCAATCCTTTCTCTACCATCAATTGATATACTTTAGGAAACACGGTCATATGGGCACCAGATAAAATACTGATACCAATGGCGTCTACATCTTCCTGTAAGGCTGCCTGAACCACCATTTCGGGGCTTTGTCTTAGGCCAGTATAAATCACTTCCATACCTGCATCTCTTAATGCAGTTGCAATCACTTTTGCGCCACGATCATGACCATCCAAGCCAACTTTAGCTACTAAAACTCTTATGGGTCTTTCTGTTTGCATCTACTACAATTTACATTAATTTTTTGACAACAAATCCAAACAGTATTGGATTCGTTTTGCTGCATCTTGGGTCTCAATATTGGCCACAATATCAAAAACGCCTGGTCCAAATTTACCTCCCACCAACATGATTCTAAAAGGCAACATTAAATCACCTGGTTTAAGGCCTTTTTCAGCAGCTAATGTTTTAAAATGCACTTCCAATAAAGTGGCTTCATTAGGAACTGCTTGATTTCTGTATGCATCCATCACCGATGAAAAGAAAGCAGCTTTTGCTGGATCCCATTTGGGCAGGATGGATGCCGTATCTATTTCGGTTGGTGCAGCAAAGAAAAAGGATGACTGAGGAATAAAGTCGGTTAATAATTGGCAACGTTCTTTTACCAGTCCTATCACTTTTACCAAATAACTTGGTTCATGGATTTTAATTTTTGCAGCCTCAAAATAAGGTGCTACTAAATTTGCTAAATAGGCATTGTCAGATTGCTTGATCCATTCTTGGTTAAACCATTTTGCTTTCTCGTAATCAAATTTTGCACCTCCTTTGTGTACTCTATCTAAACTAAATTTTTCAATCAAACTGTCTAATGAAAATAGTTCATGATCCGTTCCGTCATTCCATCCCAACATGGCTAATAAGTTCACAAATGCTGCTGGCAAGAAGCCTCTTTCCTTAAATCCAATGGTGGTTTCTTTGGTATTTGGATCTGTCCAGTCCATCGCAAATACTGGAAAACCTAATCGGTCCCCATCGCGTTTACTTAATTTACCATTGCCATCTGGTTTTAAGATTAAAGGAAGATGTGCCCATTTTGGCATCTGATCCAAACCGAATAAATTTTTCCAGACTAAAATATGTACAGGTGCACTAGGCAACCATTCTTCTCCTCTAAATGCGTGGGTAATTTTCATTAAAAAATCATCCACCACCACTGCTAAATGATATGTGGGCATTTCGTCTGCTTTCAACAAAACTTTATCATCCACCATGCTGGTGTCAAATTTTACTTCGCCACGAATCAAGTCTTCAAAAACCAATTCTTCTGAATCCGGCATATTAATGCGCACTACATAAGGAGTGTTGTCATTGAGTAAACGGGTCACTTCTGCAGCTGGCAAACTCAAAGAATTTTTCATACCCGTTCTTGATGCACGATTGTATTGAAAATTTGGAATCTCTTTTCTTTTTGCATCCAATTCTTCGGCAGTATCAAAAGCATAATAGGCGTTGCCTTGTTCAATCAATTGATTGGCATATTGTTTATACATTGGCTTGCGCTCACTTTGTCTATAAGGACCATAAGCACCACCATGAATAGGACTTTCGTCAGGTGTTAATCCACACCATGCAAGGGTGTCTAAAATATATTGTTCAGCGCCTGGAACAAAACGTGACTGATCGGTATCCTCAATTCTTAAAATAAATTGACCCTTGTATTTTTTTGCAAATAAATAATTGAATAAAACAGTACGCACACCACCTAAGTGTAAACCACCGGTGGGAGAGGGGGCAAACCTAACTCTTACCATTTGTTCAGCCAAATTTTCCATGTGCACTTTATTTTTACAAAGATAAGTTGCAAACGGGCAAAAGAACCATTTATCTTTGGGTATGTATTTCATTCAAACACCCTTTTGGCTGCGGCTTATTTATAGGTCTTGTATTTGGCGAAAGCCCAATCAAGACAGGGTGCTTTATTTAAGTTTTGATGATGGTCCGCATTCCGAAGCCACCCCATTTGTGTTAGGACAATTATCAAATTTTGATGCTAAAGCAAGTTTTTTTTGCATTGGTAAAAACGTACAATTGCATCCCGAAATTTATGATGCAATATTAGCAGCAGGCCATGTGGTTGGGAATCATACACAAAACCATATGAATGGTTGGAAAAATAATACCGAAAATTATATTGCCGATATTCAAGAAGCAACAAAGGTCATAAATTCCAATTTATTTAGACCACCTTATGGCAGGATTTCTTTTTCGCAAATTAAAGCATTGCGTTTGCATCCTGCTTTACCGCAGCAAATTGTGATGTGGGATGTGTTGAGTGGAGATTTTGATACCACTATTACGGGAGAACAATCTGCGCAAAATGTGATTCAACATGCAGGGCCTGGATCTATTGTTGTTTTTCATGATAGTGCCAAAGCGATGGATCGATTGCGTATTGCATTGCCAAAAGTATTGGCACATTTTTCCAAACTAGGGTATCAATTTAAAGCTTTGTAAATGCCACAAAACGCTTTTATAAAAAAAGCCAGGGTAGACACCCCGGCTGTATAATCCGTACCCTATAAAAAACAAAGTTTACATCCAATAAAGGGATGGGTTAGTAATTTCATTCATAAACGCATAAATAATGTCTTTTAGTATGTGGTTCATTAAAAAAGTCCTTTTTTTGTGCTTTAAACCAGTTGATTATGCATTTTATTGATACACACGCACACGTATATGCGGCCGAACTGAATACAGATTTAGATGTAGTCATAAAAAACGCTGTTTCAGTTGGTGTCGATAAAATTCTTATGCCTGCGATTGATAGCACCACATTGGATGCGATGTTGAAAGTGGAAGCAGATTTTCCAGCATATTGTATTGCCATGATGGGATTGCATCCATGTTATGTAAAGGAAAATTATAAAACAGAATTAAAATTGGTAGAAGATTGGATTGGTAAAAGAAAATTCATTGCCATTGGTGAAATTGGTTTGGATTTTTATTGGGATAAAACATTTGCAAAAGAGCAACAACTTGTATTTGAAACACAAATGCAGTGGGCGTTAGATTTGCAATTACCAATTGCGATTCATACAAGAAATGCGATGGGGGAAACCATAGAAGCGGTGAAGCCTTTTGCAAAAAAAGGATTGCGCGGTGTGTTTCATTGCTTTAGTGGTAGCAAGGAATCTGCTGAACAAATTATTGGCATGGAATTTCATTTAGGATTGGGTGGCGTCTTGACCTATAAAAATGCGGGCGTCGCAGAAGCTGTAAAAGATATCCCGATGGAATACTTAGTGCTAGAAACCGATGCGCCTTATTTGGCGCCAGTACCTTATAGAGGTAAAACCAATGAACCAGCTTATATGTTAGAAGTAGCTAAGAAATTGTCAGAAATAAAGTCCATGCCATTGCATGAAATTGCAGCAATCACAACAAGCAATGCAGAAAAGCTATTTGGATTGGGTAATGCCTAAAAACCAATTATTTATTTTACATTTGCAATCCTTAAAGAGAGGTGTCCGAGTGGTTTAAGGAGCACGCTTGGAAAGCGTGTATGCGGCAACGTATCGGGGGTTCGAATCCCTTCCTCTCTGCAAAGCCTGTCACAAAAGTGACAGGCTTTTTTGTTTCGAGGCGGTGTCGAAAGCTCGCTTTCGTAAACCGATGAGAAGCAAAAAAGCCAAAAGCATGCGAAGAATGCTTTTGAAAGGCTTTGGTAAAAGAGAAATTTATGGGAAGTCAACGAACAGAGTGAGTTGACAATCCTATAAATTTAGTTGGCTTTGGTAAAAGAGAAACCCTAGGATGACGGCGAAGTGCAATGCAGCCGTCTATCCTAAAATCAGTTATTTAAATTTGTTTCATAAACATATAAAGCAATATTGAAAAAATTACAGTTAGTGATAAGTGAATAATTTCCCAAGTGATCATTTTTTTATTTTTGACTGCTTTTCTCAATTCTTTGAATCTAAAATAAATCATTGTCAAGAAAAAAGGTATAAAATAATTTTCCATAATTATATTATTTTATCGAACTAAATATACTTTTTATAATAAATAAAGAAGATAATTACTATACATATAAAAAAATAAGAAAATAGATAAAATATATTTCCAAAGATTTTAGGGAACATTAATATTAGTATCATATTGATGATATAAAAGTAAAGTCCAAGACGTGCTATTCTATTATTCACAATTAATATTAGAAATAATTATTGAAACAAAATCAAACACAAAAATTTCTTAAAATAGTTTAATAAAAAAAGCATAGAAAATTACTATGCTAAATCAATATTAATAAAGGCTTACAGAAGAAAAGAGCTATCTACATTTCCTTCATATTTTCATCCATCCTTTCATTGTATTCCAAAGGCTCATTTTTCCAATGCTTATTATAAGAGACAAACCAGCCTAACCAAATAGAACGAGATAGGCGCATTAAAATAGGTTGTAGTAAAATCAATAAAAATATAGTAGTTCCTAACCAATAAAACATTCTGTTGTCTTCTAATTCCCAAGTCATGCCAATCAACACTTTCCATGCAACAAACATAGAAACAAAATAGGCGACTGTCAATGCATAACTTACATAACCTGTGCCATAGTAAAATCCTACTTCAATTTCAGTTTGCTGTCCACAAACAGGACAGTGGTCATGCATTTTTAAGATATTGGATAGATCGTAGGGATTTTTATTTGTAAATAGCGCTCCTTCTCTGCATCTAGGACATTTATTGGTCAAAGTGCTGTATAGGTGGCTTTTTTTCATGCCACAAAGGTACCGAAAATTAAGGAGCTATCAATTGCTCCATCTGAATACCTCTAGAACCCTTAATGAGTAAGGTATAACCGCTAAATTGTTTTGATTCAAACCATATTTTAGCTGCTTCAACTGTATCAAAATAATGATAATGGTGATCGCATTTTTTAAATTCTGATCCAACTAATAATACTTCGCTCCAATTATTTTGCTTTAATTGGTCAACCAGCATTTGATGTTCCATTAAAGTGTCAGCACCCAATTCTCTCATGCCGCCTATACAAACTACTTTATTGGGTTTATTTAATTTTGAAAAATTCTCTACCGCTAATTTCATGCTAGAAGGATTTGCATTGTAAGCATCTAAAATCACTTCGTTATTATTCCATTGTACTAATTGAGAACGACTATTGGTTGGGATATAATTTTCAATCGCTGCTTTTATTTTTTCATTAGGCACCTTAAAGTATTGTCCAATTGTTACTGCGGCCAAAACATTGGGTAAATTATAATTACCTACTAAATGTGTTTTGATCATATCTAAATCAACGCCTTTATTTATTTTGACCGTCAACATGCCATTCAAATCTATTGCTTCACCTTGTAGCTGACCATCGAATTCTCCATAACTAATTATATTTGCGATGCCTTGAGACATGGATTGCAAATAAGGATAGTCTGCCATGATAAAGACAGTTCCATTGTATGCGCGTAAAAAATCATACAATTCACCCTTACCTTTTTTGACACCTTCTTCAGATCCAAATCCTTCTAAATGTGCCTTACCACAATTGGTAATCATGCCGTGTGTTGGTAGAGTATAGCTGCAATAACTTTCAATTTCTTTTTGGTGATTGGCGCCCATTTCGATGACAGCCATGTCTGCATCTTTATGGATGCTCAATAAAGTTAAAGGCACACCAATATGGTTGTTTAAATTTCCTTGAGTGGTATAAGTTTTGAAATGACTTGCTAACACTGAGTACACCAATTCTTTTGTAGTTGTTTTTCCATTACTACCCGTGATGGCTATAAAAGGGATGTCAAATTGTTGACGATGGTATTTTGCTAATTGTTGAAGGGCCGTCAAAACATCTTGTACTAAAATGATTCGGTCATGATAAGAATCACTGTCAGCAATTTTTTCATCAACTATCGCGAAAGCTGCTCCTGCTTCTAATGCAGCAATCGCAAAAACATTCCCATTGAAATTGGGGCCTTTTAATGCAAAGTAGAGGTCTCCTTGTTTAAGTTTTCTTGTATCTGTTACAACAGAAGAATGTGCACAATAAATGGAATATAAATCTTCAATTGATCCAAGCTTCATAGCAATTTAATTTAGCTTTTTGCCATCAATAAACAAGTTGCTGTAGCAACAAGTCCCTCTTCTCTACCGGTGAAACCCATGGTTTCTGTTGTAGTTGCTTTGATAGAAATATCCTTATTGCCAATATGTAAAATCGAAGCGATGCATTCCTGCATGGCCATCACATAAGGTTTAATTTTTGGTGCTTCTAAACAAAGCGTCGCATCAATATTGACAATTTGATATCCTTCTGCAGTGATTAAATCGTAAGTTCTTTGTAATAAAATCTTACTATCAATATTCTTAAATGTATTGTCAGTATCTGGGAAATGTGTCCCTATATCACCTAAACTTAATGCGCCTAAAAGTGCATCACAAATAGCATGTAATAAAACATCTGCATCACTATGTCCTAATGCGCCCTTATGATGTGGAATAAGGATCCCTCCAATCCATAAATCCCTGCCTTCTACCAATTGATGAAAATCTATGCCTGAACCTATGCGTAGTTTCATTAAAAGATATTTTTAATTTTCTGTAACCAATTAGGCTTCTCTTCTTTGCCATCTGGTGTGTCCATTCCAAAAGCAGATACAGCACATCTGAAACCAATGGTGCTGTTAGATTTATCTTGATCTAAATACCTTCTAGTTCCCGGGTTCAACCAATAAGGACGATCTTTCCAACTACCACCTTTATACACTCTTGACTTATTAGAGATCATTGTATTTGTTCCAGTTTCATAACTAGATGTATTGGCATCATCACCATCCAAAATATTATTACCTCTATATGGATTAAAATCATCCATATCGATACTATTCATTGGTCTATAAATATCTGCAACCCACTCGTTGACATTGCCACTTAAATTGTACAAGCCTAATGGGTTTTGTAGAAAAGTATTAATCCTACTTGGGAAACCAGCACCATCATTTGCATAACCTACCATTCCCATATAATCGCCACTTCCATTTTTGAAATTAGCCATAAACATGCCACGTTTCTCATTCGCCTTTTTACTTTTTTTCCCAGTTGGAGTATTTCGTAAGCCATCATTACCATTTGAACTCCATGGATAAGGTGAATCGGATGCTATCATACTCGCATTGGGTATACCTGAATTTGACCCAGCTTTTGGGTTGTTAAAATTGGAGATGTAATTCTTGCCACTCGACACTTTTGCTGCATATTCCCATTCTGCTTCCGTAGGTAGTCTAAAGTCAGGAATTAATACATAATCCCCTAAATTTTTGGTCTTCACTTTTGTCGTGCCAGTGAATGCTGTTGTTTTTTTATTGCTATCAACAAGACTGTTATTATTCTCCAACTTCCCTATGTAAGGTTTAGTAGGGTCAATTAATCCGTATTGGATTAATGTTTTTTCATTTGCTCTATCTGTTCTCCACCTACAATACGCATTGGCTTGTTCCCAACTTATACCAACCACCGGGTAATCATTGAATGCCTTATTTCTAAAATAACCTTCTACCATTGGTTCATTGTACGAAAGATCTGTTCTCCAAACTAAAGTATCAGGAAGCGCTGCTTTCACAATCGAATCTTTTCCCATTGGAATAAAAACACGTTCAAGCCATTTGATATAATTTCTGTATTGTTTGTTGCTTACTTCGTATTGATCGATTCTAAAAGAACTCACAGTCACTCTGCGAAGATTATTATTCCAATCACCCATGATATTTTCTTGGTTCATCCCCATGGCGAATGTGCCACCTCTTATTAAAATGGTACTATCATATGGGTCATTCTTAGCGGCAAATGCAACTTTATTGCTTTGATTGCTATCGAATTGAGCGATCATTTTTGGACCTAAGAAAAGTACCGCAAAAAATAATAATATGCTATTGATAAAATTCATCTGTTTTGTTTAAGCTGGAGGTAGTTAAAATTCACTGCGAATATACTTGCTTTTTCACTTATTTATTCAAATGCAAATAGAATCTTATGTTAGTAAAACCCTAATTTTAGCAAATGAAACTTGGTGTTTTAACATTTCTTTTAATTGGATGCTGCTTTACCCTTCCTGGATGGGGGCAGGTAGGTATGCTCTCAAAGGGAAATTGGGTTAAAATAGCGGTACCAAACGAAGGGGTGTTTCAACTTACTGGTGCTCAACTTAAAGCGATGGGTTTTACAGGAAAAGTGAATGCCAATCAAGTCCAATTGTATGGGATGGATTTATCTAATCTGAGCGAAAAAGTACCTAATGCATCGCCAGATAGTTTAATGGAAATAGCCATTGATATGCAAGATGGGGGAGATGGGATTTTAGATGACCAAGATCAATTCTTGTTTTATGCACAAGGGCATTATAAATGGGTCAAGTCTAATTTGAATGAAGCTCCTATTCGTCAAAAAATCACAAGCAATGATTCCTTGTATTTTTTTATTCGTATTGGAACAATAGGAAAAAGAATAACCAGTTTTAATAAGACTGGGGCTGCAACAAAATTAATACAAACGTATCCAGCCAAATGGCGGATAGAAAAAGATAGTATTAATGTTTTAAGTAGTGGTAAAATATGGCTTGGGGATCCTATGGGCATTGGTACAGGTAAAAAAACAACAATGACATTCCCGCTTAATATGGAGGGTTTACAATTCAATGCCCCAATTGTTTTTCAAAGTCAATTGGCTGCAGCAACTTATCAAACAGATGCTACATTTACAATCAAGTTGAATGATCAGTTGATGACTAGTTCATCTCTGAGTGCGGTTTCAGGAAACTTCTTTGACGATGCTTATAAAATTCGTTTTGATAGTAGTACCATCTGGTTAGATAAAAATAAGCTACTAAAAGCAGGACAAAGTTTAACAGCCATGAACCTGCAAGTTGATTTTAATGCATCAGCCACTTCAACAGGTTGGATAGATTATTTGGTGTTGCATGGGCAAAGAACAATTGGATATTGGGGTAATACTGGCTTTGGCTTTGACTATCAAACGAGTCAACCAAAAGCGCAATTGATTGAATTTGAAATTCAAAATGCTACAGCGCAAACTAGGGTTTGGGATTTGAGTCAATATCATCAACCCGTTTTATTGAATCCTCAATTGGGCCAAAATGCAATTGCTACATTTAAAGCTGCGGATAGCGTTAGTAAATATTTTTATGTCTTTGAAGCAAATAAAATCAATGCAGCACAGTTTTCAAGTTCCATTCCTGGAGATAGTAATTTTACCACTAGTCCTTTAGATTATATCATCATTGCCGCTCCTGATTATTATCCAGCAGCAAAGACACTTAAAGTATTTCATGAAAAGCAAAATGGGTATAAGGTAGGGCTTTTTAATGCTACCCAAGTTTATAATGAAATGGCTAGCGGACAATCTTCCCCAATTGCTATTCGAAATTTTTTAAAGTATATCATTGAACAATCCAAATTAAAAAATCAATCGAGCCCTACTTATGTATTATTAATGGGTATGGGCAATTTTAATACCCAAAAAATTCAACTGAATAAAGAATTACCTGTCTATACAAGTGAAGTGTCTAATGCCATTTTAACTTCCTATAGTTCCGATGATTTTTATGCGATACAAAAATCGGGTGCACAAATTCAGTTTGCTCAAACCATTGATGCTATTGATTTGGCAATTGGCAGGATACCAGCTAGAACAATTGCCGAAGCGAATAAGATGGTGGAGAAATTAATTCAATACCAATCCAATAAAAAAATGGGACTTTGGCAACATCAATTGACTTGGGTTGCGGATGATGCAGACTATAATTTACATCTTCAGGATGCAGAGGAAATCATTGGTAATTTAAAAAATAAAACAGCTAATTGGAATCATCGAAAATTATATTTAGATTTATTTAAGGCGAACCAAACCCTTACTGGCAATACTTATCCAGACGTTAACAAAGCCATTCAAGAATCTATACAAGCGGGGACGCTGATGTTAAATTATACTGGACATGGAAATTATTTGCGCTTGACAGAGGAGGCGGTTATTTCTAAACCAGAAATGCAGTCATGGAATAATGCTGGCAAATTACCTATTATGGTCACAGCATCCTGTGATTTTGCGCCCTATGATCAACCTGCAAATGCCCCAATAGGCTTTGATGCTTTGATGCAAAACGAAAAAGGAATTATCGCATTGGTTGCAGCCAATAGGCTCGTATTTGCATACAGTAATAAGCAAATTAATGATGCATTCATGCAGGCATTATTGGTGCCTAATTCAAAGGGGCTTTACAACACTATTGGGCGAGCTCTCCAAGCAGCAAAAAATTATAATTTTAATCAAAACGGGGATCGATTGAATGCATTTAAGTTTGGCTTAATGGGCGATCCTGCCATGCGGATAGCACAACCAAAATACCAAGTTAATTGTACTAATTTGAATCAGTTACCATGGTCGGACACTTTAAATTTAAAGGCAGGAGAGAAGTATACGATTAAAGGAAATTTGTCAGAAAAAAATCTGGCTATTCAAAATTTCAATGGCTTCATTGATATGGTATTATGGGATGCGCTAAGCACAAAAAAAACTTTAGCCAATCAAACGAATAGTCAGGCCGTTCCAATTGAAACACAAGAGCAGGCTTTATTTAAAGGAAAGGCGACCGTTAAAAACGGCCAATTTGAAATTAGTTTTATCCTTCCAAGCACATTGCCTTCTTCCAATTCAGCGGCACTAAAATTACAACTCTACGCCTATAATGACACGGTGGATGCAAGCATGCAATTTCAATCCATTTTTATTCAAGGGGCTGCCACACAAAAAAGACTAGATACCACTGGCCCATCCATTTTCAGCTATGTGAATGCATCTAATTTCAAATCAGGAGATTGGGTAACTGCACCATCTACTTTATATGTCAAATTAAATGACAGTTCGGGAATACAATCTGCTGGAAATGAATTAGGGCATGATTTAAAATTAATCATTGACGATACTTTGGTCAAAAATTATAACTTGAATACATTCTTTACTTACGACACCAATTCCTATCAGGCAGGCGCGATTGAATATACACTTCCAGTGATGGAAGCAGGCAAGCATAGATTAATCATGAAGGCCTGGGATCTTTTAGGAAATGTCTCCAAAGACACCATTTTGATAGAAGTGCCAAGCAAAAAAAATAGGAACTTACGAAATTTAAGCATAAGCCCAAATCCAGTACAAAGCAATGCAAAGATTAGTTTTGAGCTCAATAATACTATAGACCCAATTCTAGTTCAATTGGATGTATATGATGTCAATGGGAGGGTACATTTTTCTACGAGCCAAAAAATACAACCTATGGGCAATAAAATTGTCATAGATTGGAATGGACTGGCCTCAAATGGAGGGCTAGTCTTAGCTGGGAAGTATTATTATAGAATTATCGTCACCCAAAACGGGTTGGTAGAGCAATTGATAAATAGCCTCTTAAAATTTTAAATATTGAATTCAAAGGTTATCTTTACTAATAAACAATATTAAAGCATTTGAGTATGACCCGAATCGCCACAGTTAAAACAGCCATCTGTGTACTATTATTTTTTGTAACTAGTGCACTAACAGCACAAACAAAACTTAAATTACAAAGTACCGCTGTGCCATTTATGTTGATCTCTCCGGATGCAAGATCAGGTGGTATGGGTAATTTGTCTATTGCCATGTCTCCAGAAGCCAATGATCTTTTTGGGAACACTGCCAAGATCCCCTATCTTAAAAATGACCGCGGTTTTCTAATCAATTATACACCTTGGTTAAAAGATTTAGGATTAAATGATGTGTATTTAGCAAGTGCGGGGTATTATAAGAAATTAAATAGTGTTAGTGGTATCAATAGTTCATTGCGTTTTTTTAGTTTAGGTAATATTGATTTCACAGACGAATCGGGCACTTCTACTTTACCATCTCAAAGACCTTCAGAATTCAGTTTTGATTTTGGGTACAATTTATTATTGACAGATGCTCTGAGTATGGGTGTGACGCTAAGGTATATCAATTCAAGATTGGTGCAGGGTTCATATGGCACCAATGGTACTAATTTCAAGGCTGGTAATACTTTTGCAGGAGATATTAGTTTATTCTATAAACAAAATGAAGATTTAGAAGGCTTTCACGGCGGTTTGGTTTTATCTAATTTAGGAGGTAAAGTGAGTTATTCTAATGAGTCAAAAAATAAATATTTCATTCCAGCTAATATTGGTTTAGGCTTGGCTTATTTGAGTAGATTTGATACAGAGAATTCATTAGAAATGGGGTTGGATGTAAATCGTTTAATGGTGCCTGCAATTCCAACTAGTAGAGAGGCAGATGACCAGTATTACTCACAATCTGTTGTGTCAAGTTGGTTTAATTCATTTTCTAATAAATACGGCATGCCTTTATCTGAATCCTTAAAAGTGTCAGTAGGTGCTGAATACAATTATGCAGACCGATTTCAGTTAAGGGCTGGTTATTTTATAGACAATAATAAGAACTTGGGCAGCATGCAATATTTTACAGCCGGTTCAAGCTTCCAATACCAACAGTCTAAATTTAATATTTCCTATTTAGTGCCTACGGGAGGCGGTATCACAAGAAATCCATTGTCAAATACCTTGCGTTTTGGCTCCATCTTTTACTTCTAAATAATTTGTTAACTAAAGCGGCCTAGCTTCAATTTACCTGCTTTTTTAACTACTTTTGTAGCACATGTCTACAATCATTCCCATTGTGAACCATAGTCATCATCCTTTGCCAGCTTATGCAACGCAAGGGTCCTCTGGTTTAGACCTACGTGCTTTTGTTTCTGCACCAGTTCAGTTGGCACCATTAGAGCGTGCATTGATTCCAACAGGGTTACATATTGCTTTGCCAAATAATTGGGAGGCACAAATTCGACCAAGAAGTGGACTAGCCATTAAACAAGGGTTAACTTGTTTAAATACGCCTGGTACCATAGATGCAGATTACAGAGGGGAGATCAAAGTTATTTTGATCAACTTGTCCAATGAAATTCAAATGATTCAAGACGGGGATCGGATTGCGCAAATCGTGTTTCAACAAGTCGAAAAAATGGAATGGCAATTGGTAGAAAATTTGGAGACAACCCAAAGAGGCGATGGTGGATTTGGGCATACAGGTAAAATATAAAATGGACGCATGCAAATTATAAAAAACAGTTTTTATATCATTCTGATGCTTTTAAGCTTGGCATGTGCCAATGTCAAGAAGGTGCAAGTCATTCAAGATGCTTTGGCTGTGAAAGTTTTACCGGATGCTGCTGCATTAGCTGAAAAAGCAAGATTAGATTCAGCATTAATGGTAGAGGGTATTGTACATAATATTGCACATACTAAGATTGGTTTTAAAACCATGAATGCGAAGTTGAAAATGGATTATGAAACAAGTAAGAATAAAGATAGTTATATCGCTAATTTAAGCATTCGGAAAGATAGCGGTATGTATATTACCATTAGAGGCGCTATGGGTGTGATTGGTTTAAAAGCATTTATTAATAAAGACAGTATTTTTTTGACTTTTCCACTATCTAAAAAAAATGAAAGACATCCATTGTCTTATTTACAAGAGGTGGTAAAAATTCCTTTAAATTATCAAACGATTGAGGATTTAATCATAGGCAATCCAATTTTCATGGATAGCATTGATATCATTTCCTATTCGGTTATCAATGAAAGGTTGCAAGTAAGCTTAATAGGAAAATTATTTAAAAATTTAATCATCCTTAGCGAGGATAATACCAAATTGGTTCAATTAAAGCTAGACGATGTGGATGCAGCAAAACATAGAACATGTGACATCAATTATAGTCAACACACTTTGGTAAATAATATACAGTTCCCGCTTTATAGAACCATTTCCATCAATGCTCAAACCAAATTGGATATCGGAATGGAAATCAAGGAATTTAATTTTGATGAACCTTTAAAATACACTTTTTCGCTACCTAAAATAGGCAGACGTAAATAATAAAGTGAAAATCGAATCCTATGATTAAAAAAAGCGCTATACTTATTTGTATATTTCTTATTTGTTTTTTCAACAATTCAATGGCACAAAATGGTAATTCTAGAGATGAATTGCAAAGACAATCTCAGACATTACAAAAAGAATTAGATGCACTCAATAATCTATTAGATCAAACTAAGAAGAATAAAAAAAGTTCATTAGCGCAATTGGCATTGATAAGGAATAAAATCTCAAAAAGGGAATCTTTAATCAATGGAATTGCAAAGCAGGTTAAAGTGTTAGATGCTGCAATTCAGAGCAATCAGCAAGATGTAAAACGGTTGAATAATGAGTTGGATACCTTAAAATATAAATATGCAAAAAGTATTGTTTTTGCATACCAAAGCAGGAGCGGGTATGAATACCTTAACTTTTTGTTTTCTGCTGGAAGCTTTAATGATGCTGTCAAAAGAATTACATATCTTAAGAGTTATCGTCAGAATAGAGAAGCACAAGCATTGTCTATTGGTTTATCTGAGCAAAACTTACAATCTAAAATTACCATTCTAAGTGAAAACAAACAGGATAGGATGAAAACCTTATCCGCTCAAACTGTTCAGTTAAAAGTGTTGCAGGATGATAGAAAGGAGCAGGATAAAGTGGTAAAACAATTAAAAAATAAGGAGGAAGAAATCACCACACAGGTAAGACAAAAAGAAGCACAAAGAAGAAAGATGCAAGCGGCTATAGCGGCAGTGATTAAAAGAGAAATGCAGGAAGCTGTAAAAAGAGAGAATGAGCGTCTGGCTAAATTAAAAGCAGCCAATACAGCTAATAATAAAACAACAACTGCGACTGAGGAAAAGCCAAAAACAAGCCCTAATGTAGGTAAAGTAGAAGGTGGTTTAAAAAGTACAACAAGCAATCGACCTTATTCTGCGCTTGAAACGACAGAAGAGGGTAGAGAGACCTCTATTTCTTTTGAAAATAACAAAGGTGGACTACCTTGGCCAGTTGCCACAGGGATTGTTAATATTCATTTTGGTGTAGAAAGTATTCCAGGTACAAAATTAGATCGCAAAAGTGACGGCATCGAACTAGCAGTTCCCAAAGGGACTACTGTTAAAAGTGTGGCTAATGGAACGGTTGTATATGTGGGGGATGTGAATGGAGACAAAACAGTGTTAATCAAACATGGTAAATATTTTACCGCATTTTCTTGCCTTAGCAGTGCATCTGTAAGCAATGGACAAGAAGTTAGAGCTGGAACAGTCATTGGAAGGTCCGGCATCAATCTAGACGGGGAAGGCGCTGTTTTATTCTCCATTTGTAATGAAAAAGCAGTATATTATGATCCTGAAAATTGGTTAAAAGCCAGAAGGTAATAGCCCATTGTCGGATTTTAAATCGTCATCATGCCAAAATGCATTTTAGCCCTAGACCAAGGAACAACAAGTAGTCGTGCGATTTTATTTGACCAAGAAGGTCTAATCCTATCCACTGCTCAAAAAGAGTTTACACAAATTTTTCCAGCACCAGGTTGGGTGGAGCATGATCCAATGGAAATTTGGAGCACGCAAATTGGTGTTGCTTCTGAAGTGATATCTAAACATGGCATTGATAAATTTGACATTGCTGCTATTGGCATTACCAATCAACGTGAAACAACTGTTATTTGGAACAAGTTAACAGGCATGCCAATTTATAATGCGATTGTTTGGCAAGATAGAAGGACTGCGGATTTTTGTGACCAATTAAAATTAGAGGGCAGACAAGCATTGATTCAAGAAAAAACCGGTTTAATCATTGATGCTTATTTTTCTGCTTCTAAAATAAAATGGATTTTAGATCATGTAGATGGTGCGCGCGCTCAAGCAGAAAGAGGAGAACTTTGTTTTGGTACCATTGATAGTTGGTTGGTTTGGAAATTGACCAATGGTGCAAATCATATTACAGATGCGACCAATGCATCAAGGACCATGCTTTTTAATATTCATGATTTAAAATGGGATACAACCTTATTGGAATTATTTAATATTCCAATCTCCATTTTACCTGAAGTAAAAAGTAGTAGTGAGGTATATGGCCATACAGATTTATTGGTCACCAATCAACAAATTCCAATTGCAGGTATTGCAGGAGATCAACAAGCGGCATTGTTTGGACAAATCTGCAATCAACCTGGCATGGTTAAAAATACCTATGGCACTGGATGTTTTATGTTAATGCATACTGGAGAAAAAGCAGTGCTATCAAAAAATAATTTATTAACGACTATTGCATTACAACGCAATGGAAAAACGTATTATGCATTAGAGGGGAGTGTGTTTATTGGAGGCGCAGTAGTGCAGTGGCTTAGAGATGGACTCCATATTATTCGTGATTCTGATCAAGTGGAAAGCTTGGCTGCTCAAGTAGCGCACACCGATGGCGTATATATGGTCCCTGCATTTGCTGGATTAGGTGCGCCCTATTGGAATCAGCATGCAAAAGGTACAATTACAGGCATTACAAGAGGGACAACCGCTGCACATATTGCACGCGCTGCATTAGAAAGTATTGCCTATCAAACTTATGACGTATTAAAGGCAATGGAATCGGATGCGCAAATTCCAATTGCAGAATTGAGAGTGGATGGTGGTGCTACAAAAAATAATTTATTGATGCAGTTTCAATCCAATATTTTAAATACAAAAGTAGTTAGACCTACCATCATTGAAACGACTGCATTAGGGGCAGCTTATCTAGCTGGTTTAGCAGTTGGTTTTTGGAAAGACGAATCTGAACTTACAGTAAAATGGAAAGTAGATCAAGTTTTCAAACCCAACTTAGAACAAGCTAACGTAGAAAAAGGAATCGAAGGTTGGAAAAAAGCAATTCAAATGACCAATATATAAATCTTTAAAAAATAATTGTATGACTCCATTTTTAGCCGAATTCTTAGGCACTTCCATTATGATGATGATTGGAAACGGTGTGGTGGCAAATGTTGTATTGCCAAAAACTAAAGGTAATAACGGTGGTTTGATTTCCATTGTGCTAGGATGGACCATCGCTGTTTTTGTAGGCGTGTATATTTCTAATAGTGCTAGTGGGGCGCACTTAAATCCAGCCGTTACCATTGCTTTTGCAAGCGCTGGAAAATTTAGTTGGGCCTTAGTTCCTTCATATTTACTAGCACAATTATTAGGTAGCATGTTGGGTGCATTTGTGGTATGGATGGTATATAAAGATCATTTTAATGCATGTGAAAATGCAGGGGATCAATTGGCTTGTTTTTCGACAGGTCCGTCTATTCGTAGATTGCCACAAAATTTCATCGTTGAAACGGTTGCAAGCTTTATTTTCGTATTAGGAATTTTTTATATTAAACCTGCTGGCGTTGAGTTAGGTACTTTTTCGGCCCTTCCAGTCGCCCTTTTGGTGGCAGGAATTGGATTTGGAATTGGAGGCCCAACCGGTTGGGCCATCAATCCAGCCAGAGATTTAGGGCCTAGAATCATGCATTTTGTGCTTCCAATGAAGGGGAAAGGGCCGAGTGATTGGGCTTATGCTGCCATTCCTGTATTTGGGCCAATCGTAGGAGGAATTTTAGCTGCTATTATTTATGTACAATTTTTGCAATAAACTTGCAAATCACTACCTTTGCAGCCGAAATGGAGTCAATCTATTTTCGCCTCGTAAATGGGGGTTGTAAAAACAAATAACTATATGGCAACAACAGGTAAAATCAAACAAATTATTGGTGCGGTTGTAGACGTACATTTTTCAACAGAAAGTGTATTACCAGAAATATACAATGCCCTTGAAATCACACGTCCTAACGGTGAAAAATTAGTATTAGAAGTTCAACAACACTTAGGTGAAGATAGCGTTCGTGCAATTGCAATGGACGGAACTGAAGGCTTAGTGAGAGGTATGGAAGTACTAGATACCGGTAAAGGAATTTTAATGCCAGTAGGTGAAGGCATCAACGGTCGCTTGTTCAATGTAACAGGAGATGCGATTGATGGTTTACCACAAGTAGATAAATCAAGTGGTCGTCCAATTCACGCAAATCCTCCTAAGTTCGAAGACTTAAGTACTGCAACAGAAGTGTTGTTTACAGGTATTAAAGTAATCGACTTGATTGAGCCTTATGCAAAGGGTGGTAAGATTGGATTGTTTGGTGGTGCTGGAGTAGGTAAAACAGTATTGATTCAAGAATTGATTAACAATATCGCAAAAGGACACGGAGGTTTATCTGTATTTGCGGGTGTGGGAGAAAGAACACGTGAAGGAAATGACTTATTACGTGAGATGATTGAAGCAGGTATCATGAAATATGGTGATGCATTCAAGCACAGCATGGAAGAAGGTGGATGGGATTTAAGTAAAGTGAACTTAGAAGAATTAAAAGAATCAAAAGCAACATTCGTATTTGGTCAAATGAACGAACCTCCAGGAGCTCGTGCTCGTGTGGCTTTGAGTGGTTTGACCATTGCAGAATATTTCCGTGATGGAGATGGTACAGGAAAAGGAAAGGATATCTTATTCTTCGTAGATAATATCTTCCGTTTTACACAAGCAGGTTCTGAGGTATCGGCTTTATTAGGTCGTATGCCATCTGCGGTAGGATACCAACCAACTTTGGCTACAGAGATGGGACTCATGCAAGAGCGCATCACTTCAACTAAGAATGGTTCTATTACTTCGGTTCAAGCGGTATATGTTCCTGCGGATGACTTAACAGATCCAGCTCCAGCAACCACTTTTGCCCACTTAGATGCGACAACAGTATTGTCTCGTAAAATTGCCGATTTAGGTATCTATCCTGCGGTGGATCCATTGGATTCTACTTCAAGAATTTTAACGAAAGCGATTGTTGGTGATGCGCATTATGATACAGCTCAGAAAGTTAAAATGATTTTACAACGTTATAAGGAATTACAAGATATCATTGCCATCTTAGGTATGGATGAATTAAGTGATGAAGATAAATTAGTGGTATCACGTGCACGTCGTGTTCAACGTTTCTTATCTCAACCTTTCCATGTGGCAGAGCAGTTCACCGGTTTGAAAGGTGTATACGTTTCAATCGATGATACCATCAGAGGATTCAATGCAATTATGGATGGTCAAGTAGACGAGTATCCTGAAGCAGCATTCAACTTGGTGGGTACCTTAGAAGATGCGATTGAGAAAGGTAAGAAAATGATGGCTCAAGCATAATCAATTAAAATTCCATTCATGTTATTAGAAATATTAACACCAGAGAAGAAGTTATTTAGTGGAAATGTACAAGGAGTGCAATTACCTGGTGTAGATGGTTTATTTGAGATCTTAGACAAGCATGCCCCATTAGTGAGTGCATTAGGAATCGGCAATGTAAAAGTCTTACAAAAAGGCGCTGCAGCTGAAACATATGCCATACAAGGCGGATTTGTAGAAGTCATTGATAATAAAGCCACCGTGTTGGTAGAAGGCGTTTTATAAATGGCCACACAATAACAAAAAATTATCAACTATCTGAATCCCTCTCGAACTATCAAGAGGGATTTTTTTATATATTCACATAGGCAAATTTTGCAAGATTGTATTGGATAGATTATGAAAAAAACATTCCCTTTTTTATTTACATTAATTGGATTATCCATCCTAGGGATTTTGTTTATTCAAATCACTTGGCTACAAGGTTTATTTTTATTACAAAAAAATCAATTGATTGAAAAAGTAAATCAGGCAGGTGTTGTCGTTTCTGCTGATTTAGGAAAAAAATTAAATGGTGGTTTGGCATTTCATTTTCCTAAAAAATCCTTGAGTCTTTCAGGAGCGGGGCATTCACATAGTTTCGAAGAAGCTACTTTATCAGATCTCTATAGCTTTCAGGATCTTGATAAAAGATTAAAAGCCGCATTGGCCAAATATGGTTTACAGGACTTGTCTTATGAGTTTGCTTTACAAGACAAAAATGGCAATATAGAAATAAAAAGTAAACAATTTGAAGATGTATTTTTGGATGAATTAAATACGGTGCAAACAAGGGTATCCATTATTCCTCAAGAGATATTAGAAACGACTGGCCCTTTTGAAACATTGATTATTATTGTCCCTAAAGTAAATTCCTATTTATTTAAAACGCTGCAGTGGGTTGTCTTTGGAGCAGGTTTATTTATTCTTGTTGTATTGGCTGCATTTATCATCACAATTAGGTCATTGATAAAACAAAGAAAACTGAGTGAAATTAAAAGTGATTTTATCAATAATATGACCCATGAGTTGAAGACGCCATTGGCAACTATCTCACTTGCTGTGGATGCACTTAAAACAGATAAAGTACAGTCGGATGCGGCATCTGTAGACTATTTTAGCTCCATCATTAAAGAGGAAAATATACGCATGAATAAGCATGTAGAAACTATTTTACAAGCTGCTCAGTTAGAGAAAAAAGAAAATGAGATCAATAGACAATTAGTCAATATAGAGGACCTCATTCAAGGGGTTATTGAAAGTTTTAAATTGCAATTAGAAGGAAAGCCTTCTGAGGTGCATACCCAATTTGAAGCTATGCCTTCTGAAATTTGGATCGACGAAGAATATTTTTTACATGTCTTATCTAATTTAATGGATAACGCAATTAAATACGCCAAGTCCGAAATTAATATTACTATTAAAACAAAAACCATATCCAATAAAATGGTTATTACGATTGAGGATAAAGGTATTGGAATGAGTCCTGATACAGTGAAACATATTTTTGAAAAGTTCTATCGTGCACACGCAGGGAATATCCACAACGTAAAAGGATTTGGTTTAGGTATGAGTTATGTTAAATGGGTGATTGACTTACACAAAGGCACTATACAAGTATCAAGTGAACTAGAGAAAGGCACTAAAGTTGAAATTAGCCTACCGATGATTCAACCAAAATAAACATCCATCACCATAACTAAGAAATCGATATTCGTTTGCTAATGCATGCTGATAAACAGTCTTCCATTGGTCTCCAGCAATTGCAGCAATGATTAACAAGAGTGTAGACTTTGGCTGGTGAAAATTAGTAATCAATCCTTTGCAAATTTTAAATTGATATCCAGGCTTGACCATTAATTGTGTTGTTGCAATGAGTGTATTTAACTTCTTTTGAATCATCCATTCTTTTAAAAACAGCAACGCTTTCTGCACGGTTATATGATGGGCCTCTAAAGTATAGGCTTCCCATTGCAGCAGGTTTAATTCATTCGTATCTATTTTGGGATGCTGTTTTATTTTAATTGCCATCCAATACAAAGATTCCAAAGTTCTAAGTGAAGTTGTTCCAACTGCAATGATCTTGTTGGAAGTAGTGGCTAAGTATTCGATGGTTTGTAGATCTACGTCTATAAATTCTGCATGCATTAAATGGTCATGATAGTCGTCTACTTTAACTGGCATAAATGTACCTGCTCCAACATGTAATGTGATAAATTTATTTTCAATTTCTTTTGCAGACAATGCTTTAAATACAGTTGCATCAAAGTGTAAGCCGGCGGTAGGCGCTGCAACAGATCCTTCTGAACTAGCATAGGTTGTTTGATAGCGATCCTTATCCGTTTCATTGGCTGCTCTTTGAATATAAGGAGGCAATGGTATTTGTCCAACGAGCGCAATGATTTCAGAAAAAATAATGGTAGGATGATCCCAAGAAAATTCAATTATAAACTGCCCATCTTCTTGAGCTATTTTTTTTGCAGACAAAAGGATACTTATTTGATCATACAATAGTTCCTTTTGTAAAAATTCAGATTTCCATTTTTTAACACCGCCCACCAAACATTTCCATTGAACTTTATTAGTGGCTTGCATTGCTAGTTGTACTGGCGTAAACGCAGCAGTGGGTTCTAAGCAAAAAATTTCTATTTTGTGTAGTCTGCTATTTGTAGACGAATTAGGATCGATCATCTTTTCAGCATCCATAGAGGGCATCTGCTCCAAATCATTTAGGCCATTCGATTTATCAAATAAAATCCTAGCTGCAATGACCTTGCTATTGTTAAAGAATAAACTGTGCCCTTTTGGAATGTAATCGGCGATATCCTTGTATTGACCTTCGGCTATAATGGATTGATCCCAGACTAAAATTTTGCTATCTGATCTATTCGCCGCTGGGGTATAGGCAATGCGCTCATCAGGTAAATTGTAATCAAAATCGGCCATTTTCATGATGTAAAAATAGCTAAACCCATTCAAATGCCATGATTTTGGTGGATTCACAGCTTATAAACCCTTAAAAATGGGTTATCCACAGCTCTTAACACCCTAAATTTCTGAAAATTGGTTAAAATAGCCTGAAAGCTAGTCACAGTGAGTGTATTAGCATGGTTTATTTCTTGTGGAAAACTAGAAGGGTCCATTTGGCCTATAAAAGTGGTAAAAAGTGTTATTTTGTGTTAACAAGTGGTAAAATACAGATCAAATTATTAACAAATGACAGGTTTTCACGGAGAATATCAATCAACTATAGACGCAAAGGGGCGTTTCCTAGTTCCAGGTAGCTTGAAAAAGCAACTGGCTGAAGGAGATACGCGCTTTATCGTAAGTAGAGGATTTGAAAAGTGTTTAACACTTTATCCGCTAAAAAGCTGGCAAGCGATTTTGGACAGAATTAGCCAATTGAATGAATTTGATCCCAAAGTGAGACAATTCCGTCGTCAGTTCTTGGGTGGTGCAACCGAAGTTGAGTTGGATGGTGCAGGCCGTTTGTTGTTGCCTCCAACTTTAAGAGAGTTTGCGTTACCTGGAAAAGAAATTGTATTAGCGGCAGCATTGGATCGTTTTGAAATTTGGGATGCAAATACTTATAAACAGCTCTTTGAGGATTTCTCTGCAGATGCATTTAGCAATCTAGCGCAGGAAGTAATGGCAGGTATTAAAAATCAAGATTAAGGAAGATGACTTACCCTACATCCAACTTAAACACAGATTACCATATATCTGTTTTATTTCAAGAAACCATTGCGCATCTAAATATAATACCTGATGGTATTTATGTAGATGCCACATTTGGAGGAGGAGGACATAGTAGAGGCATTTTATCAAAGTTGGGACCGAAAGGAAAACTCATTGCTTTTGATCAAGATGCAGATGCTAAAAAAAACCTACCAAATGATGATCGAATTGTTTTTATACCTGAAAATTTTAGGTACATACAACGATTCCTTCGCTTGAATAAAATTGATAAAGTGGATGGCGTCTTAGCCGACTTAGGTGTAAGTAGCCATCAATTTGATGAAGGTTCAAGAGGTTTCTCTATTCGTTTTGACGGTCCCTTTGATATGAGAATGGATCAGCGTCAAACAAGAACAGCAGCGCAAATTATAGAAAGCTATTCAGAAGCAGCACTACATAAAATGTTTGAGCAATATGGTGAAGTCACCAACGCTAAGACCCTAGCGAAACATATTGTCACACAAAGACGTCTATTAAAGTTATCTACCGTACAAGATTTTAAAACTTTAATTGCGCAAGTAGTAAAAGGGAATCCAAATAAATATTGGGCACAGGTATTCCAGGCTATTCGAATGGAAGTGAATGAGGAGATGATTGTGTTGAATGAGTTTTTAACACAATTACCAGAGGTCATTAGAGCAGGAGGCAGAGCGGTGATTATTACGTTCCACTCTATCGAGGATCGCATGGTGAAAAATGCATTCAAAGTAGGACCTGATGAAGACGATGTGACCAACCCATTTCTTTCCATTAGGCAAGAAGTGCTTTGGAAGATCATAACAAAAAAACCTGTTGTGGCTTCTGAAAAAGAGATGAAAGAAAACAATCGAAGCAGAAGCGCAAAATTGCGCGCTGCCGAAAGAGTATAAACCGTATGTCCGTACCCGTAAAAAACAACTCTAAGTCTGCTATCATAAGCATGCTTAACTACGAATGGATTGTCATGAACATTAGTTACTTTTTGTTCTTGGCAATACTAGCGATACTTTATATCGCTAATGGACACTTGACGGATAAGTCAATCCGTAAAATCAATTCCACTAAGAAGGAAATCAAGCAACTGCAATTTGAGTATAAAACGCTTAAAGCAGATTTAATGCTAAAGAGCGAAGCAATCAATATTGAAAAGGCAATGGCGCCTTATGGCTTACAAATAGCTAAGGATATGTCTATACGCATCCCATTGGAAAAACGTTTTGATCTTAATAACGAAAAAAATAAAGCCAACTAATGGATGTAAAACGCGACATACTTTGGAGGGTTTACTTAAGCTATATTTTAGTCGTAGTTGTTTGTCTTTGTATTTTAGGCAAGGCATTTTACATTCAACAAGTTCAAGGTGCTTACTGGAGAGGCTTAAGTGATAGCTTACACCAACGCATTATTGAAATTCCTGCAGATAGAGGTACAATTTATAGTGAAGATGGACAGATGCTGAGTACCAATGTACCTCAATTTGATATTTATATTGATTTTAGAGTGGAGCCATTGCATGAAAAATCTGGTAAATCATTCAGAGAAAATATTGATTCACTAAGCATTGCTTTAGCTGATTTATTTAAGGATCAATCTTCAAGTGTCTATAAAGATGGACTCACAAAAGCTTTTGAAGCTAGAGAAGCAAATTATGAATTAAGAAAAAAAGTAGGCTATAAGCAGTATTTGCAAATGGCTAAATTCCCATTATTTCGTTTAGGAAGGTATAAGAGTGGCTTTATTGCACAAGAAAGAAATATTCGTTTGAATCCTTATCAAAATATGGGATATAGAACCATAGGATTAGCAAGAGATCAAAATAAAGTGGGCTTAGAATTATCCTATGATACGGTATTGAATGGTCGTAATGGAAAGCAGTTGGTAAGAGCGATTGCAGGCGGCGTAACAGTTCCAGTGCAAGAGGGGGAATTTGAAATTGAACCTGAAACAGGAAAAGATATTATTAGTACACTAGATGTGTATATTCAAGAAGTAACAACCAATGCCTTGATGAAAATGATGATTGGCAATGAAGCGCAGCATGGTGTAGCGATGGTGATGGAAGTAAAAACGGGAAAGATTAAAGCAATCGCAAATTTAGGAAAGATAAGAGATGGCTATTATGCGGAGGATTTAAATTATGCGATCACGCCTTCTGAGCCAGGATCCACATTTAAGTTGGTGACTTTAATGCAAGCATTAGAAGACGGGAAAGTGACCTTAAATACATCTATCAATTTAGAAGGTGGTGTTTGGCAAGTCGCAGGCCGAACAGTTTATGATTCAGAAAAGCATGGAAAATTTCAAGCAACTGTTTTAGAAGCATTTGAAGAAAGTTCAAATGTAGGGATGGCTAAAATTGCAGTGAATAATTATTCGAATAATCCATCTGCTTATTTCAAGCACCTTTCAAGATTAAGATTGGATTCCTTGTCAGGTATTGATTTGGTGGGAGAGCGTCGTCCTCAAATTACCCGACCTGGTGATCAATTATGGGGCCCTACTACATTACCTTGGATGGCATTTGGTTATAATATAGCCATTGCGCCAATTCAAACTTTGACATTATATAATATGGTGGCAAACAATGGAGTGATGATGCACCCTTATTTAGTCAATAGCATACAAGAAGAAGGAAGAATCATCAAAAAAAATAGTCCAAAAGCGTTCAACCTACAAGCCTATAGTCCAGCAACTATAAAAGCAGCACAAATAGCACTAGAAGGGGTTTGTATCAATGGAACTGGTAAAACTTTATTTAAGAATAGTCCATACAAAGTTGCAGGAAAAACTGGTACAGCAAAAGTTGCAAATGGGAATAAGGGATATAATGATAATATTTTTCAATCTTCATTTGCTGGCTATTTTCCTGCAGACAATCCTCAATACACCATTATTGTAAATATCAAGAATAAACCAAATGCGCGTGTATTTTATGGTGCTTCGGTAGCAGGTCCTGTATTTAAAGAGATTGCTGACAGATTGTATGTCACTTATATCCAGAATAAATTGGACAGAGCACCAAGCTTCAATTTAAAAGATTCTCAATTATTCAATTATACAATTGCAAAAACATCCTTGCAAGCAATTGCTAAGCAATTATCAATGCCTTATCAAGATTCAACGCCTAACAATGCAGACTGGGCAAATGTGCAAGGTGCTGGAAGGGCTTTAAAAGCTGGCCAACAATTACAAATGATTTCTGATAGTACGATGCCAGATATAAGTGGCATGAAACTAAAAGATGCATTATGGTTATGTGAGAAAAAAGGGTTGATTGTGAAGTGTAGTGGAAAGGGAAAAGTGATTCGCCAAAGTATTTTACAAGGACAATATATTCAAAGAGGGCAACAAATAACAATAGAATTGAATTAATTATATGATAACATCTTTACAACATATTTTATTTGGCGTTGCTTTGAGAGAAGTCATAGGATCGACAGATCAAGAGATTGTTGACTTGCAAATTGATTCTAGACAAGTGCAAGCTGGGACTGCTTTTATTGCTATCAAAGGTGTCCAAGTAGATGGACATCAATTTATAGCGACTGCAATTGAAAAAGGTGCAACAGTGATTGTTTGTGAACAATTGCCAGCAGAAACTAAGTTAGGTATCACTTATATCGTAGTAGCCAATACACAGGAGGCAGTTGCCTTGATGGCGCATCAATTTTATGGACAGCCGTCTACTAAAATTAAATTAGTAGGTGTGACTGGTACGAATGGTAAAACGACAGTGGCCACTTTATTATTCAAGTTGTTTACGGAAATGGGATATACCTGCGGACTAGTGAGTACGGTTCAAAATCAAATTGGGAATCGTATTATTCCTGCAACCCATACCACGCCAGATGCCATTCGCTTAAATGCTTTGTTAGCAGAAATGGAAGCGGCTGGTTGTTCACATGTTTTTATGGAGTGCAGTAGTCATGCAATACACCAGCATCGTATTACTGGTCTGCAATTTACTGGTGCGGCTTTCACCAATATCACGCATGATCATTTAGATTATCATGAAACATTCGAAGAGTATGTACGTGTTAAAAAATTATTTTTTGATCACTTGCCTTCAACTGCATTTGCAATTACCAATTTGGACGATTCAAATGGCACAGTGATGTTGGCTGATACGAAAGCAAAACAGTTTAGTTATGCTTTACATGCACCGGCTACTTATAAAGGCAAGATTCTAGAAAATCAATTGACTGGGTTGGTATTGAATGTCAACGAAGTGGAAGTGCATTGCAGATTGATAGGCACTTTCAATGCCTATAATTTTTTAGCGGTCTATGGGGTAGCTATTCAATTGGGAGAAAATTTAGAGAAAGTGTTGACTGTATTAAGTGCCTTAACGGGTGCGGAGGGCAGGTTTGATTATATTATTAGTGCCGAAAATACCATAGGCATTGTGGATTATGCGCATACCCCAGATGCCTTACAAAATGTATTAGAGACTATTGCGAAATTAAAAAAAGGTGGAGAAGCAGTCATTACTGTTGTGGGTTGTGGCGGAGATAGAGATAAAACCAAAAGACCAATCATGGCGCAGGTGGCTTGCGATTTAAGTGATAAAGTAATTTTTACAAGTGACAATCCTCGTTCTGAAGATCCAAATCAGATCATCAAGGATATGGAAACTGGATTAAGCAGTGCAGCAAAAAGAAAATATGTCAATATCGTAGATCGATACGAAGCGATTAAGGCAGCAGTTAGTTTTTCTAAACCAGGCGATATTATTTTAATTGCAGGGAAGGGTCATGAAAAATACCAAGATATTAAAGGGGTTAAATCAGATTTTGATGACAAACAAATTTTACAAAATATTTTCAACTCATTTGCTAAATAATTTGCTATGCTGTACCAATTATTTTCATGGTTAGACAAGTCCTTTGATATACCCGGCATTGGTATTTTTCAGTTTTTGACTTTTAGAATTGCTATGGCTATTTTATTGTCTTTATTCCTAGCGACTGTTTATGGTAAAAAAATGATTTTGTTTTTACAGAGAAAACAAATTGGCGAAAGTGTGAGAGAGTTAGGATTGGCAGGTGAGCAACAAAAAAAGGGTACGCCTACAATGGGGGGCATCATCATTTTAATGAGTGTATTGATACCAACCCTATTATTTGCCAACTTAGATAAGGTCTATATCCGATTGATGATATTATGTACTGTTTGGCTTGGGCTCATTGGATTTTTAGATGATTACTTTAAAATCCGTGCAAGAAAAGACGCGCAAGAAAAAGGGGAGTCCTATAAAAAGAAGAATAGTGATGGATTGGCAGGTATTTCTAAAGTCATTGGTCAAGTTGGATTGAGTATTATTATTGGTGTGACTTTGTATTTTAGCAATGCAGTTACAGTGGAGCGTGAAATTATTTCGACCAATGTTTCAGCAAGTTTAGCAAAAGGTGAAAAAATTGCAAAAGGTGCCGATGTGGTGATTAGAACCATTAACGGAGAAGAACGCCGTTTTGTAAAAGTAAAAACTCCTATCACAACTATTCCATTTGTCAAGAATCATGAATTTAATTATAGTAAACTAATTAGCTGGATGGGTCCTGGTGCAGAAAAATATACTTGGATCGTCTATATCTTAGTTGTCACATTTATCATCACGGCAGTATCCAATGGAGCGAATATAACAGATGGTCTAGATGGGTTAGCTGCAGGCGTGAGCGCCATTATAGGAGCGGCTTTGGGTGTTTTTGTTTACGTAAGTGGTAACTATGTTTTTGCAGATTATCTAAACGTAATGTACATACCTAATTTGGGAGAGTTGTCCATTTTTGTGGGCGCATTTGTGGGAGCCTGTATTGGATTTTTATGGTACAATGCTTATCCCGCGCAAGTTTTTATGGGTGATACAGGAAGCTTGGCTTTAGGAGGTATCATTGCTTCATTGGCGATCATTGTTCGTAAGGAATTATTGATACCAATTTTTTGTGGCGTGTTTTTAATAGAAAACTTAAGTGTCATCATTCAAGTAGGCTACTTTAAATACACAAAGAAAAAATACGGAGAAGGACGCCGTGTGTTTTTGATGAGTCCATTACATCATCATTATCAAAAGAAAGGTTTTCACGAAAGTAAAATTGCTGTTCGTTTTTGGATCATTACCATTTTATTAGTTATCACTTCTATCCTAACCTTAAAAACAAGATAAATTGGCTACAAAGATTGTCATATTGGGTGCAGGAGAAAGCGGTGTAGGTGCTGCATTGCTAGCAAAGCAAAAAGGATACAATGTATTTGTGTCTGATGCAAGTGCAATCAAGCCAATATTTCAATCAGAACTAGAAGCGAATGCGATTCCGTTTGAATCAGGCAGGCATGATATGGAAAGAATATTAGAAGCAGATGAAGTCATGAAAAGCCCAGGGATACCAGAGAAGAATGAATTGGTAAAACAAATACGTGCAAAAGGAATCCCTGTAATTAGTGAAATTGAATTTGGCTATAGATATAAAGGAGATAGTAAAATTGTGGCAATCACAGGAAGTAATGGTAAAACCACAACAACCTCTTTGTTATACCATATCTGTAAAACGGCAGATCAAGATGTAGCGATTGTGGGCAATATTGGATTCTCTTTTGCAAGACAAATTGCGGTAGATCCAAAAAAATTATACGTGATTGAAGTAAGCTCATTTCAATTAGATGACATAAAGACCTTTAGACCAGATATTGCGATTCTATTAAATATTACGGAAGATCATTTAGACAGGTACAATTATCAGTTTGAATATTATATCAAAAGCAAGTTTAGAATTATTGAGAACCAAACAGAAAAAGACTGCTTTATTTATTGCATAGACGACGAAGTCGTTGTAAAACATCTAGAACTACTAACTACAAATACTAACCTACTACCATTTTCTATGAAACAAGAATTAAAAAAAGGAGGCTACATCAAAAATGAGCAAATGATGTTAAAAATCCAAGAAGAAAGAGTGACTATGAGTATTTATGATTTTGCTTTAAAAGGCAAGCATAATGCTTACAACACGATGGCTGCAAGTATTGCTGCATCCACCTTAGGTATTCGAAAGGAAAAAATCCGCGAAGCAGTAAGTAATTTCCATAATCTGGAACACAGAATGGAATTTGTTGCAACTGTAAAAGGCGTTGATTTTATCAATGACAGTAAAGCCACCAATGTCAATAGTACCTGGTATGCTTTAGAGAGCATGCAAAAGCCTACTATTTTAATTTTAGGCGGTGTAGATAAAGGCAACGATTATGCATTAGTGGCAGATCTTGTGAAAGATAAAGTTAAAGCCATAGTTTGTATGGGAACAGACAATTCAAAATTAATTGAATTCTTTAAGGACAAGGTTACGCAAATTATTGAAGTGGATTCTGCTAAAAAAGCAGTCAATGCTTCTTTTAAATTAGCCGAAAAAGGGGATGTGGTATTATTAAGTCCCGCTTGCGCAAGTTTTGATTTATTTAAAAACTATGAAGATAGAGGGCAACAATTTAAAGAAAGCGTAAAAGAATTATAATCATGTTCAAAGAAACTACAGATAAGTTATTTTCTCAAATGCCTTCTATTGGGGGGATGAGAGAACATCTAGACCAAAGAACTAGAGGGGATAAATATATCTGGGGTTTAGTCATCTTATTATCACTGATCTCTATATTGGTAGTATATAGTGCAACTGGTTCGTTGGCATATAAAATGTATCGTGGTAATACAAGTTTCTATTTATTTAAGCAAATCATATTTACTTTAATTGGTTTGTTAGTGGTTTTTGGATTACATAGGGTCAATTATACTGTTTTTTCACGTGTAGCCACTATTTTATTTATTTTATCTGTGCCTTTATTGATCTATACTTTATTTTTCGGCGCTAAAATTAATGAAGGTAGCAGGTGGATTAAATTACCCATTATTAATTTAACGATACAAAGTAGTGATGTAGCAAAATTGGCTTTATTCATGTACTTATCAAAGGTGCTAAGTAAAAAGCAGGAAGTGATTAAGGATTTTAAAAAAGGATTTTTACCTGTAATTATTCCAGTATTCATTATATGTGGCTTAATCATGCCTGCAAATTTATCAAACGCATTGTTGACAGGTGCCACTTCATTGCTTTTATTATTTATTGGCAGAGTGAGTTTTAAACATATTTTATTAACGATTGGAGTAGCGATGATTCCAATTGTGATTATTATTAGTGTAGCGATTGCAACACATAACGCCAATCAGGGTTCAATTGATTCAGAAAAACCAGTTATTGCTGAGTCATTAAAGAGTTGGGGACGTTTTGGAACTTGGGTGAATCGAGTGCAGGATTTCATGTACGCAAAAGACAATGAAGTGCCCTATCAAGTGCAACAAGCAAAAATTGCGATTGCGAATGGTGGCATATTTGTTGGACTTGGTCCAGGGAATAGTCAGCAAAGAAATTTTTTACCACAGGCCTATAATGATTTTATTTATGCAGTGATTATTGAAGAGTATGGATTATTAGGTGGAGCATTCATCATCTTTATTTACCTCGTATTTTTATTTAGATGTATAAGAATATTTAGAAAGTGTCCTTATGCATTTGGTGCTTTTTTAGCACTTGGATTAAGCTTTACATTAATCATTCAAGCTGTCGCCAATATGGCGGTCAATGTGGCGATTGTCCCTGTGACTGGAGTCACTTTGCCATTGTTAAGTATGGGCGGAAGCTCTTTTATATTTACTTGTTGCTCTATAGGCTTGATATTAAGTGTTGCAAGAAATGTGGAGCAAATGGAGGGTAAGGCACCAGTTGAAACTGAGATTGAAATTCCTAACGAAAATATTGAGCCTGTAAATGTCTAATCCAATACATACTCCTTTGCGTATCATCATCGCTGGCGGTGGAACAGGTGGACATATCTTTCCTGCCATTGCTGTAGCGCAGGCTATACAGAAGTTACAGCCTGATGCGAGCATTTTATTTGTAGGTGCTCAAGGGAAAATGGAAATGGAGAAAGTACCTCAAGCAGGATATCAAATTGTAGGATTGACTATTGCAGGATTCAATAGACAACATATTTTTAAAAATTTGACATTGCCATTTAAGTTGATAAAAAGTTTTATTCAAGTTAAAACCATCTTCAATCAATTTAAACCAAATGCGGTATTTGGCGTAGGGGGCTATTCAAGTTTCCCCGTTTTAAAATATGCGCAAACAAGGGGGATACCAACTTTCATACATGAGGCCAACGCATTTGCCGGAAAAGCCAATCAATGGTTGGGTGCGCGTGCAACAAAAATATTTACTGGTACAAAAGGGATGGAAGCATTTTTCCCATTCAAAAAAATTCAGATTACAGGCAATCCTGTGCGACAAAATATTGCCGAAGGGGTTATAGATAAAGAAAGAGCATTATTGCAATTTGGGTTACTTCCTAATCATACAACTTTATTGATCATTGGAGGAAGCCTAGGTGCTGCATCTATCAATCAAGCCATACAGCAAAATTTGGCTGCATTTGAAAAAATGGGACTGCAATTAATTTGGCAGACAGGCAAGCCAAATGCGTCAATATATAAAGCTGCTGCGAGTGAATTTAGGAATGTATATGTGGATAGTTTTATCAATGATATGAGTGCGGCTTATACTGCATCAGATTTGGTAGTGAGTCGTTCAGGTGCTATGGCTGTTGCTGAAATTTCAATGACGGGCAAAGCTTGCATTTTTGTACCCTATCCACATGCGGCAGAAGATCATCAAACATACAACGCCGAAGTATTGGTTAAAGAAAAGGCGGCACAAATGATTGCAGATAAAAATGTCATAACTGAATTGCTTCCAATGATTGAAAAATTAATGGCTAACAAAAATATATTGAGTGAGATGGAAGTAAAAATTAAATCATTTGCATGGAAAAATGCAGATCAGGTAATAGCGGCAGAAATTATAAATGAAATTGACCCTAAATAGCGAATAAGATATGAATCCTCTAACGAACTTGAAACGTATTTATTTTATTGGCATTGGTGGTATTGGCATGAGTGCCCTGGCTAGGTATTTTAATACGCAAGGCGTAATCGTTTCTGGTTATGATAAAACACCAACTGCATTAACAGATAGTTTAATTGCAGAGGGTATCTCAATTCATTTCGAAGATGATTTAAATCAAATAGATAAAGGGGCTACAGTCATTGTGTACACACCAGCTATCCCTGCAGAACATAGTGAGTTAAACTACTTTAGAGACAATGGATATTTAGTAGTGAAGCGAAGTGATGTATTGCAATGGGTGACAGAAAATGCCTTTACAATTGGGATTGCAGGTACGCATGGCAAAACGACTACGACCTCTATGACGGCTCATATTTTGAGACATACAGGTTATGGTTGTAATGCATTTTTAGGAGGGATTGCTTCTAATTATGATACTAATTTTTGGAGTCATGAAAAAAATGTAGTGGTTGTTGAAGCAGATGAATACGATAGAAGCTTTTTAAAATTATCTCCCAATATTGCTGTTATCACAGCGGTTGATCCAGACCATTTAGACATCTATGGTACTGCAGAAGAAGTGTTAAAAGCATTTGGACAATATGCAGATAAGATTAAACCTGGAGGGATCTTGATTCAGAAATTAGGAACCACAGTTGATACTAGTGCAAGTAATAAAACAATTGCAACTTATGGGTACAATCAAGAAAAAGCATCTTATCATACAAGTGCATTAAAAGTAGTAGATGGTACCTATATTTTTGATTTAGTGCATCCAAATGGAGTGCTTAAAAATGTGGTATTGAATATGGGTGGTTTGCACAATGTAGAGAATGCAACAGCTGCAATTGCGATTGCATTGAGTCTTGGGATTGAGGATGAAAAAATCATCGCTGCTGTGGCAGATTTTAAAGGAGTGAAACGTCGATTTGAATATAAAGTGAAAACAGCCAATAAGGTATTGATAGATGACTACGCGCATCATCCGGAGGAATTAAGCGCTTTAATTAGTGGTGTTAAAAGTATTTTCCCAAATCAAAAAATGGTCTTAGTCTTTCAACCACATTTATACAGTAGAACACAAGATCAAGCCGCTGGTTTTTCGGCCACATTGGATCAAGCAGATGAGGTTATTTTATTACCTATTTATCCAGCAAGAGAATTGCCTATACCTGGTGTGACAAGTGAGATGTTATTAGCTGCAATGACCATAGCGCAAAAGCAAGTGATGTCAAAAGAGCAACTCATGGATTGGGCCGCTTCTTCAGAAGATAAGTTAATCGTGATGGCTGGAGCAGGTGATATAGATGTATGCATCAATCAAATTCAAGAAATCCTTACAAAATAGCAGATGAAACAATGGCAAAAAATAGCAATTAGGATTATTTGGAGCATCGCTGCTGCAGGGCTTATTGTGCTTTTTGTGGTTTCATGGAAGGCCAAGAGTGCAAAGCAATTGAATGATATACAAATTGAATTAGTTGGAGAAAGTGCTCAGGCTTTATTTATGGATGAAATTTCAATTCGAGTTATTTTAAATGAGCAAGGTGTGCAGGAAGGTATGCCAATTGAAAAAATCAATTTAACGCAGTTAGAACAATTTATTGAAAAAACTGAATGGGTCAAAAATGCAGAATTTTTTATCAATAATAAATTGGTCTTAGAAGTTAAAATTGAACAAAGAATTCCAATTGCTCGGATATTTACAGCCAGTGGAACTTCATTTTATATTGACAATGAAGGTTGGAGACTGCCTTTAAAACAATTGACGGTGCTGAATCTTCCAGTATTTACAGGCTTCCCAACAGATCAGCCAAAATTATCAAAGCCAGATAGTGCCTTGTTAAAAGAGGTTTTATTTTTTGCAAAGACCATTCAAAAAGATAGTTTTTTCATGGCTCAAGTAGCACAAGTGAATATAGAACCCAATGGTACTTTTCAAATGGTGCCAACGCTTGGGGATCATCTAGTTTTATTGGGATCGGTAGATCAGCTAGAAGATAAATTAAATCGGTTGTTTACTTTTTATAAAAAAGTGTGGGTAGGTTCTGGAGTCAATGCCTATCAATTCATTGATTGCAGATTCGATCATCAAGTGGTTGCTTTGAAAAAAGGCCTACAGCCAATTCAATACACTGGCGATTTTAAATTTCTTGAAGAGGATTCAACTTTACTGATGCAAGCTCCAGTTATAAATACAGATAGCATATTGAAAGCCTCAAGCGTCTTGATGGACTCAGCCAGCCCCGCAGTAGTTCCTTCATCATTGAAAGTGAATAAAGCTGTTCCGGCTAAATTAGCTAAGCCCAGATCAGCGAAGGCCAATCCAAAAAATGCTTTATCAAAGCCTAAAACAAACAATAAAGCTAAAAATAATTCGTTAATTAAAAAGAACAAGACAGCGAAGGCCTTAATGCCTAAGAAGTCGAAGTCTCCAACTAAGAAAAACTAACAACTAAAACCTATAAAAATGAGTCAGAACGATTCTCCCATCATTGTGGGTCTTGACATTGGTACAACAAAAATTGCAGCGATTGCCGGAAGAAAGAATGAATTTGGGAAATTAGAAAT
>Ga0304730_1000406_pt1 | contig 38108 bp, 51 predicted proteins | sample M_130628_MF_Meta_FD_190474 | JGI IMG/M metagenome (GOLD analysis project Ga0304730, IMG submission 190474) | Freshwater microbial communities from Lake Montjoie, Canada to study carbon cycling - M_130628_MF_MetaG (v2) (version 2) | ecosystem: Environmental > Aquatic > Freshwater > Lake | place...
GCTTTTGATGTTGTCAAATTGTTGAGTGCTGGCGGTGAATCATGAGCGCATACTTTGACGCGATAGATGAGCAGATAGATCGGCTACTCCATGCGACGGGTTTGTCGTGGGAACTTGAACAGACGGGCGGGGGTTGTGACGCGTTGGTCGCGTGTGTTCTTCGTGATGTTGATCTGAACGATCCGAAGACTGCTTATGTCATGTTGACTCGTGACGCGTCGGTGGTTCGGATTGGTCGTGATCGTTTTGCCATGCTCGGTTACTACTCAGATTATGAGACGAGTTGCGAGGCTGACCGCATGGCATATTTGAATGACGAGAGTTTTCCGCCGTTGACCATGGATGAGTTGGTCGATTTTGTTGCTGAGACTTTGAGCGGTTGGGGGGTCATCTGATGCGGTCGTTTACTGAATCGGTAGTGGATCATCACGCGCTTCTATGCGCTCAGGCGTTGGCGGAGTCGTGGGAGATATGGCGCGGTGATTGCGATATCTGCGGGGCTGTGGATGCTTTCGGGTTTTGTGATCGTTGCGTAAATTGTGCGATTGAGTCCGTATATATAAATGAGATGGAATACGGCGGGACGAGTGAAGCGGTGCGGGATCATTTAGATATTCCGTATGGTTCGGGTCGTTGTGTTCGTTTGTTAGATGCGGTTGTCGGTCGGACTATGGAATATCAAGCGCGTATTTGGTTGAATCAGGCTTTTCTAAATGGTGGCTATCGCGGGTCTAGGTATGTAGGGGGTTGGTCATGAGTCGTTATGGGTTTCATGTTTGCGGGCATGAGTGCGCCGAGTGTCAGCGGTTAGATAGTGAGATGGATTTACGGCTACAGGACGCGCGAGACAATGGCATTTTAACGGTGGGCGAGTTGCGCCGTTGGCTTGATGGTTTGGATAATTCAACTCAGGTTTTGATTGGGTCACCTGATGGCGATTATCTGAACATTAACGACGCGATTCTGCCCGATGGTGAGAATTATTTCGCGCTCACTTTGTTTGGGGTTGATACTTTCCATCCTTTGCAGTTTTAACGGTTACCGCGCGCCCCGTTGGGGGGTTGTTGGGTTCGATTCCTGACCGCGTACTGCTCGCCCAATGGGGGCGGGCTTTTTATATGTAAGGGGAATTTATGCGCAAAGATCGTTTACCTACCGTTACCGCGTCGCCTGGGGGCGGTGTTGTTGTGTTGTGTCGTTGCGGTTTGTCGTTGCGGTTCATGCTCCACAACGACGCGAAGACCTCGCCTATAGTAGATATACCTTTCAAGGGTTCGGCTAAGGCGTTAGTTCCGAATGCTTTTCCGCTCCCGGTTGGCCCAATAAATGCGGGCGGGTCTTGTGATGCCACAACCTCGGCGTGTGTCGATTGTTACGCAGCAAACCTTGAAAGCTTGTACGGCGCGTTTGCTCGTGGTGCTTCGGTCAACTTGGCGAACCTTCACCATATAAAAGAATGCGCGGGACTGTCGGCGGTTGTGTCGGCGTTGGTTGCGTGTGTTCAACATTCCGAGAACCAGCAACGGGCGCGCGGTGTTGCTTCGCCGTGTTTCCGTTGGCATTCGGGCGGTGATATTTTCGCGACCTGGTACGGGCGCGCGATGCGTTCTGCGGTTGTTGCGACTTCATCGGTAGATCATTGGATCTACACGCGGGACGCGGTCAAGGTGAAGAGCCTGCTACCTGCTCCCGATAATTTGCGGGTGTTTCTTTCGGCTGATTCTTTCAACGTTGTCAAAATGGCGCGGGCGGGTAGTCGGCTTGGTTTGCCGTTGGCAATGCTTGCCGATAATCAGACTCACGCCGTAGAACTTTGGGCGCGCGCTTTGGCGGTTGCTCCTGTACCGTCGGCGGTTGAGTGTCCAGCGTCGGGCAAGTGGGCGCGGGATGGTGTCGATGTTTCCGCTCATGTTGTCGGGTTGGATGGTCGGCGGTCGTCGGCGGTTCGTGGCGGGTTGGGTGTTGGGGCTTGCGTTGCTTGCGGTGTTTGTTTGCCAGGCGGGCAGGTTCGCGGTGTCACCTTCCTATTACATGGGGGCAAGAACAACGGCAAGACGGCGGGGCGATTGGGTTCTGCGGTTGCGGTTCGGGTTCGTCGCGGGCTGGTGGCGTTGTGATTGGTTTGGCGTGTTTGGTCATGTGGTTTGTTGTGGTAATTGTGGTCTGTCATGTCTGAGCGCGTAGATCGTTTGCCTTGTGTCGGGCTTGATCCATTAGGCCATAGGTGCGGGGCTGGTTGTTTGCCGATTGTCGCGCGGGGGCTTCCCCTGGTTGCGGGTTACCGTTGGCGATATGGCTCTACGGCAGGCGGTTGGTCGTTGTGGCTTGAGCGGATCGGGGGCGGGGGTGGTCGTTGGTTTGTGCTTGATCGTCCCGCTGCACATTCGGCGCGCGAGTTGGTGGCGGTCATTCATGCGTACGGACTCGGCGCGCGGGGTGTCATTGAATAGGCGCGCCGACATACCGAGAACGAAAGACCCGCGCCGATATGGTGCGGGTTTTTTGTTGTGTCTATTTCGTCATGACAATATCGGCGGGGTGTCGTAGGTGCGGGCGTTTGGGGTGTTTTGTTGCCGAATACGTCGCCCGGTCAAGCGTGGCAGCCGACTATGGTCGAACGGCAAACCCCAAAATGCGCTGGGTGTGGGATAACAGCGTGCATGATCGCAAAATATTTTCGCAGATATGGCCCGACAGCGTGCTTTGCGTGCAGATAATTACGATTATGTGTGGTAAACATTGTTTATGGCTTCTGTTCGCTCTGTTACAGCTCATCACCTTGGGGGTTATTCCTCGATTCATACTCGTAAACGGTATAAGAAGGACATTGTCACCTGGCAGAAGTGGTGCGCTTTGGTTGATATCCATCCTCTTGATTGCACGGCGGTGAACGCTCAACTGTTTGTGGATTGGATGGCTTCTCGGTATACGTCTACGTCGGTTGCGTCGCGTGTTTGTGGGGTCGCTAAGTGGATGGATGCACTGGTCGATGCTGGCGTGCTTAAGGTTCACGGTCTGCATTCGGTCAAGATGCCGAAGCGTGTCATCGTGCTTGACAGTTCGACTGTGCCGTCTGATGATGAGATGGTCAAGGTTATGGTTGCGTTCTCTCAGCGTGGGCCTCGTTGGGAATGGCTCGCTGCAATGGTCGCCTGGGGTGGCTGTGACTGTGCTGAAGCTCTCCGAATTCGTAAGACGGATGTTCGCACATGGGAAGGGAAGACGCTGGTCACGGTGCGTTCTCGTCGAGGTAACAGGCGCGAGATCCCGGTGGACGGTCGGCTTGAAGTGTTGACGCTTGGTCTGACAGCGGTCTTCGCTGCGACTACTACGCTCGGCGGGACGTTCGGTTCTAAGCACGCGACTGAGACGATCAATGATGTCGCTTCGGGTGCTGTTGGTCGTCGGCTCACGGTGCAAGATATGCGGCGTTGGGCTGTCCGTAGGCAATTTGAGCGTGGTGTGCCTATCCCGGTGATCGCCAAGTGGCTTGGCCATACGAATGATCGGTATGTTCGGCAGACTTTGCGCCTACTTAATCCTGTGTCGCTGGTTAGCCAGGCTGATGTCATAGCTCAGATCAAGGTCGAGCCTGATGGGGATCGGTTCGGGTCGGGTTCTGCACCTGACTCGGTTATTTCGTAATTGTACCGACACGCTGGTGTTATGACTGTTCGTTTTTTTTCAGTCTGTCTTCGTACATTTCTAAGACGGTGTCAATGTGTTCAGTTAATTCTTGGCGGTCGGGGTATAGGTCATTCAAGAATTTGGTGATTGCTGGGTCACATTTACTGTTGACCACCGTTCGATGAACTAAATAAATCTCAAAGGGTTCTACATCATCAACCCACATGACTAAATCGTTTTTTGTCACTGGTTTACGGCAATGCGCGCACAATGCTTTTTCTCGTATGAGTTCAAACATACTCACAACTTTGTGATTTTGCCGATGATCCACCACAGGATCGCAACACACGTCGCCGTAAGCCCTGCGTAATAGATGACTTCAACTGTTTTGTCCACGAATCGTTGCTCCTCGGGCGATAGTTGGTTCATTTTATCTCCAGTACGGGTCGTAATTGTTCGCCTACCCAGCGTGCTACGGGTGACGCTACACCATTACCGCACTGTTTATAGCGGTTTGTGTCTGCTTGTTCTTTACCGTCTGCTGTCCAACGGGTATGATCGTCAGGCCAGCCCATTAACCGTTCACATTCAAGGGGTGTGAGCCGCCGGACATCTAAACGTTGTTTGTATGATTCGGCAATCATTGGTGTATTCCCACCACCTAATCCCATTTTTGCGGGCAAGGTATGGCAAATATCTTTTCCTACTCTTGGGTCATCACGGTAGGAGTTCTCAAAAATTATTGGTTGTGGTTCAGCAATAAATATTTGGGCATGATGTGACTGTGTTGATGGCACTAGACCATTGAGACATAGTGCTACATCTGTTTCTGTCACACTAAAATTGTTCGCTTTAGCGTCTTCACGGATCGAGTATGCGACGGGCATTAAAACCGTAGCCCTGCTTTCACCTCCGTTATCGAAGGCGTTAAGTGTAGGTGTCACTTCACCTTCAATCCATGTTTCATCGTCGGTGGTACTTTGCGCTCGACGAGATTTAACAAATGGAGGAATTATCTTTCCATAACTTGTATCAATGCTTGACGTAGCATATCCGGCAATGTTTTCCCTCGCCGTTCTGCTCTTCTTAAAATCCCCTCGGCTGCCTTCGATGACAGGTAGTAACGTTTCGGGACATCTTGCGGCGGTTGCAGGATCAAAGATAGAGACGAGAAATATTCTTCGTCGACGCTGTGGCACTCCGAAGTGTTGCGCGTCCAGGACGGCGTACTCTTGTGTAATCGCCCCGATGTCAGCCAAACTTGAGAGGACGACACCGAAGTCGGCTCCTTTGTTGCTTGACAAAGCTCCGGGGACGTTTTCCCATATGGTTGCTCTTGGGTAAATAGAGTTAGTTGCATCTCTCATCTCCTTGATGATTCGTACTGCTTCAAAGAACATTGATGATCTGTCGCCGTCTTGGAGCCCAGCTCGTTTGCCTGCTACTGATAGGTCTTGGCATGGTGATCCGAAGATCAGCACGTCACATGGTGGTAGGTCTGCGCCGTTGACATCGCATACATCGCCCCATTTGGGGACGGTCGGCCAATGGTGGTGCAGGATCTTTTGGCAGTTCTTATCCCATTCAACCTGGAAGACAGGCTCGTAGCCTGCTTGCTCCATGCCCATGTCAAAGCCACCAACCCCGGCGAAAAGGCTGCCATATTGCAATTTCATCGTCCGTACCTTTGTTGGTTCCATCGGTCTTGCTGTTGTGCATCGCGCATGGATGTCAGGATGGCAACAAGCTTCTTGAGTTCGATGGTGTGTTCGTCCATGATTCGCTTCATGTCACGGGTTACCTCGGTCAAGTATTCAACCATGTCGTGTTGGGATTCGCGCACCACGCGGTCGCCCATACCGAAGTCGGGTCGGCGGGGATTGATCTTGATCTTGGGACGATCATGAATTTGTGGTTGTGGTTCTTTGTTTGGTTCGGCGTGTGGATTTTCCATTAGTTGTCTCCTTGTGCTAATTGAAATTGTTGTTGTAAATCTTGGTCTATTTGTATGTCCAACTTTGGTTCGCTAGTTGCGGCGGCCATGCCATTTGTGCCTGGAAATATGTCATCAATGCTGTCTTGGTTGTGATCGTAGACAAGTAAATCCAATATCCAACGATTGAAGTAATGAGGTTTTGCGCCAGGTAAGCCTTTTTGTTTTGTTGCTGCACCTGTAATCCAATCTCTTATCATTGGTCGTTTAGGGTCTTTTTTAATGGTGCGCCATAAAACTGCTTCCCAAGAAAATTGCGTTGACGTTGGTCGAATCTGATGCCATGTCTTGCACCAACTAACGACCCTAATGTCTTCGGGGCAATGCGGGAGAATCCATGTCAAGTCTCTTGGGTTACAAGATAATGCCCAACCGTCAGGATATTCAGTTGTAAGGCGACCGATAAGGTCAATGTGGGTTTGTTTGTCGTCCCAAATGTTTGCTTCGGGATGGTGTACCCCATAAAGTTTTTTGCCTAATTGATGGTAAGGCGGGTCTGCGTATGCAAACTTCATGTCAACCTTCATCGTTTACGAATAGTTTCATGTGGGCATCTCTGCCTTTGTCGGTGATTGCACAGATGATGCGTTGCCGTCCACGGTCATTGGCACGGGTTTCCCCGGTCGGAACGATCCAGCCCAAAGCTCGTAGGTCTGATGCTCGACGACGGACACCTTCATCGGCCAATGTTGCGGGTCGGCCTAGGAGCAGTCGTACGGCTTCTTCGTCAGTCACGTCGTGTAGTGCGTAGATGTCCAATAGGCGGGATGCGCCGTTGGCACGGGACTTGGGTTCAATACAGGTGACGGGGTCGTCTGCACGGACAGCAGGTGCGAAGTTGATAATCATGACTGCCACTCACCATTCTGCAACTGCTCGGCAAATCCAAATTGGCGCGGGTTACTTGAGTAATCGACACCGCTACAGGTCATGTATGTAATTGCCCCTGCATCATCAATGCTGAACGCAATAACTGAACGGCGACGGTATTCAAATGTGCCATCGTCTTTTTTTATTTCAAGCACGATCCTGGTTGGGATGCTTATTGGATGCCATGTCTTAATCATTGTATTTCCCCTTTGTTTGTTGGTATTTGTTTTCTAGATCTTGGCAGCGAGCGCACCGTAGGTAGCCCGTCTGTTTGTTGAATGAATGTGGGATCGCCCAGGCTTCGATGAACCGACCGCAGGTATCGCAATCGCCTTCGACTGGTGGCTCAAAGTAAGACGATCCCATGTCAATCCCATTGACTTTTGTAGTTGCCACGAACGAACGGTGCTTCGCGTTTCGCCCAGCAATCCCGGCATAACCACATTGTCCCGCCACCTGAAAGGTTGAGGGCAACATGAACCAGCAACTTTTTTTTATCGCAGTCGGGGCAGATGTCAGCTTTGTTCATCAGCTATGTCCTTTGCTATCGGCCAGTCGGCTGTCGTGACTGAGTGCAGTAAGTTGAGAACCTGGCGTAACGGTGAGTCCGTCTCTAACGCTGTCGTCTTGGCTAGGTAGTCGGCTTTTTCTATCTCGTACGCTTGCTGACATTTGTCGCATATCGGCAACCCTAGTCGCTTCTCCGAACGAAATCCAGCATATGTTCCATGTTTTACTTTGGATTTCTGTTGGGCTTTGTTGCGTCGAGTTGTTTCAACATTGGCCGCGGTACAGGCATCGCAATGCTCTAGCCCAAATCGCCATTCAGCTTTATAACCATTCAGGGTTCCATGCGGAATGCGCTTTGCTGCACCGTCCATACGAAACTCTGAGCGCAGCGCACGACGTTCTTTCTCGGATGTGCCACCAAAGATGCCGACAACCTTGCCGGGGAGTTCCATCGCATACTGTAAGCATTGTCCACGGACTGGGCAAGGCGGGTCACCGACCATCTCATACCGTTGTTTGTCACGGTTGAAACGCTTGACCATTTTACCGTTACAGATCTCTTTGATCTCGGCGGTCGAATCGCCTGGTTCAGGCATGAATATGTTTGGATCCATGCCACGGCAGCGAGCTTTACCGACCCAGTCTTGAACTGGGATAAAGTTAAATGTGACTGCTTCTCCTGTCATGACTCGTCAAACTCCCGCCATGCTGACACGCTGTCGCTCAAGATCATCGCATAGTCAATTGACCAGTCGTTGTTTTCAATGGCTTGCGCTAGTCGTTCGCCACGGATCCGCAGCGCACAATTTTCTCGGCGTAGTTCGTTTATCTGATCGGCGCAAACAATGAGGTGTTGAGCCATTAAGTTGAGGTGGCCTTGTTTCGCGTGTCGCCTCATGATGATTAGTTTGATCGGGTTCATACGACACCGCCTGGATGGTTGTCTTTGAGGTAGGTGATGAACGCTGATGCTTCAGCCTTGGTGATCGTTCCCAACGATGTGATCTCGTGACCTAATTGCATCGAGGCAAGTGATAATGCGTCGTCTGCATTTAATCCCCATTCACGGATCAGCGCACGAACCATACCGATTTGTGGTGTGGTCGCTACCGTTGATTTGGCTACAGGCTTCTGTTGAACAATCACAGCATCTTGGATCTCTGCGCCGGGGAACTCTTCTGTCCAGTCAATAGTCGGTTCGTACGGCGGGTCTTCAATCCAGTCGGCTTCTACGATAACCTGCTGTGGTTCAGCGTTTGGTGCTGTCGTGGGCGGTGCTGCCGTCAGTACGGGTGCGATGGCGGTCTGCAACGGATCAACGGGTGTGTCAGTCCATTCCACGCCAGCGATAGACGATGCTTCTTCGGGCGTGTATGACAAGCCTGCGACAACGTCTGCGAAGATCATGCGACACAGTTCCGATGTGGCACGAGCCAACAGCATGGCACGAGGGTATGTCTTCCATGCCCCACGACCAGCGAGTCCAGCCTGCTGTGCATCTTTCATTGACCATTCGACTGTGGCTTCTGAGTCGTTGTCGGCACGCTTGCCCCATAGGACAACTTTGTCATTGCTTGCGAGCTTGACATCTAGGCGGTGACCAGCACGAGCGACAAGCGCACGCATCAGTTCGGGAGCCATGCTCGGCTTACCTTCAATGACATGAATTGAGTTGAGCGATTGCATCGGCCCTAGACCCAGTTCGTCGCCGTACAGGATTGCAGCGAATACTGCTTCGGGCTTGCCACGGAATGCACTAGGTACGAACGGTGTGTTCGCAATCTTTTGTGCTGTTTTCCAGTTGACTTCAGCCGGGGACAGTTGACGTGCTACTTCAATATTGGACATGATTCCTACTTTGTGATCTGTACGGTGTTGCGACCGTAGGTTGCTTCTGAATATTCTGTGACATCAATGCCCAGTTCTTTTAAGGCTGTCACTCGCCATCCCAGCGATGCTGTGAATGGGAGTACGGCTTTAAGTGTGTCAATCAACAAGACAACATTGTTAATGCTGACTTCGCCTGTACCTTCAGGGTCAAGCGTTGATCGGGTGATGTGCTTCAGCAGATCTTCCGATTCCCATTTGCGGGTGGAAGTTGTGCGACGCTCGACTGTACCGACATCGTCAATGAACATCTTCTTCTCAGGCATCAATCGGGTGATGTCATCTTCGGTGGCACGGATCAGTGTGTCAAGGTCTGCTTTGATGTCTTTGAGGTACAGCAAGCCTTTGAGCAACTGCGGATATTCCCCGGCTTTGGCAAGTTCTGCTCGACTGGAGTCTGAACGCATAATTGCATTGCGGAGTCCGTCTTGGCCTTGTTGTTCAAGCGAGTTGGATAACGGTACTGGAACTATATCTGTCATGGTTTCCCCTTTGTTTTGGATACCCCAACCTTATGGCGGGGGTGTTGCACAGTTTCATTATTGACTATGGGTGTATGGAAGTCAAGGCTTATTTAGATACGCCCACGGCGACCAACCCGACGACTTTTGTAAAGCCACAGCGAACGTCAGGTTTTTTACGGGGTCTAGCAGGTCTTCCCTACCGAAACCGAACTCGGCTAGCCAGGCTTCATGCACCTTAAAAAAGATTTGAGTTAGACCGATGCAGTCGGCTTGTGCTGAACCTGGTGCGGGAATGCAACGGCTCTCGGTATGAATCACTCTTGACCATGTCGCCCAGTCTTCTTCACGACCACCAACAGCGATGATCGTGTCATGCCATTCTCCGCAGTCGCCGTACATTGCGCGCGATTCGTCAATGAAATCAAAGGGATCTGACACTAGCGGTGCTTCGGTAGTTGTCGTTGTTGTGGTTGTTAGGTCTGCTAGGTCAGCCTGTAAGGCTTCGTGAGCATTGAGTGTTGGTTGTGTTGTGGCTGGTGCGAGCTGGAGTGGTGGAAGTGTCTCGGTCGAGACTTTCATTGTCGTCCCGCACGAGGACATAACGCAAATAGCGAGTATTGCTTTGGTTGTTTGCCGCATGAATTTCCTTTGTTAAGGGTGATAGAGGCTCGTAGCCTTCAACATCACGTTTGTGTTGGCAACACCAAGTTTACTGTACGGTCACCTTCGGTCAAGTCACCGGGGCGAAATGACGTTGTGAGCAGGGGTTACTTCTTCTGTTTAATGTTCGCTTCTGAGAGTGCGATAGCGAGAGCCTGCTTAGGATTGGTGACGACTTTGCTACCTTTGCCTGAATGCAAACCACCGCTTTTGAATTCGCGCATTACAAGGCCAACTTTTTTAAGATTCGGTTTCATTTCTTATTGGCTTTCTGCTTGGCGTACTGCTCCAGTAAACGACGACCCATAGATTTGGCTTCGGCTGGCGATGATGCACCCCATGCTTTGAGTGCTAACGCTTTGCGGGTTGGGCGACCTTTATTGTCGGTCATCGGGCCTGGCGATCCACCCATGCGGGACAGGAACGATCCTTTACGGCGCATCTGATCGGGGGATGTTGGGCGACCTTTGACCGGGGCTTTGAGAGTGCCACCTGTCTGTGCTTTGTACGAGGCTCGACCTGCTTCGTTGAGTCCACCTGAAGGGTTCTGACCTTCTTTACGTTGCCATGCTGGGGAAGCCATGATCTAGCTTATTTTATATGTGCTACCAGGTTGTTTCGGGGTTGGCATTCCCATACCTGTGTCTACTGTTCCTGCGGGTTGTTTTGAGGTTGGAACGGCAACTTGCGCCTTCTTTTTAGCTAATTGCTTGACCAAGTCGTTTGAACCCTTAGGTGCGTTCATGCCTGATTGAACTGGCTGTGGACGCTTAGGTGCGCCCATAGGTGCGCCTGTGCTTGGTTGAGCAACCTTAGGTGCGCCCACAGGTGCGCCTGTGCTTGGTTGAGCAACCTTAGGTGCGCCTATAGGTGCGCCTACGCCTGACTGGGGTCGCTTTGGTGCTGACATCGGCATCATAACTGTTGACCACCCATCGGGAATGGTGAAGGGCTAGACGACGGTGGCATTTGCATTGCGCCACCCATGTCCATGCCGCCACCACGGGCTGCGAGACGAGGCGGAAGACCAGCGGAACCACCAGCACCACCGAACAGCATTTCTTCGGAGATCATGCCAGTACCTTGGCACAGCGGGCAAGGAACCATAGAGCCACCTTCGGATGGTGTCTCATGGCCTGGCATACCTTCGGGTGCGCCACCCATATTGCCAGTGGTCAAGCCTGAAGCAAGACCTGAGAGTGCGTTGCTATACATTGGGTTCATCGGCGTTCCTAATCTCGATTCGGAGTCCGTCTTCTCCACAGACAACTGGTGCATAGAAGTCTACACGCACAACGATGTCAGGGGTGTCGTCGGGTATAACCCCAGCGTCCACCAGTCCGTCTATCCCGGCTTTGGCTGCGGGGAAGCAGGCTCCAACGTCTTGGGGCGACCTACCGTTCTTGTGCAAAGGAATGACCGAAATGTGGATGCGTTCCATTGGTGGAATGTCGGCGGCCAGTTCGGCGTATTGCGCTCGCCACCATTTGGTGTCGGTTGCCCTGGCTCCCCAGTTGTTGGTCTTGCGTTCCTGGTTAAGGGTGGTGGGTCGTCGACCGTGGACTTCTAATTTGTAGATCATTGCACCGACTGTAATCGGGCGAGACTTCTTCTGAGGCGTGCTTTCTCATCTTTGGCGGCTTGCGTTTCGCCTTGGGCATACGCTTTGTTGGTATCAAACAATGGTGCTGGGATACCGAATGCTCCGAGAACTGCTCCTGCACGGGCGACCGTCGGGTTGAGTCGAGGCTGGGCGTAGACACCTTGGGTTCGTGCGGAGCCTTGTGGATAGCGGTTTACGGTTCCAATAGCCACATCTGTTCCAATGATGCGTCCGTTTGGGGCAAGTAGCGGGATCTTGTTTGGCAAGGTAGTCAGGATGTTGCGGAATGGCCCGCCGAAACGATTCAATCCCATGTAACCAAGTTCGCCTACAAAGTCACCAAAGTTACGAGCTGTCGCACCTGGGCGACCTTCAAGGTAGCCAGGGCGTGTCATGTTACCAAACGGAAGTAAGTTCTTTCCTGATGCGTAGAAACCGACAGCATTGGCTGCGTCTATCCCGGTCATAATGACTGGCGATGGACGGGTGAAGGTTTGGCTGAGTGCTTCAATTGGGTTTTGGTTGAAAATCAATGCGTCCGAATACGGGTTTAGGAATCGGAAGTCCATCAATCCGAACGGCGTTGGGGTCTTGTCTTTGAGCCAATCCATCAAGTCTTTGCCGTCACCGCTGGTGTACATCGAACCAAGGTGACCGTAGAACAGGACACGGTCGGGTTGATCTAGTACCAGTTGAACAGCGGCCTTGTTGATGAATTTGATCCACGACCAAAACGGGAACACTTGACGTAAGGTGTTGCGTTCCCACGGCGACATTTCAGAGAACGCTCCAAGCGTGTCGTTGGTTTCTTGTACTGCTTTGATAACGGCATTGTGCAATTCTTGATCGTTTAACAAAGTGATTGGGTCAATCTCATCCAATGTTCGTCCACGAGCTGTAAGTTCGGCTTCTAGTTTGGTGATCGCTACTGCTGCACGGGCCAGCAAGTTTTGTGTGGCGTTAACATTGAAGGCTCGTTCACGGAACTTCGGGAACATTCTGTTAGAGACACGCTCTGCTAACGGTTTGTTTGTGCCTTCTTGAATTGCTCTTAGTTCTGCACCACGGAGACCACGGGCTTCCAAGCCTGCGCCCATTAACGCTGCGAGGACAGGGTCAACAATGGCTTGGTTGGCTACATCTGATCCGAGTATTCGTAGTAGTCCGTTCTCATCTACGCTTAGACGGTTCTTGACATCGTTCATTGCCCGAACCATTTCTGATGCCGGGATGTCGCCACGAATCCAAGCGTTCATCACGTTGCCTACAAGGTCACCGACCTGCCAGCGTAAAGAGAACGGAAGAACAACCGACTTCCAACCTGATGTCAGTCTACCTACCGCACCAAACACGCCTTTAACAGCATCGGGTGTGGTGTTGCCGTATACAGGTTCAAATCGAGAAGAAATCTTGTCACGCAAACCGATACGCATAGCGATGGTATTTCTATCAACTGATTCAGCACCAACAATTTCTGTCAGACCACCAAGTGGACTGTGTGGTGTGTTCTGTCCGATTGCTTCTTCAAATCTGACAGGGCTGACAGGCTCGTAGCCACGGACTCGCAGTTCACGAACAATGAGTTCGCCCATACGCTTGTTAAGTGCTACTTGAAATTCTCCTGTGTTGCGTGGAATGCCTTGAGAATTCAGTTCGTTGGTAGCTAATTTCTCAATGTCAATTAACGTCTGTTCACCAACTACATTGGCTACTGGTAATGCAAATTCGGGCGTGGTGACAAATTCTTCAACGACGACGTTGCGAGAGAACTGACCCATGACCTGGTTAATCATCGCAGCCTGTTGGCCCGACGATGTTGGGATCAAACCTGTGGTCTTTGTGTTTTCGTATTTTGCTTTAACTTGTGGTGCAAGTCCTTCGGAGCGCATTGACATCGGGATTTTGACTTGTTCAGTTGTTGAACCTAATTGTCCACCGGGCATATAGATCGGCGGTTGGTCTACAAGTTGTGGGCCGACTGGTCGATTGAGTTGTGCCTGCTGGTTGAGATCGCTTGTGCCTAGTCGACGTGTTGCTTCGTTTTGTAACGGCTGGTTTGCCGCAACCTGTTCTCTAACTTTGGCAACCTTCTTATTGATGTTGACAGTCTCGTTGAGTGCTTGTTGTTGTTGGTCGGTCAGTTTGTCAGCAACACCCTTGTTAAGTACAGGGTTACCTTGATCGTCAAGTTTTCCTACACCCTTGAGGCGACCACGCATACGGGTTTGTAGTGACTTTTCTTGTTGGCGTGTCGCTGTCTCTACTGCTTTGGCTAGACGGGCTACGGATTTCTGTGTGGTGATTTTTTCTTTTTCTAACTTGACACGACGGCTCAATAGTTCGTTCGGAACTTTGGGTCGTACTTGTTCGGCAAGTTTGCTGGCTTTGTCGTTCAGTTTATTGAGTTCGGCTTGCGCTTTCTTGGCTGCGGCTTCGGCTTTGGCTAGGTCACGGCGCAATTGTTGAACTTCAGCAGTACGTTCGGCAAGTATCGCGCGATCTTCTAATTCGATCATGCGTTCAATCCACGGCAGGTTCTGCTGTGTCACCGTTGATGCTTCAACAGCCTGGTCAATGTTGTCTTGGTTATCGGCAGCTAGTTCTTTGCGAATAGACTCTACGCCTTTTTGTTTGGCGCGACCTAAGTCCTTTTCGGCTTGCCATTGTTCAGCCCATGCGCGACCCAGTTGTTCCATGTATGCGCTATCGGAATCAAATTCACGGCCCTGAATGTCTGTGCCACCTGAATTGCTTTCCGCAACCATTCGTGCTTCGTCAACTGAACTACCTTTATCCATTTCAGTATGAGAATCAATAAAATCTTTGACAGCTTTTTTGGCTAATTTCAGGTCACCAATAACTTGGTAAACAGCACTTTCAAATTGTTGACGGAAATCTTCCTGCATGAATGACATTGTGTTTGGGTCGGTTGCCAAACCAATAGCCATTGTGTATGCACGACGCATAGTGCCAGGCAACAACAATTCCATTACACCTTGGGCAACGTAGGCTCGTTGTGTGGCTTCTTCGACTAAACGACGTTTGACTGCTTCGGCTGTACCTTTACTAACAAACTTGTCGCCACTTGCGTACTGGTTGTGGATACTAAGTGCTGTCTCAAAGTCTGTTTGTAAAGCTGCAAGTTCTTCGTCGGTCAATTTGGCGTGAGCATCAAGGTACGCCTGCTCCTGATCTAACTGCTGGCGTACTGTCGCTTCGGCATCGGCTGTTTCAGTAGCACGAGTACGAGCATCGTTAAGACTGACCTGAGTGTTCTCCAAATCCTGTTGTAGGTAGGCGTTAGCGGTTCTCTGACGATCAATCTCGGCTTTGATTTCAGCGTCGACTTGAGCCATCTCGTCGGGGATCGCCTGAATGCGGGACAGGTTTGCTTGTTCTGCTTGGGTTGCTGCGGTCAACTTGGGTGTGTCACCAAGGATCGCTTGCGGGTTCTCCGTGATCGCCTGAATAATGCGTTGCATTTCAGCCATCGTTGCTAAAGCATCATTGAACTTCGTATCCACCCCGGCTTGGCGGGTCTTGAGAACGCCTTTTTCTTCTTGGAGTTTTGTCAAACGATCCGTTGTCAATCTGATAAGGCTTGCAAGGTTTTGTGATAGAGACTTAAAGGTTGATAGATCAAATTGTGTTTGATCGCCACGAGCTTTTTCTAATGCTTTCGTAATTGCATCAGTAAGTTGTTTTGGAATGATGTCACCGTGAGTTGACAGCAATGATGCAAGACCATCTGCAACGGTGGTGATGTCGTCGTTTAATGCCATCTTCAGTCGACGTTGTTCGTTCAACATTGTGATACGCATCGGTGCGGGATAGATCATTTCGTTTTGCATGAATCGAGCAAGATCAGGGTTTGCTCGTAGTTCATCAAACGCTAATTGCACCAACTTGTATGCGGCGTCGTATTCGGGCGTACCTACCGTTTCCTTGGCAAGGTTTTGCCATACACCTTCAGGTTTAGTGGGGTCAAACTTAATTTTTTGTGCAACGTCGGGTGCTAACTGTTCAAGATATTGAGCAACGATGTCATCTAATGCGCTGAACAAGATTGTCTTGAAACGTCCCGTGTACCGTGGCTTGGCAAGTTCAAGCAACATATTGCGAGGATCAGGGTGCGTCCCGGCGTAAGTGTATGGCACGGTTTCGGTTGTATATCCCTTGCGAGCCTGGCTTTGATCCATCCAAAACTGATGCCAGTTCTGTTGGATCTGCTGGTACACATCCATTTGGACTCGTTCAATTGGCGACAGACGACCTTGTTCATAGTCAATGGCTTTGCGTATAGCAAGTTCGTTGTAGCCATAACCCATGTTAGCTAAGTCGGGGCCGACCTGTTCAGGTGTAATCGCCTTAATGATTTCTTCCATGGTCTTTCCTGCTTGAAGGTCAGCGATAATGCCTTTGACTTGACCTGTGGTGTATAGCGTTGTTGCTGGTGCGACCCAGTCGGGTGCGGGCTGTGAGAGTACGCCTTCTGTATCTGTTGCTTTTATGTCGGCTTTGCTTTTAATAATGTTTGCATAAGCGTTAAGGTTTTCTGCTCGTTGTGTTTCGCCACGCTTTGTAGCCAAGTCAGCTGATTTACGAATACGCTTTTCTTGCGCTAGTAGGTCTTTGACAGTTTCGGGGACTGCACCTTTGTCTTTGAATCGAACAAATGTAGCGACAATTTGTGTACGAAGGTTTTCTCCCATGCGACCCAATCGGTCAATCTTTCCGCGAGCCATCTTTGGGATGCCCGTTTGATTAAGTAAAGAGTTGCGTCGTGCTTCAAGTAACGGTATTTGTGCTGATGTCGGATCGGTGTTTTGGAGATCAACGATCTGTTGTTGAAGTTCCATCCATTTGGTGTTAGCCCAGGCTCGTTTAGCACCTACTGCTTCGTTAAAGATGCCACGCAATGGTGCTTCTGCACCTGCAATTCGTGCGCCTGCTTGAGCAAGTCTTGGGAATTGTTCAGCGATTGGTGCTAGTGACAGTCCTCGACCTGCACCACGAGCCATAGTTCCGATGGGTTCTTCAGCAAATCTTGCTGCGGTAGAAACGGCAGAACCTAGACGAGTTGCTCCTGCTTCACCTAACGCTGTACCAGCCTTGACACCAACATTGCCCAAGCCACTCATGCGACCGAGCATGACAACATTGCCGACATCTTCAATCAACATATTGCCAAGTTCGCCCTTACGCAAAGCCTGGTAATAATCAACACCTGGTGCGCCCGTATCGTATGCGCCGAGTGTCGCTGTTTCGGCTAGTCGTGCAGCAGTCTTGGGAATACTGGACACCATTGGTGCAAAGATCGGCACGGTGCGTTGCATTGAATAGGCGAGCAGTTCTGAACCAGTCAGCCCAAGTGCTTTACCTTTTTCGTAGTCAACCTCTGATCGAGAGGTGTAGAGGTTCGGGTTGATTACGTCAGCACCGATGTCAAAGATTGTTTCGGCTATACCAGGGACGGACTGTACTGCTTTACCGACGATTGTTGGAAGACTATGAATTACCGTGCCGGGGAATTTCAGTACATTGCCGACAGACGAAAGCAGTCCACCAAGCAAACCTTTATCGCCACCACCTTCATTTGACGTTTTGATTGCCGATGGTGCTTGAATTGGCTTAAGGTTGTACTTGACTGGTGGTGCTATTTGTGTAGATGGTTGCCGTACGACTGGATTGAATTGTCGTTTAGAAATGACCGAGTTGACAATGTCTTGTGCGTCTGTCATGTCAGATCACCCGAATGAGACGTTGCTAAGTAGTTCTTCCAATATGCGGGCTGATACGGGGTCGCCTGTGCTGTTCAAATAATCTTGCATATAAGAATTAACTGCGTCAGCACCACTAATTCCTTGACTCATATCGTCATAAATCTTTGTTGTTCCTGCTTGGAATTGTGCAAGGAAATTAGGGTCTGACATATATTGTCGAGCAACATCGGCATTGAGTGCAGAATTGATGTTGCCTGGTGCTGTTGCGTAAACCGAATACAGTTCAGCATCAATTGGTGCGTTGGCCGCATCTTGTGCCAGTTCGGTTTCAGTTCTTTGTTGCGATGCCGAACCGTACAATGCTTGTTCGGCTTGTTGTTGCAGGTACTGGTTTAGTCCTTCTTCGCCAAGTTGGTTGTAGACAATCTCAGCCGGGGACATATTCAGTTCGGGATGTTGTGCAGCAAATAGGTCGGCTTGATCTTTGAGTGACTGAATATCTACGCTGGTGTCAAACAAACCTGCTGCCAATGCGGGGTCGTAACCGTATTGTTGAACGGCAACCTGCTGGGCGAACTGTGATAGTGGCGTATTGGCAAAGCCTTCTGCTACATTTTGGTAAGGCGTTACTTGTTGTGCAAATGCAGACTCAAGACCTGGGGTAAGACGAGCAGCGGTCTGACGTTCTGCGCCTTGATAAAGAGGCGATAAATACCCTTGAGTAGTTCTTGGCGATCCTTCAATTTTACCGTATTCATTTGTACTACCAAGATTTGTGCGTGTACCCAATTCCGTTCCTGGCTTGCTTAAGTCCAACATATTCATGCGATCCATGTATGCACCGTAAGCGTTGGCTTTGTTTTCTGCTGCCATTTGTTCAGGAGTTTTACCTGATGGGTTTCCTTCCGAAAGAAAACGTCGAGCGTCAGCAGCTTCAGCTTCTAAAATTTTTAGTTGATTATTGGTGCCGCTACGTTCTGCTTCGTATGCACCCATTCGTCGTGCTTCTAATCTTTTTGCGGCAACTTTTGCTTCAAGATCATTTACAGCGGGAGCGAGTCTTTGTGCATAAATACTGCTTTGCATTGTTGATGGCGAAACTAATGGTTGGTTAAATTTTGCTTGGTACGACGGGAACATTTTGTTAGTTCCAGCGGTCAAGTCAGACGCAAACTTGCTTGTCAGATTTTGTTGCGCTGTGGCAGCTTGTAATGCTGCAAGGTCACCAATACTCTTTCTTTGCATTGCAGCACCAAGGATCATCTGCCTGGCGTATTCACCTGTTGGCTGTCCACCGTACTTTTGACCGTATGTAGGTGCTGGGCCACCTGCTAGTAAGGCTGCGTAATCGACCGGGGTTGTTGCTGTCGTATCTGCTGGTGCGTACACATACTGAGATTTGCCAGCTCTGCTACCGTTTGTGGCTACATTTTGTACGTCTTGAATTGTGATGCCACGAGGGCCGATTTTGGGAGCCATCAGCGTTGTCCACTCCAACCTGCGCCACGGGTCGGGCGTTGAATAACTGCTTTTACTGAACCTGATGTTGGGTATACCGCACCGTATCCACCGACATTTCCGTAAGTCATTCCGCCACCTAAATCTTTTTGAACAGCAATGGGTTTGGGTTTATTGGCCGCAATTATTGAATCAAGAGATGCTTGAGGGTCAAATGGTGAAGATGCGACAAATTCACTACCTGACCCACCGCCACCACCACCTGAACCTGCTGACCTTTCGGCTTGGGCGCGAGCAAGTAGTTCGGGTAACCCGATCACATATTCTTGCATGGCTTGGGCGCGGGACTGTTGCGCTGCGACGGCAGGGTCGTAAATGCTTCTGAAAGTTGAGTCAACCTGACTCAAGTCGTTGCCGTATGGTGCTAGTCGAGCATTGGCACGGGCGCGTGCTTCTTCTTCTAGGCGTGCTTTCATGTCTTGTGCTTCTTGAGCACGTTGTGCTACTCCAAATGCAAGTTGTGCGCTTGGTGTTGATAGATCAAATGCCATTATCTCAACCTCGCTGGTGCTGGTTTAATAGTTTTTGTTGCGGGCTTTGGCGGTACTGGTGCGGGTTTGGCTGGAGCGGGTGCAGGTTTCGCCGCGGGGGTTGGACTCTTGTATATTGGCACAGGCGCAGGTTTCGGAATAGGTTTTGATACTGGTGCAGCAGTTTTAACTGGAGCAGGTGCTGGCTTGGCGGGAGCAGGTGCTGGCTTGGCGGGAGCAGGTGCTGGCTTGGCGGGAGCAGGTGCTGGTTTTGTTGGTGTTGAAGTAGCTGGTTTAGCGGGAGCCGAGACTGGTCGTGCCATTGTGTCGGCTGAACCAGTACGGGCTGGAGCGGGTGTTGATGATTTGTAAATCGGTACAGGAGCAGGTTTGGTTACTGCTTTTGTAGACGTAGGTGCTGCTGGCTTAACAGGAGTCGTTGGTTTCGCAGGTGTTGCTGGTTTTGCTGGTGCAGTGGGTGTCGCTGGTTTGGCGGGCGTAGTACGCGCCATTGTGTCGGCTGTACCTGTACGGACTGCCGGGGCAGGAACAACTGGACGAGATGGGCCTGCTATTGCTGCGGGTGTCGGTTTGGCTGGAGCCGAGACTGGTCGAGCCATGGTGTCAGCGGTTCCTGTACGGGCAGGCGGTTTTACTGCTGGTACTACTGCTTTGGTGGGTGTGGTGCGAGACATTGTGTCTGCTGTACCCGTACGGACTGGCGGTTTGGTTGTGGTCGGGAGCGGTGCTTGCGGTAGTTGACCTTGCGTTGTACCGCCTTTGTAAACCACTGCTGGTGGTGGTGTAACAACTGGTGCAACTGTCTTGGTAGGTGTTGTAGGTGTTGTAGGTGTTGTAGGGGTTGTGCCAGTACCAGTTCCAGTTCCAGTGCCAGTGCCAGTGCCAGTACCCAAGCCAGCAAGTTTACCCATGAGGTTTATGTCTTCAGTACCAGTGCTGTAGTCATAGTCAGATTTTGCTTTAACACGAGCTGCTTCTTCGTCTGCGCTTAAACGAGCGCGAGATTGAGCAGCTTCTCCTGATTTGAGAATGCCTCGGGCTTCAAGGTTCGCACCTAGATCTTCGGTTGACGTACCGTATTGACGAGCAAGATCAGCCAAATACTGATCGTAGTCAGTCTTAATTTTGCCTTTATTTAATTTGGCTTGTTTGGTGTAAAGTTCAGCTGTCGCTTCGTATGCCATAGATGCTCCTTAGAGTTCCTAATGGCTATCCAGCCTTCGGTCGTTTCTTCAATGGGATTTTAGCAGGAACAACAGGTTTAATGTTGTGGGTCGGCCCATTGACATGATCGTTGAGTTCGTATCGCACTTGACGAATGTCTTTACGGATCTCAGATGAGACAAGATCTAGTCGATCCATCACATTTCCGTGGTCACGCTTATTCTCTTTGCGACCCTTTTCAATTAGGACTGCTAGAACGGCAAACACACCAGTGACAACTGCGACCAAAATAGCTTCCATTAGCAGAACATCTTTTTCCAAGTAACTGGCCCGACAACACCATCTGCGGCCATATGATGAGCAAATTGCCATTCTTTGACACGGTGGTCAGTCTTCAAGCCAAAATCGCCATCGGTAGTCACACCGCCAACGCGAGCCTGGACGAGTTTCACAGCGTCCCCTTTGGAACCGATCTTCAATGGTGTCCCAGGATAAGTGAACACTAAAGGGGAAGGTGCGCCAGCAGCGGGAGTTAGCGGAGAAGGACTTTCTCCCGCTGCCGTCGCGAGTTTGGCAAAGAACTCTTTGTAATAAAGGGCGTTCTTGGCGTAAAGGGGAGAAATCTCAATATGAAGCCAGTCGCCGCCGGGGGCTTGACCAATGGTCGGTTGGGTATATACCTTCCAAGAGTTACGGTCGCATTGCCAGCCTCGACCAAACGGTTGCGGGAAGTAGTCGTGTACTCCTTCAATTTGAAGGGCTTCGGCGTGTAATACTAGAAAGTCTGCTAGGGCAACAGCGTCGGCGTAATTGCCTGAACCTTTTTTTCCTGACTTGCGCCATGACATATCGGCAGCACGTCCTGTTGAATGCACTGAAGGTTTCGGTGTTTTGAGGTTGTCGTTCTTCATGTTGCGAACAACCCAAGTGCCGTTGTTCCACAATGGAAACCTGGTTGAAAGTTGGCGTACGAGTTCTTCTAAACCAGCTTGTTTGCCAGTTGCATCTCCGTCGTAGCCTGTGTATTTGCGTGCCATTTGTGACACGCTAGCAGAATTATTAACGATCTAGCAGGGTAGATGTGTGTATGAAGGCGTGTACCTTTTCGGGCAAGACTTCTTGTATCTTCTTGAACACTTCGTACACAACCTGTTCAGCTCCTGAAATTGGCGGTACAACATCGCCGTCGTGGGTGTCCATTCCCGGTATTTCGGGTGGCACAAAGTCGGTGTCTATAGTAAAAATGATGTTGGCTTGGATGAGAGGCATGGCAGGCTCCTGGTTATTCGGATGGTGGGTCTTGACGGTTACCGCGTGTAGCAACAATTCCTACAGCAGCTCCCACCAATGTGTAGCAAATTGGGCCAAGGATGTCAAGCATTGCTTTGTCATTGGGTGATTGGGCATCTAAGGGCTGGACAACAAACAAGAGTCCCCACAACATGGTTAGAACGATTGCGCCGACAATGACAATGAGTCCGATGCCGACATAGAAACGTAGTCGAGCGTCCAGTTCGGTTGAGTCCATGCGCCTTTTACGGGGCGGGGATGTACGTTGTGGTCGGGCAGTCGGGTTTTCCGATGTTGGCTGGGTTGTCACAAGGATACCTGTACCTATCTGAACATTGGGATAATACAGCGCAGGCTAGCACTATTAAGCCTATTAGTGATGCCTCTGCCAGTCGGTTCATAATCCCATTCTAGTCATAATCGGGAAAGACTCTCTTAAAGTCAGCATAAGCATTTTCAAGATCAAAGATTAAGTCGTTCCTGTGGGTAGAACTGCCGTTGCACGGGCATTCATCATTTGGACAGTAGTAATAACTATCTTCGTTAGGTTCGTGAATCTTGTAGTTGCTGCTCATCACTATTTTTTCTTGTCAAGCAACTTCTCTAACGCATAGATCAAAGCAGACAATTCGTCTTCTTCTTCACGACCCCTTGGGGTTGCTCGTTTCAGGTATTGAAGGGCTATTTGTACCAGTTTTGCTGAGATATTCATAGGTTTCCTCGGCCAAGTTAATGACCCTGACAACCATTTTGGCAGGGATATGGAGTACCGAGTCTACACATCCGTCAGCCGACCAAGATTGCGTAATCGAGACGTGACCCCGCTTGCCACCACCCTTGGTTGTCATTAGAAAACCGACAGATTTAACCTGATACGGCTCGTTATCCACAAGGTCTTCAATGCGTTCCCATGTGGATGTCCCGGCATGAGCGTCGTTCCATATGACAAGTACAGGTTTCATTGCCCGTAATTCTTACCACGCCACATCGCCCACCCGTCGTGAATAGCGATCTGTTCATAACAAAACTTGTTGGTTTCGGGATCAAACGGGATGATGGCTAGTCCTTGTTGCCAGTCCTCATGCTGGATGAGGGGTCTACCGTCCAAGTCTACGCCACCTTTGGTGCTGGGAACTGCTCCGTCTATACGAGCTAGGCAACCAGGGGAAGCAGCCAGGATTGTGGATGGGCCGTCGTGATCGTCTCTCGTGCGTTCTGCCCATTCTCGACGGTGAATATGCCCGTAGATCACGCTGACCTTCTGAGTGGCAAGGTATTTGTGTGCGGTTGAGCCACCGCTAGCAACCTTGTCACCGTGTATCACTTTGAGATTCTCTGTGATCCAAATGTGGCTGGCAGGGTATCCAGGTAAATACTCCACGTTGGATTCGTCTAGTCGGCATAGGAACGGGACTGACATAACTGGCCATGATTCGGGGGATGAACCCCGTCGAAGTCCGAATGCTGCGCTGGCGTTGTCAATCAGATACCTGGGGAGTCGTTCTTCGTGGTTGCCTGCGAGCCATACGATTCGTGCGTCGGGTGCTGCTTCACGAAGTTCAAAGCCGAGCATGGTGGCACGGTCAATGGTGGCTTGGGTGGTCTGTTGGTATGGGGCGGTCAGTCGATATTTGGACATTTCGGGTAGGTCAAGGTTGTCCCCAACTAGGACGACTAGCACAGGGTTGGCATCTTTGACGATGTCTAATGCAACCTTTATCGCCTGTTCGTCGTGTGTGGGGTGTAGTTGCCCGTCTACGCCTCTGTAATAGCCAATCTGCATATCGGGCAGTACGGCACAATTACGCCATCCTGAGATAGTTTTGGCAGGTTTTCGGGCTGGCAACTTGACTGCTGGGCCTGGCTGGATAATTGGCCATTCGGGGCCTTCTGCCCATTTGGGCGAGAACTGGATTGCTGTCAGGTCGTGTAGTTCGGCTTCGCCTTCGTCGTTCTTGGTCAATGACTGGTACAGCGAAACCCGCTGGATCTTGCCTACCTCGTCTAAATCAATGCCGTTGCGATCTAGCAGGTCTGCGATGCGACCCAACGAAAGTCTTTTGGTTTCCCCTAAGCGGGTAATGTCTTCAGCTAATCCTGCCACAAGAACAATCCCCTCGTCGATGACGACGCAAAGTCGTTGAAGTGATGGTGTGTCCTCGTTGGCGTAAAGCTCGTTCGATTGCGGAACCCTGGATTGTTGGATCTGCCATTGCTTCCTCTAAATCAACTTGATCTTCTTTAGTCAAGGTGTCATATAACGTTTTGAATCCACATACTGGAATGTATCTAGCATTATTCATTGCGGTTATATCAAATAGCAGGCTTGGTTTCGACATTCTTTTCTCCTAAGGCGTGTCGGGAAATTGCACCTTACCCGATTGCGTCGTGTTCTGTAGCGATGGCGTTGTGGACTGACTCAATTTATTATGATTGCATAATAATCCAGTTAGTGCCGTCAGATACAAGGGTAGCCCAAGTCCCTGCGGTAGCAAGGATAGCGGTACCAGCAGCACCGCCAGTCAACGGCACAACATTGCTAGAGGCGGAGACAACGGTGAACGCCGCAATATTCTTCAAAGATATTTCACGACCAACTTGCGTGCTGGCAGCAGGCAAGGTCACAGTAATGGAAGCCGTACCGTTACAGATAATCCAGTTTTCGGTATTAGCCAAAGTGAACGACGCAGTTTTTGTAACTGGTGCGCCACGACTGAAAGAACTTAACGTGCCGACACCCGTAATCCCGGTGTATGCGCCCGTTATACAAGCTGATGGCACAGTTCCTGATGTCAAGTTGCTAGCGTTCAAATTGAGAAATGACGTATCAATCGTGGTCGAGTACAACTCCAGTTCTCGGTCACGGTTTTCAACAAGGTCACGAGTGTCAGCATTCCAACTTGGAATATCATCGGCACGAAACGTGTAGTTAAACCCCATATCAATCTTCGCAGTTCAAGATCACACGTTTAATAGTCGCGTCGGTAAACGTCAAATATGGGGTTACGCCAAAGCCTTTTGCAGCGTTATTGACATGATACCGTTGGGTTATTGATGCGTTGTTTGCGTTTGCTGTACCAACAGTTAATGGTTCTGATGCTTGAACTGAAACGCTTCCGTTGTACGAACTGTATACGTCAACCATTCCTGTTGGTTTGATGCCGACTGTAATAGCTGGTGTGTAACTTGGTCGAGCGTAAAATTCGACGAATGCTTCTTTGACGGTAAACGGTTTAGAGTGCCAATATTCGGCCAAGGTGACTGTTCCTGTTGGAGCGGATGTTCCTTCTGAGCCACCTGGTTGCAAATTTATGTCATTGTTGGTGATTTGTGTGACGTTATAGATATAACGATGAATGAAGATATTGTTTGTTGTATCGTCAACAAAAGCAGCAACAAAAAATTCGTTGTATGAATTTGTGCCGGGAGTTGCTACTTGATGTTGTTTGGCTATGGTGCTTGAACTGTTTGCTGCGGTGTTGTTAAGTCGCGCCCAAGTATCAGAAATTGTTTCGACATAGGCGTATCCAACTTTGCTCATAGTAACTAATTTTCCGTCGTTTAATACAGATAATCGGAATGCTTCTGTTGTTGATTCTGCTTGAGCGGTGTTGACGTCGTTCAAGTCCATTGTTGCTACTGGCTGTGAAGATGACCCGTTCAATCCATAAATTCTTCCGTCGGGAGCTCCAGTTAATTGTTGATCTAAATAATAGATATTTCGGTTTACAACGGTCGCGTCTACCATCCCTTCAGAAACATTGACCCCTGGAACAATGAGTTGGATTGTAATTGAAGAACCCAAAACGCCGACAACGCTATAAACACCTGTGTCGCATACGACTATAAGATCGTTTGTTCGAGGTATGACGTTGAGGATATTTCCTGTGAATTCGTAATAGTTAGCAGTTGACCAGGTTGACAAAGTGGTATCGGAATAGTAAAGGCGTTTACTTGATGAACCATAAGCTAAAAGACGGTAGCCGTACATGGTCATATTTGTTAGACCAAGGCTTAATAGTGCTGCGCTAACAAGTGCAAGACTGCCACCTTGTGTTATGGAATATATATTTCCAGTTGTATTGATGTAATAAAAATTAGGTGAGTTAGATGGGTCGTAAGCAACTTTTCCTGCAATAATTCCAGTTAACGTATAATTGACTGATGTAATGGGAAACCCAGTACCGCTGGCAATACTGGGAGTTTTAGTCATTCGGCAAGTTGAACCTGGTAAATAGCTAACAAACATAAATGAAGTGTCGCCAATAAGAATAAAATCCCGGATAGCTGCGCTTGCGGTTGTTGAAACTTTGGTGACTGTTGAAACAAGTTTTGAACCGACAGGTATGAGTTGACCGTTGGGTAATGCTGTTACGTTTTCACCAAACCAAGTATTTTTGGGTTGATTGGTTGACCGCGGCCCCATGTATTGACCACCCGAGAAGTCGTCGTAGGTGATTTGGAATGATCCCATAGGTCAATCCCAGGTAGCGTAGGACAGGTTGCGGTTGTATTTGATACGACGTTGGATTGTTGTTCGGTTGTCGTCGCTCATTGATTTTAAGAAGTTGCCATACTCCTGTAGATACAACGCTGCACGATTTTCATCTTGGCGACGGGCTGCACACAGATGGCTGGCGTAAGCGACGATGCATTTGTGGTACACGACGGGCATCAACGGTGACTTGGTGTCAGGAGATGCTTGTGTCGAGAGTGCTGGTTCGTTTCGGAAGTAATACAATTTCCCTGATGTGACCGTTGTAGGTATGGGAGAAATGTGTACTTGTGAACCGTAGATCGTGTATGCGTATGAAGAACCGTCAGAGTTTGGATTTAGATGGGTTTCAAGTGGCACAAATTCAACAGGTGAGCCATTAATAACTAATTGTTGGGCGCGCATAAAATCGGATGGCAGTGCTGCTGTACCGTTGGTGGTATCAAATGACAGAGTTGCGGTTGTTGCTAGCCACCACCAGTCACGTTCCATGCTGACTCGGTTGAGGGCATCGTCTATAGAAGTGTTCACATAGGCGTTAGTGATAAGTCCGTCAAGGCTGTTGCTTGAACCGTCTGAACGGATCGCCAGTCGATCTTTGACAGCGTTACGAAGGTCAAGCAGGTTCATATTTACTTGCCTTTCTCGTTCATGCTGATACTGCGCTTATTTGATCCACCCAAGTGGCCGACATCCTTAATCAACGCCCAATGCAACTTGTCTGCTAATTCTAGCCGTTTTTCTTTCTCGTCTGTTTCATGGGCAGCGAGAATGGCTTTGTTCTTTTTGAGTAAGTCTTCGTGGAGTGCTTTACCTTTTTGCCAGTCACCCTCGATCAGTTTCACGATCAGAGTGTGGTCGGCGCGGTGGTGGGAACAAGCGACATATGGTGTCCCGGTAGCATCAACCATCCACACTTCAAATCGTCCGATGATTGGGTTGAACATGAGTGATGCGGAAGGGTCACCTCGCCAGCCCGACTCGTCACCCTTTTGGATGCGGGTCGCAATGTCATATACGTCAAAGGCAACTTCAGCCATTTGGCTGCCACCTTCTACTTCTCCCATAAGGTTTGCTGCGCGAATCATGGCAACACTCTACGCCATTATTTGTTTAGAGGGTTTCGCAACGGCTTTTCAGGGAAGTTGACCGTTGGGGCTGGTGTCCACGTTGCGGGGAAGTCCCTGAGGGCTTGGCGGTAGGTCGCCCATGCTGTTTTGTTGGTTGGGGTGTCGGCAATCATCGCCCAATCGGATTCGACTAGGAGTGCGTCACGGCGTAGTCGCATCCGTTCCATGAGCCATTCGTCAGGTGCTTCGGTTTCGTAATCTGCCAATAGGTTCATTATGCCGCCCTGTAGTAAAGGTTGAAGTTGATGATGTCGCCCGTTGTCCAAGTAAAAGGTACTGTCGCGTTGGCCACAGTATAATATCCGTAAGTTGCGTTCACGGTTGTAGCTCCAACGGCAACACTAGAAGCGGAGTTGTATCTAGTTTGGCCCTGAAACATGGATACAGTTGACAAACGATATAAGGAACAATTGCCGTATGACGTAAAACTGTTTTGCATATCAGCGTTTAGGTTAATTGGCAAGTTGATACTAATTGAACCAGTTACTGATGAGGTACTCCCCAAAGTAAAAGACCCGTAGTAATGCACAAAGTTGTTAACTCGACAGTAGGCACCCGTCGTCGTACCGTTACCAGCCGTGATATTTGTAAATGTAGGCGTATAACTAGTGTATGTCCCCATTAACTGGTCAGCTGTTGTAACAAACTCAGTTGTCGCAAGTTGAGTTGTAGAAGTGCCTGCTGTTGCGGTCGGCGCGGCAGGGATACCTGTAAAAGTAGGGGTAATCAAATCTGCTTTCAATGAAAGATCACCTAAAGGCGCAAACTTTGAATTAGTCAAAGTGAAGTTAACTGTTCCCGTACCAGCGGAAATAACTTTGATAACAATACCGCTTCCTGTCCACGGTAAAACAACTGGATAGTTGGTCATAATGGCGGTAGTGCCAGCCCCAGCAACAGTAGGTGTAGCAGGGGTCTGACCTGGTTGAGCCGTAATAATATAGATCGGAGTTGTTGACGTTTGCGAAATGCGTAGTTCGGTTCCAGCCCCGGTCAAAGTAATTGTGTCAACTTGGGAAGCAACAAGGGTAACCGTTATTGCTTCCGAACCTGTGTAGGTGGCCATGATGAACCTTTCGTGATGATGTTGAAATTATAGACGAAAAAGCCAGCCACCGTCGATAGTGGCTGGCTCGTTCGTTTGTTGGGGGTTTTGGTTATGCGCCGACAGCCATGAAACGTACTGTCGTTGCTGACATATCGGTTGTTGATGGCACTTGGATGAACGCGCTGGTTGCTGCGGTCTGACGGTACAACAACACTTTAGGTGCTGTCAATGAACCATCCCACGTTGGCAGGTAGCCAATGCCTGCGGTCACGATGAGGTAGTCAAGTCGTGAAAGACCTAACTGCGCCAAAGTGACTTCTTCACCACCAGTAGCGTACGAACTGTCAAAAGTGATAACACCAATGACTTCTTTACGCGAACCTGGAACTTCAGGGCCAGATGTAATACTGACTGAAGCTGCCATCAGATGCTCACCTCGGTGATGTCCTTGATGACGAAGTGGGCGTTGCGCTGCTTGCAAGCAAGTTCGCCGTAGGCGTACATGGTTGCTTCGTAGGCATCAACGTCGGGCTTACGGTTCATTACTGCACCGTCCAAGTCCATGAACTGGAATCCGTCGCCAACCTGGTGGTAGGTCAAGACTTCAGGGTTGATGCCGTACAGGCGGTTGTTCGGGCAGTCGAAGTCTGCGTACAAGGCGGTCGGGCGTTCGTCGCCCTTGCCGCTGACAGACGGGCTGTAGAACTGGATACCTGCGTAGCCACCCTTCAACGAGGTCTGCTCCATGTTGCGCTTCAATGAGAGCAACAAGTTGGAGATGGCCAAGTTGACACCTTCAGCCGAAACCAACAACGAAGGCTTCTTGCCCGAGTTGGTCAAGGTCTTCATGATGGAGCCTGTGATGAGGGTTTCGGTGATGGAACGGTTGGTTCCCGAGTTGCTGTTCACATAGGACTTCCACTTCGGTTGTGACGAAGGGTTGATTGTGTGCAGGACTGCGGTGTCGTCAACGATGGTCTGAAGACCAGTCAATTCGATCTGTCCGTCGCCAGGCTGACCTGTGTTGCTGGACGCTCCACCTGCACCGCTACGGAAAACGTAGTGGCTTGAAGTGGTCGTGACTGCTGCACCTGAGATGGCGATGGTCTTGTTGGTTTCGTCGACCGAGCTGATGGTACGAGCTGATGCAATGGTCGTCGGGGATGCGACGGTTCCGATGTCAACAACCATGCCACCATCAAAGAACAACTGACGGAGTGCGGTCGTACCTGTGGTTGAAGCCAAGACAACAGTAGTTGCTGCCGTGGTCGTACCACATTGTGCGATAACGCCGTTTGACGTACCCCACAACTGACGGTTGACATCCTTCATCGCGTCCTTCTTAATGCCTTCCATTTCGGCATCCAAAGCATCAATGAAAGCACCACGGTCGGTAACTGCCTGCTTGATGGTTGGGCCTGAAAGCTGGATGCGTCCGTAGACGTAACGAACGGGAACCGGGACGGTTGCGAAAGCCTGGTTTCCTGCGGTTGGAAGTGTTGCGTTTTCGGCTCGTGCGCCGACACCACTTGAGCGTCCGAGGTGGACGGCGTGGCGGGCAATACGACCCTGGACGGTGTCTTTGCGGGTTTCAACTTGCGAAAGAATGAAGTTCGCATCATTGAGGTTGTCGAGATATTCCTTGTAGTCATCCTTGAGGATGGCATCAACGGTTGAGAGTGTTGCGGGCATGGTGGGTTTCCTTTAAGAGGGTGAGTGAATGTGGGGGTTCACAACCTTGTCAATGGTTCACGCCATCCAGCGTTGCCTTGCATCTTCCGATGTTATGTGGTTGTATGTGGTGCGCCTCGTCCGAGGTACAGAAGTAATGCTACACCACTACAACATCTGTTTGTCAAATAGCTAGTTCAAACCGTTTTGTTGCAGTCGTGCCATAGCTCGTTCACGAGGACTCAAGTTTTGTCCTGCGAGGTTGGTTGAGGCTTGCCCATTGATGATGGGTGTCCCCATTTGGCTACCTGCCTCTGAACGCTTTGCTGCGATCTGCTGCGCTTGGGATAGAACTTGTTCTTCCATTTCCCAAATTGCCATGGAAAGGTCAAGGTCGGGTCGGCGGGAAGCTGCGACGATTGCTGCGGTTGCCAAAGGCGTATCAGGTTGAAGTCCATGTTCTGCGAGCGTCTCCTCAATTTGGCGTTCGTATTGTGTTTGTACTTGTGCTTGGGCGTACTGGTTCATCCGTTGTTCGACGAGTTGTTCAACCTGATCGGGGGTTAGTCCTGCTTGATAGCCTTCTTGAACTGCTTGCTGGCCAATGGCAGCTTGTGCTTGTGGGCTGATAAAAGTGTCAAAGCGTTCCCCTGCCAGGGTTTTGGCGTTGTCTACCATCCATCGAACAGCGGTATCGGTGTCTCCTGATGCGAAAGCGTTAGCAAATTCTTGTACGGCACGAGCGTCGTCGGGGTGCATTTTGGCGAAAGTTTGTGCGATTGGCTTGTAGCGTTCGCGTTCTTTTACACGGTCTGCTACTTCTGATCGGTACTTATCTTCCCAATTGACATCATTGGTAGTTTCTGAACCTTCTACTGGTGCAGTATCCACTACACCTTCGGGGTTGAAATCGCTCATTGTGGGGGTGTCTCCTGTGGTTGTCCTGGCTGTCCTGTTTGTGCTTGTGGAACCAATGAGCCAGGTGCTTCATTGGCTTGCGGGAGCGTTTCTGATCCCGGCATCTGTTGCTGTTGGGCGAGTTGAGCTGCTGCTTCGTCGGCTGCAAGCTTTTGGTGGGCTTGGACGTGAACATCAATTGCTTGACGGACATCGGGTGTCGCAAGTTCGTATGCAGGGGATTTGCGTTCACGGTTGTGCTGTGCGATGTGTTTGGCGTGGTCGTCAAAATCGGCTGGCATAACAGGTGTGGCTTGCATAAGTAGTCCGTTTTCCCATTCGGCTTTGGCGACATCGGGGTCGGATGATGCTAAGAAACCTTTAGGGTCGGGAAGATCAAGCATTCTTGACAGGCTTGGGCCGTCAATGTTTTGAAACGCTGCCGGGAATGTTTGTGCCAGCGAAGTAATAACTGACTGGGTGGCAATCTTGGATCGTGGTGCTGTCGCGTCTAACGGGACTTTGACTTGAGGGAATTCATCAATGTCTTCGGCTGTCCATTCAAATTGAACGGTTGAGCCTTGCTGGGTGGTAATCGTTTGTGAGCGCACCATGCCTGACTGCTGGGCGTAGGTACGGTACATCTGTAAAGTCATCTGTCCAAGACGCGCCCAAACAGCAGACTGGTTGCGTGCCATTGGTGCTAACGGGGTGTCGTCCTTTTCAGCCAATACCGATAAAGCAAGTCCTGAGTTACGGTCACCAGGGGCTTGACCACGAGTTACAGCATGAGTGAAAAAGATGTCGTCCAATTCAGCTTCTAGTTGTGCTGCCTCGTTACTGATCCAGCGGGGGACTTCGGGTGCTGACTGCCAATGCGGTTCGCCTAGTTCGGCGTTGTATTCAAGTACATCGGCTGGGTCGGTCGTAATGGTGTCGGAGTCTTCAATTGATCCTGCGGGAACCATAAGTCGAGCGTTAGCAGCTTTACGCATATGTTCAAGGATGGTTGAACGCGCACGGTTGTAGGCGTATTGGATATCTCGTGCCGGGGTAAGAAGGGTGTTTCCGACCCATGTGCGAGGAATTTTGCGTTGAATACCGATAGCGATGTTGAGGTGTGTGAACGGGAACGGCCAGCCTTGACCGTCTCCGTAGGCGTATACCTGCTTGTTATTCACAACGTGAACTACACATCCAGGGGTGCGGGTAGTTGGGCGTTCGTAGTAGCAGTAAACAAGGGTTAGGCGGGGCGGTTGACCTTGTGGTCGACGCGACAGCAATGTGCGGTGGCGTGATGACAATGATGCTTCTGCGTCAGGTGCGGGTTCCCAGTCAAGATCGTAGCGTTCTTTAACCTGCTCAGGGGGTAGCGCAACACATTTGATCCAGTAGCGAGCGTCATCAACGGATGGTGAACCTGGTTCTAAACAGAATTCGCTGATACCGAGAGGTGTAAGGCGTACACCACCAGCAGGGATTGGGATAGAAGTCACGGGATCGGTGGCAACAACCTTGCCTAATTGAGGATCCCATTCAACCGATACGGCTGCCGATCCACCATAAAGGGTTTGAAGAAGGTGTTCTTCGCGGATGTCTGCCCAGTCTTGTTCTTGGGCTTCCGATAGAAGTAGTTGTTCTTGTAAGCGTTGGCGACGGGCTGATGCGTCATCGGTTCCTGATGGTTCAACTTCCCATACAAGTGGGGAGCGTGTCATTCGGGATAGAAGGTTTGTTGTGCGAGGGCCAAACTTGTCTACGGTGATGCGGGTGTACCGTTCGTTGTCGTTGGCGTAGTCCAGTTCTTGCACGATGTTGCGGGTCTGATCCCACCAAATCCATTGTTGACCGCTGTTGTAGGATGCGTTCATCCAGTAGTCCCGGCGTTCTTTTAACAGATAACGGTCGGCTTTGTTCCATAGGTCTATGACATCTTGTGGTTTGGGTGGTTCCCAGGCTTTCATGGCCCTACGCCTTCAGTTGGTGATTGCCACGATGTGCGTGACTTCGGATCGACTTGTTCTTTCTTTGTTGACTTAGAGAACTTTTCGGCGGCGATAGCTGCTGATGGATTCTTTGCCAACAATAGATTAGTCAATCTACGGTTCTCGCGTAGTAACAACAGGACAATGCCCAGTAGGGCGACGAGGCTGAACGCTGCGAATATCACAGGTCACCAACAAAATCAGTATCTATTTCGGGTTTGGGGGTGTCTTCCCGACGAGGACGACCACGCTTGTTGGAAAGGGGTGATCCAACTACATCGGGCCGTGCGGAGCCTGGTTGCGGATCATCCTCGTCGAGTTGACTTGTAGGGCCTGCCTGCTCTACAGGTTGTGAGTCTACACCCACAATTGCTCCTGCGATTAAGGCAAGGCGTTCTTCTGCTATTTCTGCTCGTTCACCCATTTCGGTGGCAAGTTTGGTCATTGCTTCTAATTCTCCGTAGCGGTGCATGGAGATTGCACGGGCTGGTGCAACCATGCGAGCTAGTTCTAATGCACAGTCGGCACAGATATATAACCGTGTGATTGCTGATGGGTTTGCGTCTTCGGGACTGTTATGTCCGTCTAGGTCTAGTTCCATGTCAATGATCGGTTTAGCGACCCCTCGACAGATCCAACAGCATCCTGGCAAATAATTGTAGTTATCAACGATTCTCATTACCATCTCCGCTTTTTTGTTTTGTCCAACTTCTCCATGAACCTTTGTACTCTGCCTTCCGCATCATAGGTGGCGTGCTTATGTTTGCGGGTGATTTCATTGTACGGACGGCAGGCTAGCAGATATCGGAGCGCGTCAACTGCATGGTCTTCGTCGTCGGTGTCAACATCTTCAATTTTTGTTTTGTCGTGGCGCATCGCGGGCAGGGTGCGGAGTAGATGCTCGCAAGTAGAGAAAATTTTTAATTTTGGCTCATCATTGATAACGCCTGGTTGCAGGTAGCGGTGGACGTTTTGCCAGCCTGAGATACGGGCGTTTTTGGCTCGACTGGTGGAGACTCCTAGTGAGTTGTATACGCCTGCGACTGTTTGTCCTAAGCCTTGGACGTTGCTGTATGTGGATGGGTCGATGACGGTGGCGGTGATTCGTTCGTTGTGGCCGTCGCTGGTTTTGGACATTTCTTTGATTTGCATGGCTTGTTGTGCTGCGGTGAGGTTTTTTTGGTATGCCTCTCGGTAGACGTAGCAGGTTCCGTCGGCTGGGTTCCAGGCTCCCCACAGGCAGCAATAAGGGTTTGCTGTACCAAAGTCAATTCCTCGGTAGCGTGGCCATTCGGGCGGAATTTCAAATGGTGGTATGACGTGGATGTCTCGGTTGAATTCGGAGAAGTATTGCCCGGTGAAAGTATCCCAGTCGCCTAACAGTTTTTGTTTGCGTTCTGTTTCGGGAAGCATAGATAGGTGTTTGCGGTATGTGGGGTCAATGTGGGGGTTGTCGTCCACGGTTGATGGTACGAACGCGACGATGAGGTGATCGGTGGGGTCGTGGGGTATTTCTAGTTTGTCTATCTCTGCTGGGTCGTCGGGGAGTTCAACTCGGCGTACTACGTCAGGGTTTTCAAATCCGTCGCGTACATCGTAGACAACAGCGTATTTGCCGTGTTGGGTGGGTTGTACCAGCATTTTGTATAGAAATGTGTGTCCACGGTCGCCAGGGTTCGTTGCGAACATAACGTGGGTTCTTACGCCTAATGCAGTCATTTTTCGGCTTGTTCGTAGTCGGCCTGACATCATGAGCATTTGGTAGGGGGTGAACTGGGTTGCTTCGTCAAAACCGATGAAGTCGTACTCGGCAGACATATATTGTCCAACATCTTCGTCACGGGCGCAGAATCCGTATTCGATTACTGATCCGTTGCCGTACCACCAGGCTTTGACGTTGTCAATGGATCGTAGGGCTGCATCCACGTTTAGTTGGGCGTATCGGACTTGGGATCGAATAATGAGTGATCGTCGTAGCTCGGGGAGTGCGGTTCGTACTAGGAGTGTGCGGTGACCGGGGTATTTCTCTGATAGTTCGTGTGCATGGTAGGCAAGTAGTTCGGATTTGCCACCACCAGCTGCACCACCGTAAAGTAACCAGTCAACTTTCTTTACTAGGGCGTGGGCTTTCTCCTGGCGTTTGTTACCTGTCAGTTTCCACGCTTGTAGGTCGATCTCTAGTAAACGTAAGTATTCGTCTTGTTCTGACCCAGTAAGTTGACCAAACTCGTCATCTGACAGGAAGTTCATAGTTCGCTCATGGTGCGACCCGCAAACCGCTTGTTAGCGACTGGCAGGTTGTTAGCCACGATTCCGATCTTGTTGCTTGGTGCAACGACGGCAAGTAGGTCATTGTCTGACTGGTCAAAGTATCCCGCTGCTTCTAATGCTTCTTTAGTGGGAAAGACATCGGCGTGTCGATCTCGTTCCCGGTTAATGAGATGGTCTTGTTTGCCACCGTATGAGAACGCAATACGAAAATTTTTTGGAATGTAGTCAATTTTCTGAAACATTTCTACTTCTTTGGTGTACGCATAGAACAAAACGTGGTCATGTTCGTAAGCAATGTCAATCCAGTCGGCAAGGTACTCAGCACTAAAGAAATCGCCTGCATCGTGGATTCGGACAGCTCGTCCACCACTCAAGACCCATTGGTGCAACCATTGATCGTTTTCATCGTGGGGAAGATCATGTGGTTTGTTTATTGGCAAGAATCGTTTGTGATCTAATTCGATAGCCATTTCTTGCCACCAATTTTCGTTGTACAACACATACTCAAGGTTTTGTAGGTGGCGACGGCGCACGTTAGAGAACAGGTATGTTCCCATTTTGGCGTAGCAAACACGGCCACAAGCACCAGCGTTAGGGCAAGTGTTGAACCAGGAGCCGTCCGTAAGTTTCAGAGTGTGCGCTGGGAGCGTCCAGTTCCACACACCTACCTTGCGTAACTCGCTGTTCTGTGTTAATAAACGCTCAGGTTTAGTTGTCATCCGTTGTTTCCATCCCCTATTGCTCGCAAGCCTGCTTCGACACGAGCTTTCGCTTCTGATCTTAACTCTTCTAAGCGTGACAAACGGTCTTCGGGGTTCCCGGTACGGTTCTCGTTGATCGTTGTTGCTTGTCCTGACTCCAACCTGAGGATGTCATACCAAATTTTTGCTACCTTTGTGGCTTCTTCGGCAGACTTGATCTCCCATTCGTTGCTAACCAGGCGTAAACCGAGGTCAACAATGATGGCTTGCGCCAATTTGGGGAGTATTTCCCGACTAGCGACCCCCGAAGCGAGCAGATCTTGCCCTAAAACCTTCAATTGTTCGGCAGACTTACGTCTTTCTTCTTTTTCCAGCACCTTTTTGACCCGAACTTCTTCAATGTCGGCTGCACGGTGCGCCCGTTTGGCTTGTTGAGCCTCGCCTTTAGAAATAACGACGATCTCATCCATGTTTTCGACCACACGAGTGGACTTAGCCTGGGTGGGGCGGCGACCTTTGATACCTTCAAGGATGTCATCTGCGTCATCAAACGCTTTTCTCATCGTCATATCAAATCTTTGCCCGATGTCAAGTCATGAAGGGTGGCCCAAATCTGCATTGCGAGCGAACCAACCGACTGTGTGGCAACCATTTCGCTTGCTGTCAACGAGTTTACGTCATATGAACGCTCTGCAAGCTCAACAATGTGCGCTGCTGCACAGAAAGCTGCCTTACACATATCAGGAGTTAGGAAAATCCCGGCACTTTCTAACGCAAATCGGGCTTGAGCGACAAGAGCATCGTTACCTAATCTGATAACAGTCTTCATCACATCATCGACGGTGGCCATAATTCTCCATATCTAAAAACAAATATCTAAAAGACTTTGTCCTGTTACAAAAACTGACACTATCACCAAACATCCTCGTGCTATTGTCATGTCACCGAACTTACGAAGCTGGTCATGTCGGGATGACACACCAGCGGAACTCGCCCGTAGTAAGCCTGTCTAACCAGGAGCGTAGGGACAACGTGACCTGAAAGGGGGTTCGGATCCCATGCATAGAGTCAAGCCGACAGTCGAATCGGATGCCAGCTAGTAAGCCGTGGGTAGGTAGTTAATATATGAAAACGAGTGAACATCGTTAAGGTTCGGGTGTTGGTACGGTGTAGGGCCGCCAACGGTAGGGCATTGGGGCAGACCGAAAGGTCTGAAGCAAAGTTAAAGTCACCGATGTGACAACACACGGATGACAACAACTCTCTTCGACAGCCACGCTGGCGATGGAGAGGCGTTAGCCGCCAACGGCGGAAGCCCTTGACCTTGACCTTCCATCAGTTGACCTTCCAACGTCGAAGACGCCAAGCCCCCGGCAAGGACACACCTTTGGAAAAGGTCAAAAAATACGGGAGAGTGAATTGGTAGGGGGGGGTGGGGCCCCCCAGTGGGCGTGGGGTGGGGGTGGACGGTGGCGGGCATGGCTCCTGGTAGGTGGTGGGGCATTGAACCGTCGGTATAGTCTTGCCGTCTAGTCACACGGTCTAGGGGTACGGTCTAGGCGTTGGGTCTGCTCGGTCAGTCGGTTGGCGATGGGGTAGGCGTAGGGCTGGCGTCCTCGTTCCTCGGTTGCCACCATCGCGACGCGGTAAGCGTGCTTGCCGACTAGGGCTGTCGATTGTGGCGCGACTTGCTCCGAATTTCCGCGGGTTGGTCGTCCCGGTTTCGGTCGTCCCGATATTGGCGGGGTTAACACTTGACATTCGGCTGAGAGTGTGCGCATAATGTAGGGGTGAACTCGTGCGGGTTCTCGGCTCATTTCGGGCCTTATTTGATAGGGGTTAATTATGTTCGGAGATATTTCTAATAGTGCCAAGCGGTTGGCGTGGTCTTTGCCACCGTCTGATCTAGAAACGTTGTCAGAGCTTGACGCTGAGAATCGTATCTATTGGGTTCGTGATCGTTACGGCGTTTCTTTGCGGGTTGCTTTTGATGTTGTCAAATTGTTGAGTGCTGGCGGTGAATCATGAGCGCATACTTTGACGCGATAGATGAGCAGATAGATCGGCTACTCCATGCGACGGGTTTGTCGTGGGAACTTGAACAGACGGG
>Ga0304730_1000409_pt1 | contig 37889 bp, 37 predicted proteins | sample M_130628_MF_Meta_FD_190474 | JGI IMG/M metagenome (GOLD analysis project Ga0304730, IMG submission 190474) | Freshwater microbial communities from Lake Montjoie, Canada to study carbon cycling - M_130628_MF_MetaG (v2) (version 2) | ecosystem: Environmental > Aquatic > Freshwater > Lake | place...
CCTTGCGGCTCCGTCTACTTTACCCGCTTTGAACTTGGGTAACGATACGCAGTTTTATTATCTAGTCTTAGGCATCGTCGCCGCATCCCTGTGGCTGATGCACTGTATGGTGAACTCGCGGTTTGGGCGGGCGTTGCAAGGGATTCGCGAAAACGAAACGCGTATGCAAGCCTTAGGTTATCCGGTGTTACGAATCAAGTTAGTGGCCTTTGTGTTTGCTGGTGCGTTGGCGGGCTTGGCGGGTGCCTTGCTAGCGAACCACAATTTATTTGTGTCCCCAAGTTTGATGCACTGGACAGCCTCGGCCAATCTCATCATTATGGTCATTGTGGGTGGTATCGGTTTGCGGTTTGGGGGCGTGGTCGGTGCCGCAGTGATGTTGCTACTTGAAGAGTTTTTGCGGCTATATACCGAGTATTGGCATTTGCCGCTGGGTATTTTGCTCTTGATCATTGTGTTGTTCGCCCCACGCGGTGTGGCGGGTGTCTTTTTACGGCGCACGACATGAGCACGAGATCTGAAGCTTCGCCAGTGCTTGTCGCGACTCAACTCTCTAAGCGCTATGGCGCTTTACAGGCCTGCGATCAGGTTTCGCTGTCTGTGTTAGCAGGCGAGATTCACGCGTTGATTGGGCCGAACGGCGCTGGTAAATCGACGTTGATCAATGTGTTGTCTGGCGCTGTTGCGCCTGATAGCGGCGGCCTGTTGCTCAATGGGCGCGACGTGACACGCGCTCCGATGCAGCAACGTGTCGCAGCTGGTTTAGCTCGCTCTTATCAAATCACCAATATTTTTCAAAAGAGCTCGGTGATGGATAACTTGCTGATCGCCGTGCAAGCTCAGCAAGGCAGCCAGTTTAGTTTTCTGCGTTCGCGCGAGCGTGACACAGCTTTGCATCAAGCAGCACAAGCCTTGGCACTCGAATGCTCAATCGATGCCTCGTTATGGGATTTGTCTGCTGGGACGCTGCCCCATGGTGAGCAACGCAAGCTTGAGTTTGCGTTGGCTTGGGCGGCACGCCCCTCGGTGTTGCTATTGGATGAGCCTATGGCCGGCATGGGGCCTGATGAAACCTTGCGCCTAACCGAATTGATTGAATCGTTGCGTGGTCGCGCGGCAATGCTCTTGGTTGAGCACGACATGCAGGCGGTGTTTCGCCTGGCCGATCGTATTTCAGTGTTGGTGTATGGCCGTGTCATCGCCACGGGTACGCCCGACGAGATTCGTGCCAATGAGACTGTGCGGCAAGCTTATTTGGGCGACGAAGGCTCAACATGTTAAGTATTAAAAATATTCAAAGTGGCTATGGCCTAAGCCAGGTCTTGTTTGACGTCTCGCTTGAGATTGCCGTGGGTGAAGTGGTCGCTGTATTAGGCCGTAATGGGATGGGCAAATCGACGCTCGTGCGTGCGCTTTTCGGGCAGCTTGCTTTGCAAGCGGGGTCGTTGCAAGTCGACGGGCAAGACATTGCCGGCTGGTCTACCGATCGGATCGCGCGTTTAGGATTGGCGATTGTCCCCGAAGGGCGACAGTGTTTTCCTAACCTGACGGTACGCGAACATTTAACGGCCTTTGCTGCGCAACGTAATGCCGCTTCAGTGCAACAGTGGGATGCTGAACGCGTCTTCGAGATGTTTCCGCGTCTGCGCGAGCGGGCAAGCAATATGGGCAACCAACTGTCGGGCGGCGAGCAGCAAATGCTTGCGATTGGTCGTGCGCTAGTCACCAATCCACGTTTGTTGGTGCTTGACGAGGCGACTGAAGGCTTGGCACCCTTGGTGCGCGAAGAGATCTGGCAGTGCCTGGCGCGCTTGCGTCAAGAAGGGCAAACGATCTTGGTGATCGACAAATATGTTGAGCGTCTGATTAAACTCGCCGATCGCCACGTGATTCTTGAACGCGGCCGTGTCGTGTGGCAGGGCACTTCAGCTGCGTTAAATGCAGACCGCGCCCTGTGGGCGCGGTATCTCGGCGTTTAATCTGAATTCACTTCAGGCAAGAGTATGAAGATCCCTCGGCTGAAGTGAAATTTTTAGAAAGCAAGGCGTAGAGCTGCAATCGTCATGCAAGCTTCGCAAACACTCGATCTGCGGCAGCTACCGTGGCGGCGATGACGTCATCCGTGTGTGTGGCTGAGACAAAGCCCGCTTCATACGCCGACGGTGCAAAATACACGCCCTCGTCGAGCATGGCATGAAAAAATACTTTGAACATGTCGATATTGCTGGCCGAGACTTCAGCGAGGGTGGTCGGGACGGTGTTTGAAAAGTACATGCCAAACATGCCGCCTTCAGAGTCGGCGCAAAAGGCAATGCCATGCTTACGTGCGGCGGCGGTTAAACCCTCTGTCAGCTTGCGCGTACGTGCTGCAAGGTCTTCATAGAAGCCAGGTTTGCTCAGCAATTTAAGCGTGGTGATACCCGCTGCAACGGCAACCGGGTTGCCCGATAAGGTGCCGGCTTGATAGACGCCACCCAAAGGTGCAATGTTTTTCATGATCGCAGCGCTGGCACCGAACGCGCCAATGGGCATGCCGCCGCCAATCACCTTGGCCAAGGTGGTGATGTCGGGTTTGATACCCGTTAAACCTTGCACGCCTTGTGGTCCTACGCGAAAGCCCGTCATCACTTCATCAAAAATCAGTAATGCGCCATGTGCGGTGCATTCGCTGCGCAGAGTTTCAAGAAAGCCTGCAATCGGCTTAATCAAATTCATGTTACCGGCCATCGGCTCAACGATGATGCAGGCAATCTCTTTGCCATGCGTTGCAAAGGCGGCTTTGACGCCAGCGATATCGTTGTAATCCAACACGATGGTATGGGCGACAAATTCGGGTGGCACGCCGGCAGAGGTCGGATCGCCGCCCGCCGTGAGCAAGCCAGAGCCTGCCTTGACCAACAGGCTGTCGGCATGGCCGTGGTAACAGCCTTCAAACTTGATGATCTTGCTGCGGCCCGTTGCACCACGTGCCAAACGAATCGCCGTCATGGTGGCTTCGGTGCCCGAGCTGACTAAACGTACCTGCTCGAAAGAGGGCATGCGAGCAATCAGCATTTCAGCGATTTCAATTTCGGCTTCGGTGGGGGCGCCATATGATAGGCCGTGAACCGCTGCATCTTGTACCGCTTTGACGACTTCAGGATGCGCGTGACCCAGGATGGCTGGGCCCCATGAGCCGATGTAATCAATGTAGCGTTTGTCTTCAGCGTCCCAAAAGTACGGACCTTGCGCGCGCGCGACAAAGCGCGGCGTGCCCCCGACTGAGCGAAAGGCACGCACGGGTGAGTTCACGCCGCCAGGAATACTTCGACAGGCACGTTCAAAAAGTTCAGCGTTGCGAGACATAAAAGTAGATCCGCCTAGACAAGAGAAGAAAAAGGTTGCGAGAGCGCGCGTGCTGCGGCTTCGATATCGGGTGCCATAAACAGGCTACCGATGACTGCGAGTGAGTCAGCGCCGGCCAGCGCTAAGGCTTGCGCGTGTTGCGGGCCGATGCCACCAATGGCGACCACGGCAGGCCGCGGGCTGACATACTGTGCGCACAGGGTGCGCCCCACGCCCAAGACCGATAGCGGTGCGGGCGGTGCAAGGGGCTTAGTTTGCGAGGCATACATTGCCCCAAAGGCGATATAGGCGACGTCATACTGCAGCAGCTCTTGCGCAAGCTGTGGTTTGGCGTAACACGACACGCCTAACAGCATGTCGGGCCCAATCTCGCTGCGCACCATTGCAACGGGGTCGTCGTGCTGCCCAAGGTGGATCCCATCGGTTTTTAACTCAAGCGCTAAGCGCCAGTCATCGTTGATGAAAAAGGTAACGTTCAGCTCGCGGCATAACGTCGCCAAGCCTTGCGCTAACTCTTTGCGCAAGCCGCGATCAGGCGATTTGTGGCGAAATTGCAGCGCACGCATGCCGCCCCTGGCTGCAGCACGCACAGCCTGTTCAAGGGTGTTGGCATCGTTCCACTCGGGCGTGACTCCGTAGAGCCCTGAGGGAAAGCGCAGTGTATGTTTGGCAGCAGTCAGTGAGGTCATGGTTTAGGCACCAAGAGCAAGACGGCGGGCGATACGGTTGCCCATACCCGGTTGAAACGATTGCGCGACTGCGCGCTCGGCATGGGTACAGGCTTGTCGGGCGGCCTCGGGCACTTCTAGGCCTTGAGCCAGTAGGGTGGCCAGCGCCGTCGCGATCAGGCCTCCGGTGTCTCGCAGCCGCTCTGGCGGGGCAATCCAAGGCCAGGTAATCGTTTCGTTTTGTGGGCCGACTAGGGTATTGACCAGATGCCCTGGGCGTTGTTGATGACCGATCACCAGCACCCAGCCCGCACCGATTGCTTGCAAGGCTTGTGGCCCTGTAGTTTGCCCCGAGGCCTCGAGCAACTCTTCGGTCACCCATTGAGCCAGACGTTTGCCATCCACCACCACGACGTGCGCCTGTGGCACAAGTAGTTCAATCACCGCACCAATCAGGTCTTCGACTTCGTCTTCGTCTTCAGAGACCTCTTCGGTGTCGATTTCTTGTTGCCCGAGGTGCAAGACCAACGGCACTTGACTGTAATCGGCGGCAATCTGTGCGACTGCGCTGGCGGCCTCGACAGACGAAAGTTGTCCCACCTTGATCGCTAGCACGGGGATATCTTCAAGCAGGCAACGCGCCTGATCGTCAATTTGTTCGGCTGGGCAGGGCAGAACTGCCTCGGTTTCGGCACTGTCTTGGATCGTCACCGCGGTCAGGGTGGTCAAGGCGTGTCCGCCCAACGCCGCACAGGTAATAGCGTCTGCCGGCAGCCCATCTGAGCCGGTGGGGTCAAAAGGGCCAAAGATCAGAACAATCGAGGTCGAATTTGGTGGATTCATATCAAAAAGGCAGGCAATAAACAGACAGCGAGTGGTTGGTTTCGGTAAGATTGACCCCATTGTATGAGAACAACCGTTTTTGCCCCCCTGTTATTGATGACGAACGGGGCTTAATTTAAAGAGAGAGCTATGCGTACTTGGATGTGTTTAATTTGCGGTTGGATCTATGACGAAGAGTCTGGCTTGCCTGAAGAGGGTATTGCTGCGGGTACCAAGTGGGAAGATGTCCCCCCGAATTGGGTTTGCCCAGAGTGTGGAGCACGCAAAGAAGATTTTGAAATGATGGAAGTCTAAGTATTTTTTAAAAAGGCACGTATTGATGATACAAGACCCGATAATCACTCAAGAGACACCGCCAGAGTTTGCCATTGACCTGTCCAACCAGTTTTTAATGGCCATGCCGGGTATGGTTACTGGCGAGTTGGCCGGAACCGTGATCTACGTGTGTGAGCATGGCCCTAAGGGGGCTTTGGGCCTAGTGATTAATCGCCCGACCGACCTGTCATTAAGTAGCCTGCTCGAAAAAATCGACCTTAAGCTTGAAATTACTCCGTTTCAGACGAACACGGTTTTTTTTGGTGGTCCCGTCCACACTGATCGAGGGTTTGTCTTGCATACGGCTCAGGGTGACTACAATTCAAGCATAAAGCTCGGAGCCTTAGCCCTCACGACCTCGCGCGACGTGTTGCAAGAGGTGGCCGCCGGCAAAGGGCCTGAAAAACTGCTGGTCACGCTCGGGTATGCGGGTTGGGGGGCAGGGCAGCTTGAAAACGAATTGGCGCAAAATGCCTGGCTCAACGTCGCGGCTGACATTGATGTTATTTTCTCGACGCCACCTGAACTGCGCTACCCGGCAGCTTTAAAGTTGCTAGGCATTGACCCCATTATGCTCACCGGCGCGGCGGGGCATGCCTGAAGAAACACTTCTGGCGTTTGACTATGGCGCCAAAAAATTAGGCGTCGCACTTGGTAATACGCTGCTCAAGCAGGCTCGGCCCTTGGATTTGATTCTCGAACCGACCCGCGACGGGCGTTTTGCCCGAATCGAGGCCTTGCTTAACACCTGGCAACCTGAGCGCCTGGTGGTGGGCTTGGCCTTGGCAACCGATGGCTCTGAGCAGTATGCCTCGCAACACTGCCGACGCTTTGCCCGCCAGCTTGAGGGCCGTTTTGGGATACCTGTTGTGCTGGTCGATGAACGCGGCTCAAGCGTCGAGGCTCAGAAAATTACAGGCAATGCGCCCGATGATGCTGTCGCAGCGGCTATTATTCTGCAACGCTATTTTGATGCGCATTCCTAAGGCCTGCCCCCATGTCACAACAGCCGCCCGCCTACACCCCTGACACGCTACCAGATGCTGAAACGCTTTATGCAACCCTGCTCGTGGCAGTCAGGCAAATCGTCCAGTCTTTGCCGATTCAGCAGGTGCACCTAGTCGGCATACACTCTGGCGGCGCCTGGCTTGCCGCACGCTTGCATCGCGACTTAAAGTTGGTGCAGCCCTACGGCACGCTAGACATCAGTTTTTATCGTGATGATTTTGACAAAATAGGCTTGCATAGCCAGGTGTTGCCGTCTGACATCTCTTTTCCGGTCACCGACAAGCATTTAATTTTGATTGATGATGTGCTTTACACCGGGCGCACCATTCGAGCGGCCATGCACGAACTGTTTGACTATGGTCGCCCAGCCTCGATTCGCTTAGCTGTATTAGTGGATCGTGGTGGACGCGAACTACCGATTGCAGCAGTCGCGGTCGGTGGCGTGGTGACTCCTGCCCCTGCGGGCACGCTGGTGCTGTCGCAAACCGAAGACGGGACGTTAGTGTTGACGACCGAACCCAAGGAGAACTGATGCGTAATCCACAACTCAATCGCCATGGCGAACTGACGCATCTGTTGACGACTGAAGGTTTGCCGCGCGCAATATTGACGCATATTCTGAATACAGCGCAAACCTTTGTGCCGCTGGCCGAGCGCGACGTGAAAAAAGTCCCCCTGCTGCGCGGCAAAAGTGTATTCAATTTGTTTTTTGAAAATTCAACGCGCACTCGTACCACCTTTGAAATTGCTGCTCAGAGGTTATCAGCGGATGTCTTTAATCTAAATATCAATGTGTCGTCTGCGGCCAAGGGCGAGACTTTACTGGATACCATCGCCAACTTAACGGCCATGCAGGCCGACCTGTTCGTGGTGCGTCACGAAGCCAGTGGCGCGCCCTACCTGATCGCGCAACATGTGGCGCCCCATGTGCATGTGATCAATGCCGGAGACGGGCGCCATGCTCATCCGACACAAGCCTTGCTGGATATGTACACGATTCGTCATTTCAAAAAAGACTTTTCAAACTTGACGGTTGCGGTGGTGGGCGATGTGTTGCACTCGCGCGTGGCGCGTTCGAATATTCATGCCCTCACCACACTTGGGGTTGCCGAGGTGCGGGCCATTGCGCCTTTAACCTTGCTGCCAAGTGGTTTAGATCAGATGGGCGTGCGTGTCTTTACAGACATGCGCGAAGGCTTAAAAGACGTCGACGTGATCATCACACTGCGACTGCAAAATGAGCGTATGCGTGGTGCATTGTTGCCTTCGTCACACGAATACTTCAAGCATTATGGCTTGACCGAAGAAAAACTTGCGTTGGCTAAGTCCGATTGCATCGTGATGCATCCGGGCCCAATGAATCGTGGTGTAGAAATTGATTCGGCGGTTGCCGACGGCAAGCAGTCTGTCATCTTGAATCAGGTGACGTTCGGCATCGCAGTACGTATGGCGGTGATGAGTATTGTTGCAGGAGCCTCAGCATGAAGCTACAGATCAAAAATGGTCGGGTGATTGATCCTGCGAACGGTGTGGATCGCGTAGCCGATGTATTTGTGAGCGATGGGGTCATCGCAGCGCTTGGCGCGGCGCCGGTGGGTTTCAAGGCCGATCGCGTCATCGATGCCACCGATAAGTTAGTGTTGCCCGGCTTGGTGGATTTGGCGGCACGTCTGCGCGAACCGGGGTTTGAATACCGTGGCACGCTCGAGTCTGAAATGCGCGCGGCCTTAGCCGGCGGCATTACCAGCTTGGTGCTGCCGCCTGATACGGATCCTACGCTTGATGAGCCAGGTCTGGTCGAAATGCTCAAGCATCGTGCGCGACAACTCGATCAGGTCAATTTATATCCGCTGGGTGCCATGACGGTTGGGCTCAAGGGTGAGGTCATCACCGAGATGGCTGAACTCACCGAAGCTGGTTGCGTGGCGTTTTCGCAAGCAGATACGCCGATTGTGGATACCAATGTTTTATTGCGCGCGATGCAGTACGCGCGCACCTTTGACTTTATGCTGTGGCTGCGCGCGCAAGATCCCTGGTTGTCGGGTTCTGGTGTTGCGGCCAGCGGCGCCTACGCCTCGCGACTTGGTTTGCCTGGCATCCCAGTGCAGGCTGAAACCGTTGCCTTAAACACGCTCTTTGACTTGCAGCGCACTTGCGGTGTGCGTTTACACATTTGCCGAGTTTCGTCGGCAGCGGGTATTGAGCTCGTGCGGGCCGCCAAGCGTGAAGGCTTGCCCGTTACGTGTGATGTGTCGGCAAACCACCTTCATTTAACCGATGTTGATATCGGTTATTACGACAGTAATTTTCGTCTGGATCCGCCCTTGCGAGGCCAGCGTGATCGCGACGCAATTCGTGCTGCGTTAGCAGATGGCACGATCGATGTCGTGTGTTCAGACCATACGCCGGTTGATGATGATGGCAAGATGTTGCCTTTTGCCGAAGCCGAGCCTGGTGCCACGGGGCTTGAGCTTTTGCTTTCGTTGACGCTGAAATGGGCAACCGAGGCCAAGGTTGCCTTGCCTGAGGCACTGGCGCGCGTAACAAGCGGCCCAGGTCGCGTGCTTGCGGGCGCCTCTGTTCAAGCTACCCTAGCGGGTCAAATCGGCGTAGGTGCACCCGCTGACCTGTGCGTGGTCGATCCCAAGGCGTTTTGGCAAGTCAACCGAGAGTCCTTCTTGAGTCAAAGTCAGCACACCCCATTTTTAGGGATGGAGCTGCCCGGTCGTGTTTGCCTGACGATGGTGCGTGGTCAGGTTGCCTGGGAGCTAGCTGGTTGAAGGTCTTGCGGTTCACGTTGCGCCTAGTGCTCGTGACATGTTGGATTCTTTGTGGCCTTTTGATCATCGCATTGACATACCCTTGGATTGGTTTGTCTGGGCGCCTTTGGGCAAAAAAATATTGGTCAAAAATACTGCTCGGATTGTGCGGCGTGCGCGTCATCCAGCGGGGTGACCCTGTTTTGCACGGAGGTGTGCTGTGGGTGGCGAATCACATCTCTTGGCTCGATATTTTTTTCTTGAACGGTGTGCGAGCTACAGCTTTCATCGCAAAAAGCGAAATTAGGCGTTGGCCCTTACTCGGTTGGCTCGTTGCCGGTGCCGGCACAATTTTTATTGAACGCGCCTCGCGCCATGCCGTGCACAAAGTCGGCATCGCGATGCAGGCACACTTTGCACGCGAGCAGGCTGTGGGTTTGTTTCCTGAGGGAACGACATCACCCGGCTTTGATTTGTTGCCGTTTTATGCCAACTTGTTTGAACCTGCGCGCAAAGCGGCTGTGCAAATTCAACCGGTGGCGCTACTGTATTTTCATCAGGGGCGGCGAAGTGATTTGGCTGCCTTTGTAGGCGAGCAAACTTTGCTTGAGAGCGTGTGGTGCATCTTAAGCGCCAACGGCCTCTCGGTTGAAATCCATTTTTTACCGCTGGTGCTTCAAGCGCGGGCTGAGAACGCACCGCCACGTGCTGCGCTTGGCCACATGGCGCGTGACGCGATCGCTGCAGTCTTGTTGCCAAACACCTGAGGCACGGCTCGTGCGAAACAGGTCTAAGGTGCTTTCGGTGGCCCCCTATCGTTGAAACGGTTGCACACCGCAGCGTAAAGTGCCACCTAGCTGCACCACGCGTTCAGGTAGTGCCTAGCAGCCTTGGCACCTCGGGTGCGCGCGTAAGCGTGGATATACCCCCAGTGCGTTGCTTGAAAATATTTTTTGTTTTTGCGACAAATCTGCCGATGGTGAGGCGTCGATATAGCGCTTGGTATCGTCAAAATAAAAATTGGTGAGCGGATCGATCCCTTGCACTGCCCCCACGGTTTCTGAGGCAAACAGAACGTTCTTGGTCGGGATCACTTTTAACAAAAGATCAATGCCTGGTTGGTGATAGACGCAGGTATCAAAGAACACATTGTTTAAGACTTTTTGCTCGAGAGGTGGCAGGCCCATGTCTTGCGCGAGGCCGCGATAACGACCCCAGTGATAAGGGACCGCGCCACCGCCATGAGGAATAATGAATTTAAGGGTCGGAAAATCTTTAAAGATATCCGACGTCATGAACTGCACAAACGCAGTGGTGTCACCGTTGATATAGTGCGTGGCCACCGGATTGAAATGTGGATTGCATGAGCCGCTCACGTGAATCATGGCGGGGATATCGAGCGCGACCATTTTTTCGTAAAGGGGATACCACCATTTTTTATCCCACAGCGGTGGGTCGCCCCAGTGTCCGCCCGTTGGGTCGGGGTTGATATTGGCACCGATAAAGCCATACTCGTTGATGCAGCGCTCAAGCTCTTCAAACACCCGGGCCCCAGGGGCAACGCCGGGCGCCTGAGGCAGTTGGCAAACCCCGACAAAGTTATCGGGATACATCTTGCAGACGCGATGGATGATCTCGTTGTTGTAGCGCGCCCAAACGACATTGGTGTCTTCGTTGCCGCGGTGGTGATCCATCGCCACTGCTTTGGGTGAGAAGATCGTCAGATCAATGCCCCGCTCGCGCATGATGCGCAGCTGATTGTTATCAATGCCGTTGCGAATTTCAGCGTCGGAGACGGCGGGTGGGGGCGCAGTGGGCGCACGGCCGGTTCGGTCAAACTCGGCGATTTGATCTGCACGAAACTTAGCAACTTGTGGCGGCGTGGTCGTGAAATGGCCGTGAACATCAATAATCATAGGGGGGATCTCAAGAAAATTTTTGTAACCCTGAGCAAGGCTCAAGGAGTCAGTCTGCGTTGAAAGTATTGCGCTTAGCTTGAAAAATCCAGTCTTTACAGCCAAGTCAAATGCGATCGTTGCCGACCGATGTCATCTTGACTTCGTAGTTTTTCATCAATGAAGCCTTTGTTATATTCTAAGTCGGACAGGGTCGCAACAGGTTTTGTATCGGCGTTTGTGGCTCAGCCGTAAGCCTTCTTCTGTCAAAATCGCTTGGCGATACCCCGCCCGTTGGGCTAAAACCATAGCAATTCATTAAAGAGAAACAGACATGGCGCAATGGAACGACCCCAACACTCAAGCCTGGATTGAGCAGCACGAACAGCGCGCGGTGCGTCACTCAGTGGATGTGGGAGATCACCAAGTAAGCTGGCGGCAATACGGCGAAGCCTCAGGCGAGCCCTTGTTATTGATTCATGGTGGTCATGGCAGTTGGATGCATTGGGCGCGTAATATTGACGTGCTTGCCGAAAAGTTTTCGTTGTTTGTCGTGGATTTGCCTGGCTACGGCGACTCGAGTGATCCGTTGTTCGGCGAGTTCGGTGATTTGTTGACGGTGACTGAGCAAAGCATCACACAACTGCTCGGCGCAAACACGCCGTTTCAGCTATCGGGTTTTTCGTTTGGTGGTTTGGTTTCAGCCAATCTAGCGGCCCGCGGCATGCCAGTCAAAAGTTTAGCGATACTCGGGCCTGGTGGTCATGGTGGCCCACGACGCGAACGCGGCAAACTGGTGAACTGGAAGCGCGCTGTAGGCGACGAAGAACTGCGCGAGGCCATGCGTTTTAATTTATGGGCGCATATGTTGTACGCCGACGAAGCGATTGATCCGTTTGCACTCGACATTCATACCTATTCGTGTGTACAAACCAGGTTTCGTAGTCGCGGGATTTCAGGGCGTGATTTACTTGGCCCTGCGCTTGACGATTACAGCGGTCAGACCCTCATTGTCTGGGGCGCTCATGACATTACCTGCGACCCAGAATATTTGATGACCAATATGATTGAGCCGCATGCCAATCGCAAGGGAATCATCTTGCCTGAGATCGGTCATTGGGTGCAATACGAGGCGCCTGAGCAAACCAACGCGATCTTGCTTGATTGGTTCGGTCAAAATTGTTAATCGCCACTTGGCGCAAGACTTTGTGGACAAGCGACCTGAATCGTGCGGCGATCTTGCAGGCGTACTGCGGTGAGTTCTCCGCCCCACACGCAGCCAGTATCTAGGCAGATAGCGTTGTCGCGTAGCAATAGCTTTAACGTTGACCAATGGCCAAACACCATGGTGACGTCTTTCGTGGCACGGTCTTTAATATCAAACCAAGGCATTAAGTCGCCTTGAGTGAGTTCGGGAGCCGTTTTGAGCGACAAGGCCATGTGCCCTTTGCTTGTGCACATACGCAGCCGAGTCAGCGCGTTGATAATCACTCGTAGCCGTTTACCACCAGTGTGACCCTCTTTCCAGTGATCGGGTTCGTTACCGTACATTTTTTCAAGGCTTTTGCGCCAATTTGGGCTGCGCAGCGCTTGTTCGACTTCGTTGGCGAGCGAGAGTGTTTTGTGCACATCCCACTTTGGCAGTACTCCGGCGTGTACCAACAAGTGACTAAGTTCGAAGTGTGCCATCGGCCGCCAGCGCAACCAGTTAATCAGGTCTTCGCTGTCGGGCGCCTCGAGTATGTCGAGGAGAGTGTCGTTTTTGCCGAGGCGCCGTACCCCCGCTGCAATCGCAAGTAAGTGAAGATCGTGATTGCCTAAGATCGCAACGCTGCGTTCTTCGAGTGCCATCAAACGCCGTAGCGTTGCCAATGACTGCGAGCCGCGATTGACCAGATCGCCGGCAAACCAAAAACGCGCCAGAGGCTCTTGTGCGATTTCAGGGTGTGCCAGTAGTTCGTCAAGAGAAGAACAGCAGCCTTGAATATCGCCAACCATCCAGATGCTACGCATACTCATGCCGTTGATCTTCTGCCTAACCAGACCCCAAAGGTCTTGTTGATGATTGCGTTGCGGTGCTCCATCGCCATAATCGCTGTCAGCGCTAGCACCGTTGCGCCAATGTTGGGTAGAAGCGCAGTGACAACCGGGGGCCATTTATAGAGCAACCCAACGTTTAGCGCGAGTTGGTTGATCATAAAAAAGCCAGTACCGAGCAAGATTCCAAGAAAGACTTTCGCACCTACGCCGCCTCGGCGTGTTTGCATAAAGCCAATCGGGGCCGCAATGGTTAACATCACAACAAGTGTGAACGGGTAGGCAAGTTTGCGCCAGACGGCCACGACCTGTCGATCAGACTGCAATTGATTGCGCTCAAGGTATTGGATGTAATCATGCAGGGCTCTGAGGGTCATACGTTCTGGCGTCAGAATCCGCGCGACCAGGCGCTCGGCAGTCAGGCTCGTCTCAACTTTGCGGTTAGCGAATTTTTCTTTGACAACAACTGGCTTGTCAGACACTTTGGCGTCTGCCAATACATCTTTGGTTTCGGGTGCGATTCGTGTTTCGAGCACATTTTGCATAATCAGCTGTCCGTCAGCAAAGCGCGCGGATTCGGCGGTTGACGTCAAGGATAATGCTGTGCCGTCAGGAAATTCGTAGATTCGTAAATCGGCAGCGTTACCCGAGGCGAGCAGGCGGCCAATATTAATGATGCGCGTACCACCCCCTTGCATAGGCTCTTTGAACCAATAACCGCTTGCAAGACGCCCACCTTCGACGCGACCACGCATGAGCAGATTCGCCTCGCTGCTTTTGATTTCGGCAATGGGGGTAATGATTTCTGAGAGCACGGTTGCACCCAAGACGATCGGGATTGAAATCAGCCAAAGCATTTTGAGCAAACCCATGCCACTCACGCCAGAGACGCGCAAAATCACGAGTTCGTTGCGTTGTGCCAAGCCTGCAAGTGCCAGAATGGCCCCAATCAGCAAACCGATGGGTAAAAGGTCGTAGAGCCGCGTTGGTACCGAAAGCGCCTGTAGATAAAACAAGGCAGTCAGCGGAAACTTGGCGCTCACGCTGTCGAGTTCGTCGACTAACGTGAAAAACATGAACAAGCCGAGCAGGGCGAGCAGCACCACGGCGGTGGAGCGATAAATTTCACGGGCGAGGTAACGACGGGCTGTACGCATAGGATTAGTTTAAACCCCAACGAAGCTCGGCACGCTTCAAACAGTGCATTTTATTTTGCGCCGAAGAACTTAGGGATGCTTTGCGCGCGAGGCATCAAGCTCTGCGCGAATCATCCGCAGCACAGAGCCTGTTTCTGGCCGCACGCCATGCCACAAATAAAAACTTTCAGCGGCTTGCCCGACTAACATGCCGAGCCCATCGTGCGCCTGCTGAGCACCGTCAGCTTGTGCTTGACGCATAAAGGCAGTGGGTTCGGCGGCATACATCAGGTCGTACGCGCAGCCGCCCGCGGCATAAAGGCCCGAGGGCACTTCAGGTGCTGCGTCACTCAGGCTGCTTGCGCTGGCGTTGAGTACCAAATCCCAACCTTGTGCGTGGGCGGCTTCTGTTAGGCCGCCTGCTGACAGACTGTTGGCTCTAGGCAGATGCTCACGTGGCCAGGCGGCAGTCAGAGCGTGCGCTCGTGCGGGGGTGCGATTGACGATGTGCAAGTGCGCACAGCCAGCGTCGAGCAATGGGCCAATCACCCCACGCGCTGCGCCGCCAGCCCCAATCATTAATATGCGTGCGCCCTGTAGCGGGAGTGCAAGGCGCTGCAAATCCATGACCAGACCAATGCCATCGGTGTTGCAACCGTGCAGGGCGCCGTTTTGCAGCCACAGCGTGTTGACTGCCTGGGCTAACGTGGCCCGAACGCTTAAATGCTCTCGGGCGATTTGCCACGCTTCAAGCTTGAAAGGCACGGTGACGTTTAAACCTTTGCCACCTTCTGCAAAAAAACGCGTGACTGTGGGCACAAACTGATCAAGCTCGGCAGGCAGACGGTTGTATCGCACGGGTAGCTTAGTTTGCAGCGCAAATTGCTGGTGAATCGCGGGCGAGCGACTGTGTGAGACGGGATTGCCAATGACGGCGCACAGTATCGCTTCTGAAGAGCTTTGGCTTGCTGGTGTGGTGATGGTCATGGTGAACTTGCCTGTAGGGTTCCGTCGACAAAGTGCCAGGTTCGAGTGAGTACGATTTGATCGACATGCAATGCCATTTCGCGAGGAAACGGTGCAAAGGGCGAGGCCAGTTGGGCGATACGCGTGACGGCTTGATTGAGCAAGGCTTTATCTGAGGGACGATCAATGGTGATATCGATCAGTACGCCGTCTGAACGGATGGTCAGACTGGCCTGCACGGACCCATACGCTTTTCCTTCAGTGCCAGTTGGGTATTGTTGTGTACCAATCGCTTCGATTCTCTGGCGCCAGAGGTTGACGTATTCAGCAAAGCGGGCTTGCTGCGCCGAGGGAGCCTCAAACATTTTACGCGGGCGTTGGTTGGAGCGTTGTACTCGCTCTGACAAGGCAGTCAGAGAACTATTGAGTAGCACTTGTTCTTGATTACGTTCGTCTTGCCCGGGTTGTTGAGAGTCTTTCAAAAACTGTTCGGCGGGTCGGTTGTCTTGGACAAGCTGCTGAGATTGCAGCTGAGTCAGTAGCTGTTGTTGTTCGGCCTCTAGCTGTAGACGTTGTTTGATGAGACGCTCTAAGACAACCGCCTCGGGCGCTTGGTCGAGGTAGGGAAGGTTGTTTGAGGCCACGCCGCTGGTCGCTTGCCCGCCGCCGTCAACGTTGACCTGTGCCAGTACCTGGGCTTTGACAGGGGCGCTGTCGGTGCTTGCGTTCATCATCACGATCTCAAGCTCTGAAGCCGGCGGGCGCACCGGTACAACGACTTGCCTTTGCCATCCCAGCAAGGCAGCGTGACACAGGAGTGACAGCAAAATCGCCCAACGCAAGAAACGTGTTGAGGTGGCATCCGGTTCAAGTGGTTCAACCGGCGAGCTTGCATCACGAGAGGTCGTTAAAGTGTTCAACGCAAGTGTTAGGCAAGAGGTGGAGGGACGGTTGCTGTGGCTGCCGCAACGTTGCTGCCAGTTACGCTGCCTTCGCTTAGTTGGGCGTCTTTACCCTTACGATCAGTTGCGTCGGTTTCGCTCGGCTGTGCTTCTGCAGCCTCGAGCTCAGTCGCTGCCGCTTGGTTCGTCTCGCGCTCATCGGCAATATCCTCAGCCTCAACGACTGCATCCAGTAGGCTGACGTAGCGTGCCTCAAGTTCGAGCGCGAGTTCGTCGGCCCCTGTGATATGCAGTTCGATTTGTTGACCACGGCCGAGTTGCGGCAGGCCAGCCAGTCGCGCCACGAATGGCGCGTTGTTGAGTCGGATCAAATCTTCTTTTAGAACGGTCGCGGTGCAGGTGGTGATCTGCTGCTGTTGCAGCCAGCGCAGGCACCAGAAGCGCTCCATGTTGTTTTGAAAGTCATTCCAAGCGACGTACTGCGCTTCAAAACCGCCAATAATCGCAAAGAGGTCTGCATCACGAGGTTTGAAAGGTGCAACCAAGGGTGCAGATACACCGTGCTCGATTGCGGCAATCAACTGCCACTGATTGACCAGATCGACGTAACGTCGAAGCGGTGAGGTGCACCAGGCGTATTGCGGCACGCCGATGGCCTCGTGCGGCAAGGCCTGTGTGCTCATGCGTACACGCCCCATTTGTTGCGAGCGATAAATGCCGGGTAAGCCGCACGAGGCTAGTAAGCCGCCCCAAGTGCTGTTGGCTAAGATCATGTACTCGGCCACCAAACGGTCAAGAGGCGCATTGCGGCGGCGCGGCAAGATCCTCACGGGGGTGTTCGGATCATTTGGATCGCCATCGACATAGAAAATGTATTCGACGCGATTATTGTTTTCGGGTTTGCCTCGGACTTGTTCACGCTGTTTGGCGAGTGCCAAGGCAAGTTGCCACAGCGGTCGAATCCAATCGTTGTACGGCAACACTTGTGTGGTGTCGGCAAGTGCCTCTTCGGTAAAGGCCTCGTCAAGTAGGTTGTGGCGCAAGTTTTCGCGTACGACCACGCGCTCAAGTCGACTCTCATGACCAAGAATTTCGCCAGTGAGTGGATTGGCTGTGACATAGAGGGATAAGGCTGGTACCGGACGACCTGCATCAAGCGAAAATGCCTCGATGACCGCATCGGGTTGCATGGGTATTTTTTCGCCTGGCATGTAGACAGTCGACATCCGCGCGCGCGCCAAGGTGTCTAAGTCGCTGTCACGAGTGACTGCGAGGCCGGGGGCGGCGATGTGAATCCCCACTCGCACATTGCCATCGGGCAGGGTGCTGACCGAGAGCGCATCGTCAATCTCAGTCGTGGTGATATCGTCGACCGAATAGGCTTGAACCTCGGCTAACGGTAAGTCTTGCCCCACTACGGTGAGTACAACCTCGTTAAAGTGCGTGCCCCGCGGGAAATGCGTCGCCAGAAAGCGCCCTTTGTGCAGCGCCAAAGCGTGAGGCCAGGCACCCAGGCTGAGCAGCAGTCTTTCGGGCGTTTGACGCGTGGCTGCGCAGGCGGCGTCTAGCGCCTTCCAGGCTTGTGAATTTTTGTCTGGGCGAGTAATCAGATTGACAGCAAGTTCACTGACCTCAGCGGGCAAGGCGCCGGCGACCATTTGATCAGACCACTCTTGCGTGAGGGCTGCTTGACGTTGTTTTTTCTCAAGCGCCGCAAGTGCGGCTGCAAGGATTTCGGGTGGGGCTGGTTTGTAGCGGCCGCGACCGCGGCGATGAAAATACACCGGCGCGCTGTGCAAGCGCAGAAGCAAGGTGGTTTTTTCAAGCGCGCTGGGGGCGTGACCAAAATAGTCGGCACCTAAGCCCTCGACATCAAACTCTTCTTGCGGCGCGCACTCCCACAAGAACTGCAGATCGATGTCTTGCGATAGCGCCTCGGCTTGGGTCAGCAAGGCTTCGGGTGCAGGGTTTGCGAAGGTGTACAGGCAGTTGCTGCGCTTGATCTTGCTGCGCTTGCCTGAGCTCGATTCGACCTGCAGGGCGGCATCTGCCTCTGACAGGATGTGGCCAGTTTTAAACGCGCCATCTTCTTCAAATAAAACGTACATGCAGTGTTCCGGTTAAAACTAAAAGGGCGCGCTGGTTAAGCCCGCGGTGTTGCAAGCGCCTTAAGGAGTTTGGTATGAATGCCGCCAAACCCACCATTGCTCATGACAACGATGTGATCGCCAAGGCGTGCTTGTGAGGTCAGCGCTAACACTAAATCATCAAGCCGGTGGTGCGCATGCAAGCGACTACCCAGTGAGGCTAGTACCACAGTAGGATCCCAGCCGAGCGCTTGTTTGCCTTCGTTCTGCCCAAAGCAAAACACCAAGTCGGCGGTGGCAAGCGCTGCGGGCAGGCGCGCGGCCATCGTGCCAAGTTTCATGGTGTTTGAACGTGGCTCAAGTACCGCCAAAATTCGCTCAGCCCCTACCTTGGCGCGCAAGCCCTCAAGTGTTGTTTGAATGGCGGTGGGGTGGTGGGCGAAGTCATCGTAGACGGTTACGCCGTTGATCGTGCCGCGGGTTTCCATGCGGCGCTTGACGCCGGCGAACTGATTGAGCGCAGCGATGCTTTGGGCGGGTGATACGCCAACGTGTTCGGCGGCGAGTAGGGCGACCAAGGCATTATGTTGATTGTGCGCGCCGGTCAGAGACCACTGCACTCGCCCGAGCAGCTGCGTGCCATTCAATACGTTGAACGACAAGGGATCAACGCTTTGGGTGTGCCAACCCGTCGCCTGGCCTGTGTGAATCAGGTTGCTGTAGCAACCGCGTGCGAGCACGCGCGCTAAGGCCTTGTCTTGCGCTGGCGCAATCACTAGGCCACTGCGGGGCACGGTGCGTAGCAGATGATGAAACTGAGTTTCGATTGCCGCTAAGTCAGGAAAAATATCTGCGTGATCGTACTCAAGATTATTCAAAATTGCGGTGCGCGGCCGGTAGTGCACAAATTTTGAACGCTTATCAAAAAAAGCCGTGTCATATTCGTCTGCTTCGATCACAAAGAGCGAACTCTGCGGTTGATAACGTGCTGACACCTCGAGTCCAGGCGCAACGCCACCGATTAAGAAGTTTGGTTCGAGCCCCGCCTGTTGCAGAATCCAGGCCAGCATTGAGCTGGTAGTGGTTTTGCCGTGCGTACCCGCGACGGCTAACACGTGCTGCCCTTGTAAGATCTCTTGGCCGAGCCACTGCGGCCCCGAGATGTACGGCAAGCCCGCTTCAAGAATGGCCTCGATCAAGGGGTTGCCCCGTGACAGAGCGTTGCCAACAATAAAGAGATCGGGCTTCAGAGTCAACTGGCTTGGCTCAAAGCCCTCGATGAGTTCGATGCCTTGCTCTTGCAATTGCATACTCATGGGTGGGTATACACCTGCATCGCAGCCTGTCACGCGGTGGCCCGCTGAGCGCGCGATCAGTGCGAGCCCGCCCATAAACGTGCCGCAGATTCCTAAAATGTGCAAATGCATGAAAATTCTCCCCGCCTCATTGTAGAGTGAGACGGTATGATGCAAGCTATGAAACGACGAACTGTTCTGCTGGGGGTGGGCGGCTTGGCTGCGATGGCAGTATCAGGCTGGGCAGCATGGCGTGCCTCGTCACGTTCAGCACCGGCCGCGAACCGCGCGGTGGGGCCCTCGACCGAGCTTGCACGTGTGAGCGCCAACCCTTTGGCGCTTTACGGCGCGCGTTTGCCTGGTCTTGATGGTCAAGAGTTTTCGCTCAGCACTTTAAAAGGCCGACCTCTTGTGGTGAATTTTTGGGCAACCTGGTGTGCGCCCTGTGTTCAAGAGATGCCGCATCTTGATAGTATGGCGAAAGAGTTGCCTGAAATAAATTTTGTTGGCATTGGTATCGATACACCACAAAACATCGCTCAATTTGTTGCTAAAATACCAATATCGTATCAACTTCTTATTGCTGGCCACGCCGGGATTGCGATGGTTCGCGAGTTAGGTAATAGTGCGGGTGGGTTGCCTTTTACCCTGCTATTCGATGCAAATGGCAGCATTTTCGACTCAATTCTTGGTCAAGTAGAGCCCAATGATCTACGGCAGCGCATTGATCGTCTCGTTACAAAATCGAAGACGTAGATAGACAAATCGCAGCAATTAGCGTAAAAATGCGCTCTGTTTAGTTAGTTTTTTGGTTTTCGATTCGTTATCGTTTAACCCGTTATCCCTCACGCGAGCCCCACGCATGGCACAACGCCTTCTTGTCCTGAATGGTCCAAACTTGAACTTGCTAGGGTTACGCGAGCCACATCTCTATGGCCACACGACCTTGGCACAAATTGAGGCTCATCTCGTAGCTGTGGCAAGCGGTTTGGGCGCCACGCTCACGGCCTATCAAAGCAACCACGAAGGCGAATTGGTCGACCGCATCCAGGCGGCTCGTACCGACGGTACTGACTTTATTGTGATTAACGCAGGTGCTTATACCCATACGAGTGTGGCGATTCGTGATGCCTTAGCCGCGGTCAAGATATCCTTTATTGAAGTGCATCTTTCAAACGTTTATAAACGCGAAACTTTTCGCCACCACTCTTACTTATCTGAGTTAGCAGTGGGGGTAATTGTGGGGTTAGGCCCCTATGGGTACGAAGCTGCTGTTCGGTTTGCCGTGCAGTCTTCGCAAACGGTTTAAGGCCTGTTCGGCCCGAAACTGTTCAATTCAGAACTTTACGGAAATATCATTATGGATCTCAGAAAACTCAAAACCTTGATCGATCTTGTGTCAGAATCTGGCATCGCCGAGCTCGAAATTACTGAGGGCGAAGGCAAGGTCCGCATCGTGAAGTTCTCGCAAGCACAGCAGCCAGTCGCCTATGCTGCGCCGGTCGCGGCTTCAAGCTACGCGCCCGCAGCGCCAGCGGCAGGCGTCGCGGGTAGCGCGGCCCCCGAAGCTGCTCCTGTTGCCGCTGGGCACACGGTTAAGGCTCCGATGGTTGGCACCTTTTATCGCGCCGCCAATCCGGGCTCTGCAGCGTTTGTCGAAGTTGGGCAAACCGTTAAAGAAGGCGAGCCCCTTTGTATTATTGAGGCAATGAAACTCTTGAATGAGATTGAGGCGGATAAGTCTGGTGTGATCACCGAGATTCTGGTCGAAAACGGCGAACCCGTTGAGTACGGTCAACCGCTTTTTGTGATCGTCTGACATGTTTGAAAAGATTCTGATCGCCAACCGTGGCGAAATCGCGTTGCGTATCCAACGTGCTTGTCGCGAAATGGGTATCAAAACGGTAGTCGTACATTCTGAGGCCGATCGCGAGGCAAAGTATGTGCGTCTCGCTGATGAGTCAGTATGTATCGGCCCGGCTGCTTCACGCGATAGTTACTTAAATATGCCAGCCATTATTGCCGCGGCCGAAGTCACCGATGCCGAAGCCATTCACCCAGGCTATGGGTTTTTATCTGAAAACGCTGATTTTGCCGATCGTGTTGAGAAAAGTGGTTTCGTCTTTATCGGCCCGCGCCCTGAATCGATTCGCCTGATGGGCGACAAGGTGAGTGCCAAGCAAGCCATGATCGAAGCGGGCGTGCCGGTGGTGCCTGGTTCGCCCGGTGCGTTGCCCGAAGATCCTGCTGAAATCTTGCGACTGGCTTCTGATGTCGGTTATCCCGTCATCATCAAGGCTGCAGGTGGTGGTGGCGGTCGGGGCATGCGTGTGGTGCACACTGAGGCCGCTTTGCTCAGTTCGGTGGCAATGACTAAATCTGAAGCGGGCGCGGCGTTTAACAATCCCGAGGTCTACCTCGAAAAGTTTCTTGAAAATCCGCGCCACATCGAAATTCAAGTGTTGGCAGACGGCGGCCGCAACGCAGTCTGGTTGGGCGAGCGCGATTGTTCGATGCAGCGTCGCCATCAAAAAGTGATCGAAGAGGCTCCGGCCCCTGGCATTGCCCGCAAATTGATCGAACGGATTGGCGAGCGTTGCGCCGAGGCGTGCCGCAAAATCCAATATCGTGGTGCCGGAACCTTTGAATTTTTGTACGAAAACGATGAGTTTTATTTCATCGAGATGAACACCCGCATACAGGTTGAGCATCCCGTGACTGAACTGATCACTGGCATTGATCTGGTGCAACAGCAGATTCGTGTCGCCGCTGGCGAAAAATTTACCTTACGTCAGCGTGATATCAGCTTTAAAGGCCATGCGCTTGAGTGCCGTATTAACGCCGAAGATCCGTTCACGTTTGTGCCGAGCCCTGGCCGCGTCACAAACTGGCACACGCCAGGTGGCCCTGGTGTCAGGATTGATTCGCACGTGTTCAATGGCTATTTTGTGCCGCCCTATTACGACTCGATGATTGCTAAAGTGATCACATACGGCGATACCCGCGAGCAGGCCGTGGCGCGTATGAGCATTGCGTTATCCGAGATGGTTGTTGAGGGGATTAAAACCAACATACCTTTGCATCGCGACTTGATGGCTGACAGTCGTTTTATGGCCGGTGGCACAAGTATTCATTACCTTGAACATAAGCTTGCCGCCCGACCTTGAAGGTGCCTTGCTGAACGATTTTTCGAGTCGCTTCGCGCAGGGCTCCCAAAAGGTCGTTGTCAAGTCACATAGATTTTTAGCGTCTCGCTAACGGAAACTCTCATGCGTGAATTGGTGTTGTTGTGTCCGGGTGCCTTGGCTGAGCCGTTGTCTGACGCGTTACTCGAATGTGGGGCGCTGTCGGTGTCAGTTGAAGACGCCGACTCAGACACCGATGACGAGCAACCCTTGTTTGGTGAACCCGGTAGCGAACCCAACACGCAGGCTTGGAGTCGTAATCGAGTGATTGTCTTGTTGGCCGACGGCACCGACCCCGAGCAATTGCTTGCGGCAGCGCGCCTCGATCTTGACAACACTTCAGAGCTTCCTTGGCACCTGCGACAAGTGCCTGATGCAGATTGGGTACGTCTGACACAATCGCAGTTTGGCCCAATTACGGTAGGTACTCGAATCCTGATTGTGCCCAGCTGGCATGCTGATCAAATGCCGGTGGCGCCCGAGCCTCGCCGAATTGCGATTCAGCTTGATCCGGGTTTAGCCTTTGGTACAGGCAGTCATCCCACGACGCACCTCTGCTTAGAATGGTTGGCTGACGAATTACCTAAGGGTGCTACGGTGTTGGATTATGGCTGTGGCTCGGGTATTTTGGCGATTGCCGCTGTATTGCTGGGTGCCGGGCAAGTGACCGGTGTGGATATCGATGAGCAAGCCGTCCAGGCAACACGCGACAATGCGCAGACCAACAATGTCGAGGTGCATTCAATGCTACCTGACGACTTGTCTGAAGGACATTTTGATGTGGTTGTGGCCAATATTTTGTCTAATCCGCTTAAAGTTCTCGCGCCAATGCTTGCAGGTCGTGTGCGTTCAGGTGGACAATTGATTTTGTCAGGGGTCCTTGAGCGACAGGCACAAGAGGTCGCGGCCGCGTACGCGCCTTGGTTGCTGCTGACAGTCTGGCAGGCACGCGATGGTTGGGTGTGTTTGGCTGGTACAAAACCCTGAAGCGAGTCGTGCTTATTGTTTAATGTTGACGTCGATTTCTGAGGCGATTGAATGAGTCTTGTCACGCGTTGTCCAAAGTGCCAAAGCGACTTTATGGTGTCGCTTGAGCAACTGCGCGTGCATGAGGGGCTAGTCAGGTGCGGCAATTGCACGCATATTTTTGATGGGCATGCAACCCTCGAAAGTCAGCTGCCAGTGTTAACTCAACGCGCGGCCAACTTGAGCGAAACGTCGACTCCATCGGTGCTGACTCCTTCTCAAGGCATCGAGCAAGAGCCTAGCCCGTCCGTGCGGCGCGCACTCAGTGCTGAACGTGAGACTGGGGCGAATCGTGTGCCTCACCGGTTATCAGTTCGAGGGCCCGCGCAAGAATTCAGTGCGCCATCGGTGCTGCGGCGTCGAGCGCAAACCGGTGCCGAGCTTGAGCGTGAACCCGAAGAGCCCCTGGCAGCATTACAGCCAGAGCCTTTTTTTCATCAAGCGCCGGCGCGAGAGCGCGAGCCAACCCTAGGTGTTGAGCCGACACTTGGTCTTGAACCCGCACTTAAGCGTGGGTCGATGCTTCGAGTGCAAGGTGAGGCAAGGTTGCGAGGTTTGAATCGGTCATCAGTTGGACGCGGCACCCCAGATTTTTTAATTGATGAGACCCCTCTTGATGGCTTGCGTCGCGGACTTTGGTTCGTGATGGTGCTTTTGGCTGCGTCATTATTATTGATGCAGTTGGCTTATGTCTATCGCAACGAATTAGTGACGCGTATGCCAAGCCTGCTGCCAATGGCCCGCGCGGCTTGCCTTCAGTTAAGATGCGAAGTCTCGTTTGTGCGACACCTTGAGCGTATTTCGGTCACCTCCATCGCACTCGAACAACCTGCTGCCGGCCAAGCCGAAGGGCAGTCAAGCAACCTGACGCTTAAGTTTTCAATGCGTAATCGCTTAGACAAGATTCAACCTTGGCCGCATCTTTCAGTTGAGCTCAAAGATGCGTCGGGCACGCAGGTGATCAGAAAGGTGCTTGCCCCTGAGTTGTATTTGCCCGAATCCTTGGCTGCCAAACCGTTTGGTGCGAACCAAGAAGTGCATCTCAGCGTGCCGCTCGTTGTCAACGGTTTACAGATCAGCAGTGCTCACCTCAATCGATTTTTTCCCTAAGAGACTAGTATGACTAAGCCGGTATTGATTTGTGGTTCAGTGGCCTTTGACACGATTGCTGTGTTTGATGGTCGTTTTAAAGAGCATATTTTGCCCGATCGTATTCATGCGTTAAGTGTGTCATTTTTGGTACCCAGAATGCGCCGTGAATTTGGTGGCTGTGCAGGCAATATTGCCTACAATCTGAAGCTGCTTGGAGGTAATCCAATTCCTGTCGCAACCGTAGGTGAAGACGCGACTGACTACCTGCAACGTTTTGAGCAATTCGGCATCAATACGAGCATGATTCAGAGCTTGCCTGACACCTTGACTGCGCAATGCTTTATCACGACTGATCTTGATGACAATCAAATCACAGCGTTTCATCCAGGTGCGATGGAACGTTCTGCAGACAATAATTTAACCGGGCAACAAGCCGCTTGGGCGATCGTTGCACCTGACTCCAAGGCTGGCATGATGGCGCATGCACAGCGACTGCAGGCTCAAGGGACACCTTTTATTTTTGATCTGGGTCAGGCGATGCCCTTATTCGATGGCAAAGATATCTTAGAAATGGTTGCCTTGGCACAGGCACTGACTGTGAATGATTATGAAGCGAGTGTGGTTGAGCAACGTACTGGAAAAACGGTGGCGCAACTGGCAAAGAATTTGCAGGCCGTGGTCGTGACTCGTGGGGCGGGCGGAGCAACTCTATACACTGAGGGGCAAGAGCATCATATTGCTCCAGTGATCCCTGCTGCAGTGCTTGACCCAACAGGGTGTGGCGATGCGCATCGAGGCGGCTTGCTCTATGCGCTGACGCTGGGCTGGACTTGGATCGAGGCCTGTAAGCTTGGCAACTTGATGGGTTCAATTAAAATCGCGTCACGTGGGCCGCAAAACCACGCGCCCTCGCGAGTTGAAATCGACGCACTGTTGCACGCTCACTACGGTAGTCATTTACCAGGCTAGGTATTGAAATTTTTTTGGAGTTTGTTATGAAATCAGTGATTCGCGTTGGATCCAAGGTCGATATCCGCTTGGCAGTTGGCGTTGCGCTGCTCGCCAGTGTTGCCTTGGTGTCTGGTTGTGCCAAGCCAAGCGCTTCGGCTAACGTCTATACCTACGGGCAAGCACAGCGTGATCAAGTCGTGCGCAATGGCACGATCGTCAATGTTCGTCCGATCACGATTCAAAATGATCGTACTTCTGGCGCGGGTATGGTTGCTGGTGGTGCGGTGGGTGGCGTGGTCGGTAGTACGGTTGGTGGTGGCACCGGGCGCACGCTGGCAGTATTAGGGGGTGCAATCTTGGGTGCGTTGGCCGGTGATGCAGTAGAAGACCGAGTCGGCAAAAAAGACGGCCTTGAAATTACCGTTCGGTTAGATAACGGCGAGACGCGCGTGATTGCTCAAGAGGCGGATGTGCCTTTGGTGTTGAATCAGCGGGTGCAGGTCGTGAGTGGCGCGGGTCCAACACGGGTTACACCGATGTCGGGTCAGTAACACTGAGAGCGGCCTGATATTAAGGTGCGCTTGGCTTGACCGGTATGCTGGTGTGTAGTTGCACAGACAGAGGGCTCTCTTGATCAAACATCAAGGTGCGTTGCGGAAACGGTAATTCAATTCCGGCTTGTTCAAATGCCTGAAGAATCTTGATCCTCAGATTGCTTTGTATCTCATTGGCTGGGACGCCAGATTGCAGAGAGACCCAAAAGCGCAGGTTGAACACGAGCCCGTTGTCGCCAAAGTCTTCTAGGGTAATGAGCGGGGTGGGCGTGCCTAGCACGTGTGGGTTGTCTTTGCTTGCCGCAAAAAGAATCTCGCGAACGGTATCAACGTTTGAGCGATAGCTCACCGTGACACGCACATCTTTGCGAGCGCTCGGTGTCGAGTATGTCCAGTTGATAAGTTTTTGTTCAACTAAGACACTATTTGGTATCAGGATGTCATTGCCTTGGGGGCCATGCACGGTTGAAAAACGCATACCGATCGAGGTGACTGTACCAACAGTATTATCGATTTCAACCTGATCACCAATGCGAATTGGTTTTTCAACTAAAAGCATGACACCGCTGATCAGATTTTTTAAAATATTTTGCGTGCCAAAACCAACACCAATTGCTAGCGCGCCGCCTAGAAAAGCAAAGGCACTGAGTGGAATGTCGACTAGACTCAAGGCGGTCACAATAAGCGTGAAGCCCGCAATCAATGTGAGCCAACGCCCCAGCACTACCGACTTAGTCACCCCAAGGTTGGCCTTGTTGACTGCGAGTGTCAGGGTGCGGCGAATCAAACCAGAGATCAGGCTAAAACCAAAAACCAAAATAATGATGGCACCGGCTGTTTTTCCAATTGTGATGCCACGTTTGGTTTTAATCTCGCGACCATCAACCACCACCGAATCATCGATCACAAAGAGTTCATAATTCCAGATGCCTTTGCTCAGACCTACAACGACGGTGCGCGCCGCCTCGATCCGTTGAATGAAGCTCTTGTTTGTGTCGGCATAGTCGAGTTCGGCTTTCACAATCTGCAAATATTGATGCATGCGACCAATCAAGACATACAGGCTTCGCGTTGTATCAATTTGCTGAGAAATTGGGGCAAGCAACCCACTCAAAAAGGCTTTTTCTGCAGGGTCTGTGGCTTGTTGAAGTTGTGTCGTGAGGTCGAACGCAGCTTGTGCTTTATCAGTGATGATTTGTGTCAGATAAGTCGACCCTTGGGCAAGTTGCTTAGAGAGGGTTTGCTGGCGAAGCGCCATGTCGCCAAGGTCACTTGCAATATCGGTGTTTGAATACAGTTTTTGCCGAATCTCCCAAAACTGTAGAGAAAGAAGATTTAAGTCAATCTGGGTGCGATACTTTTCACGCTCAATCAGAGATGCTTCGGCCATCACATCTGCGGTACGCCAGCTGCGGCGTGCAGCAACGATTAACTCGGCACCTACGTTGGGCGTCGTCTCAAGCTGATCGAGCCGAGCTTTGGCCAAGGCAGCTTGTTCGAGTGTTCGATTAATGCGGTTGCTAGCTTGCTGCTCTTTGAGGCGGAGCTGTTCGATTGTCTTGTCAATACTCTGACTAATCTTATTGAAGTCGTCAGTCGAAAAGCTAAAACGGTGCTGGTAGAAATCCCAGGTTTGCTTGAGCGAAGCCAGCAACAGTGCGGCAGTGCGTTGCTCGACAAGAATGGTGTCGCTATCAACCGAAAAATTGAAGAGCTCGAGATTGAGGCGAACTAGTCGCCGCTCATTGGCGTTTTGCAGTTTATTGCTTTGGGCGCCCGGTGCTGTGAGCCCCAGCGATTTTTGAGTACCTTGGCGCAACTCAGCTTCGACCGTTGCACGTGTTTTTTTGAGTTCAGAGAGTTGCTCATCAATAATTGCACGGCGTTGCGTTAAATACTGAATTTGCGATTGCGTACGTATGATCTCAAACTGTAACTCGTCGGCAACTGAGAGCGGCCAAGGGGCAACGCCAGAAGGGGGCTTCCAAGCAAGTTTTTCTTTGCGGGCATTTTCGAGTTTATAACTTAAACGGCGTAAATTTTTGAGATTATCAATAATCTGCGTATAAGCGTCGCTTTGGTGCGAAAGGTCTTCGAGGCGTTCTTTGGCAAGGGCTTGGGCGCTAGGGTCAAGTGTGCTGACCTCTTTAAAGGCATTTTGTGCTTTGACCAAATCGGCTTGGGTCGCAGCCAAGCGAGTTTGCATCTCTTGCTGTTGTGCATCAATGTCAGAGGCATTTCGCTCAGTGGCCTGAGAGGTGGGACTTGCGACTGGATTTTTTGCTGGGCTTGCCGTTGGAGTCAAGGTCGGGGATGGCGGTGCGGTTGGTAACGCTTGGGTACGACCGAGTGGGGCCGTTGAACCCCACAAAATGAACGCACTTGTCAAGAGTGCTAGCAAACGTAGCGATCGCTCACGTGTTGACGTAACCGCCGTGCATTGGTTTGGCACGTTTACCCGCACAGTCAAATCCCGAGTAATGAAAAGCTGATGCGGTTTAAGATCATCAGAGCGATTTGAGCCAAGACCAACAGGACGAGTGGCGATAGATCAAGCCCGCCCAGGTTGGGCATGATGCGTTTAATCGGCTCAAGCAGAGGGGCCGTTAAGGTACGTAGCACGGGCATGATCGGCGCCAGCGGATTAATCCATGACAGGATGGCATGGATCAGGGTGAGCCAGACGATTAGGTTGAACGCCCAGCGCGCAACGGTCACCAAGGCAGCTCCCAGTAAGCTTGGGATGAGCTTGGGGCTGAGCATGCTTCCCATCGCGGTTAGCCATAGCAAAGATAAAAAAACGATTGCAATTAAATACGCGCCGACCAAACTGGCGCCATCGAAACCTTTACCTGAAGGGACGATGCTTCGCAGTGGTTGAACCAACCAGTTAGTCGCTTGGTGTATTGCCTGCGACATGGGATTAAAGGGATGCAGCTTGACCGCATAGATCCAAGCCCTTGCTAGCAAGGCAGCACCCAACAGAGAAAAAATAATTTCGAGTAGAAAGCGTAGGACTTCGCCAAGCATGTGGCAACTCCGGTAAATGCCTCGTGGCGAGCACGAGATGGATGACTGACAATCACGAGGCGGAGCCTCGGCGACATTATCGCAGCTTCTGAGCTTGGTGGCGAAGATGAACGCTGGCGGCGGCGATGGCACGACTCTTCACCACCCCAGCACTGACGCAGCACCAGAGCTGCGTATTTTGCTCAGCCAAAATACCAGCGCCGGGGCTGAGGCAGTGCGAGCGTAATGAATGACGTCGCACGCGGTAGCGCCATAAAAAAACCGTCCGGAGAACCGGACGGTTTGAACTTGCTAAACCTTCGCTATCAAGCTCAGGGACGGCCACCCGTAGGAAAAGGCCACGACGCTGCAGGATTCAGGGCAGTTTTTGCACCTGGTGCTGCTGCTGTCGAGGGGGCAGCGGCTGCCGGCTTTTTAGCTGCTGGCTTTTTAACTATTTTTTTTTTGCTGCTGGCTTTTTTGCTGCTTTTTTAGGAGCTGCTTTTTTTGCCACTTTCTTTACGGCTTTTTTTGCTGCTGGCTTTTTGGCCGCGGCTTTCTTAGCTGCTGGCTTCTTAGCCGCTGCTTTTTTTGCTGCTGGCTTTTTTGCTGCTGCTTTTTTTGCTACTTTCTTGACAGCTTTTTTCACAACTTTCTTAGCTGCGGCTACAACTTTCTTGACTGCTTTAACTGCCTTTTTTGCTGCTGGCTTTTTCTTAGCTGCGGCTTTCTTGGCAGGGGCTTTCTTTGCTGCTTTTTTGGCTGTTGCCATGGTAATACTCCTTAGTTCAGGGTCCCAAACGTTAAACCCGTGCTTGACTGATCCCACCATGGGATTTCGTGTCGCCCGAGTTATTCATCGGCACAAGCCGCTACCAATAATCGGTAGCAAAGCGGTTTGTGCTAATGAATCCGGCACAGCCATTTGAACTGCCTCTCGCTCAGGGGCGCGAACCAATTCAAATGGCACCAGAGGGCGGTTGTCGTCGCCTTCTGGCAAGTACTGCAGCGTCTTGAGCGCAAACTTGCGGATTATTCCCAGTTAAGGGCTCCGCCGGTTTGATACTCAATGACACGTGTTTCAAAAAAGTTACGCTCTTTCTTTAAATCGATCATTTCTGCCATCCACGGGAAGGGGTTCTCTTCTTGCGCGAATAGCGGTTCGATGCCGATCTGCTGGCAGCGACGATTAGCAATAAATCTGAGGTATGACTTGAACATGGGTGCATTTAGGCCAAGCACACCGCGCGGCATGGTGTCTTCGGCATATGCGTATTCAAGATCAACAGCTTTGGCGAACAACGCACGAATTTCTTCGCGAAAGGCTGGCGTCCAGAGCTGAGGATTTTCGAGTTTGATGGTGTTGATCAGGTCGATGCCAAAGTTACAGTGCATCGACTCGTCACGCAAAATGTACATGTATTGTTCTGCTGCGCCGGTCATCTTGTTTTGCCGACCAAGCGCAAGGATTTGCGTAAAGCCAACATAAAAGAACAGGCCTTCCATCAGGCAGGCAAAAACGATCAAGGATTTAAGTAGTGTTTGATCATTTTCGAGCGTGCCAGTTTTAAAGTGTGGATCAGCAATGGCATCGATAAACGGGATCAGAAACTGATCTTTAGCGCGTATGGAAGGTACTTCGTTATACGCGTTAAAGATTTCTGACTCATCCAGATCCAAGCTCTCAACGATATATTGGTAAGCGTGGGTATGGATCGCCTCTTCAAACGCCTGGCGCAGCAAAAACTGACGGCATTCAGGGGCGGTGATGTGGCGATAGGTGCCCAGCACAATATTGTTTGCGGCTAAAGAGTCGGCGGTGACGAAAAAGCCGAGATTACGCTTGATGATGCGGCGTTCGTCTTCAGTCAGCCCTGTGGGGTTTTTCCAGAGAGCGATGTCGCGCGACATATTAATTTCTTGCGGCATCCAATGATTGGCGCAAGTGGCGATGTATTTTTCCCAGGCCCACTTGTATTTAAAGGGCACCAGTTGATTGACATCAGTTTGGCCATTAATAATTCGTTTGTCAGCTGCGTTCACACGGGTGGCCGTGTTGGCAACGACTGGCGATTCTTTGAGGCCGGGTGTTGGTAAGGCAGAGTCGCCAAACACGCCGCTAGCGGCGCGTGAGGGCAATGAGGCTGCCATGGCTTGCGCCAAGGCTTGTGGCATCAAGCCTGCTCCCGTTGGAGGGGCAGGTTGAGTGGCGGGTTCGTCGTTCCAGGTCAACATTATTTTTTCTCGGTCGCGTTATTGGCAGGCTTCGCACTCTTCAAAACCTGGGTCACCAGGTCTCATGGTGCAGGCCGCGCCCAAAATTTCGGGCTCGGGCATTGCCTGTGGCGCTGCCGCTGCAAACGTACCGCTGGTTGAACCGGCGCCCGCTGCGTTTACCGCATTGAGTTCACCGCCTCGACCTGTTGATTTTTCTGCACTCGTTGCACCAAGCGTACGCAGGTAGTAAGTCGTTTTCAAACCGCGCAACCAAGCAAGCTTATAAGTGTCATCCAGTTTTTTGCCTGAAGCACCCGCCATGTAAATATTGAGCGACTGGGCTTGATCAATCCATTTTTGGCGACGCGCAGCGCACTCAACAATCCAAGTGGGCTCAACTTCAAATGCGGTGGCGTATAGGGCGCGTAAGTCGGCCGGAACGCGATCGATGCGGGACAAGCTGCCGTCGAAGTACTTCAAGTCGGCGACCATCACTTCATCCCAGAGGCCCAGTTTTTTGAGGTCGCGAACGAGGTGTTCGTTGACCACAGTAAACTCGCCGGAGAGGTTCGATTTAACGTACAAGTTTTGATATGTTGGTTCTATACATGCAGACACGCCAATAATATTCGATATTGTTGCAGTTGGGGCAATTGCAACGCAATTAGAGTTACGCATGCCGTGCGTTTTGATGCGTGCGCGCAACGAATCCCAATCAAGCGTTGTTGATTCATCGACTTCAACATAACCACCGCGATGTTCGCGCAGCAGTGCGATCGAGTCATGCGGCAAGATGCCACGCGACCACAACGAACCATCAAAGCTTGCGTAGCGGCCGCGTTCTGCTGCGAGTTCGTTTGAAGCGCTGTAGGCGTAATAACAAACGGCTTCCATCGAGCGATCTGCGAATTCGATGGCCGCTTGCGTAGCGTAAGGCACGCGCATCACGTGCAGGCAATCTTGAAAACCCATAATGCCTAAACCAACTGGGCGATGACGCACGTTTGAGTTACGCGCTTTGTCGACAGCGTAATAGTTAATGTCGATCACGTTATCGAGCATGCGCATCGCAATTTTGATCGTGCGTTGCAACTTGTCTTGATCAAGCGACTGGCTGCCATCGGCATTGTGTTTAAGGTGCGCGAGCAAGTTAACCGAGCCCAGGTTGCACACTGCGATTTCAGAGTCGTTCGTGTTTAAAGTGATCTCGGTGCAGAGGTTTGAGCTGTGCACCACGCCAACGTGTTGCTGTGGCGAACGAATGTTGCAGGGGTCTTTGAAAGTGATCCAAGGATGGCCAGTTTCAAACAGCATCGACAACATCTTGCGCCACAGGTTTGTCGCAGGCATTGTCTTGTGCAGGGGCAAATCGCCACGTGCAGCTTTTTCTTCGTAGCCGACGTAGGCTTTTTCAAAGGCCGCACCAACTTTGTCGTGCAAGTCTGGGCAGTCTGACGGTGAAAACAGGGTCCAGTTGCCACCCTCTAGCACGCGTTTCATGAACAGGTCAGGAATCCAGTTGGCGGTGTTCATGTCGTGGGTGCGACGACGCTCGTCACCGGTGTTTTTGCGCAGTTCGAGAAACTCTTCGATATCTAAGTGCCATGACTCAAGGTAGCAGCAAACAGCGCCCTTGCGTTTACCGCCTTGGTTAACGGCCACGGCGGTGTCGTTGACGACTTTCAAGAAAGGGACGACGCCTTGGCTTTCGCCGTTGGTGCCTTTGATGTGACTGCGCATTGCACGAACGGGTGTCCAGTCATTGCCTAAGCCGCCAGCGTATTTGGCAAGCAGCGCGTTTTCTTTGATGGCCTCGTAGATGCCGTCGAGGTCATCTGACACAGTGGTGAGATAGCAGGACGAAAGCTGTGAGTGCAGGGTGCCCGCGTTAAAGAGCGTGGGCGTTGAGCTCATGAAGTCAAACGACGACAGGATTTGATAGAACTCGATGGCACGCGCTTCGCGATCGATTTCAGCAATCGCTAAACCCATCGCGACGCGCATGAAAAACACCTGTGGGAGTTCAATGCGCTGGCCGCGCAGGTGCAAAAAGTAACGGTCGTACAGCGTTTGCAAGCCAAGGTAGTCAAACTGCAGGTCGCGACTGGCATCTAGAGCTGCTGCCAAACGTGGCAAATCAAAGCGCGACAGTTCTGAGTTCAGTAAGCCGCCTTCGACGCCGCGCTTGATGAACTTTGGAAAATATGTGGCATAACGGGTGTTCATCTCTTCTTGAGCCACTTCTTCGCTTAAGACTTCTTTGCGGATTGTGTGAAGCAAGAGACGAGCGGTCACTTTGCTGTAGGCCGGGTCGTTTTCGACCATGGCGCGTGCGGCCAAAATGGCAGATTTGTAGACTTCGTCAACCGGCACACCGTCGTACAGATTTTTGAGTGTTTCTTTTTGAATCGTTGCCGTGTCAACAAACTCACCTAAGCCAAAGCCGGCCGCTTCAATCGTGGCCTGTAGTTTGGCCAGATCAAGTGGTTTGCGTACGCCGTTTTCAACCACGTTCAGGGTGGGGGCTTCGGTTGGGGCGGCTTCGGCTTTACCTTTTGAGCGCTCTTGGGCGCGACGTTCGCGATACAGCACATATGAGCGGGCGACATCGTGTTCGCCAGAGCGCATCAATGAAAGCTCGACCGCATCTTGGATGTCTTCGATATGGAAGGTGCCACCGTTGGGGCGGCTGCGCATCAAGGCCGCGACGACTTGATGGGTAAGTGAGTCGACGAGTTCGCGTACGCGTGCCGACGCGGCGCCTTGACCGCCATTGACTGCCAAAAAGGCTTTGGTCATCGCAATGCCGATTTTGCTAGGCTCGAAATTGACGACTGCGCCATTGCGGCGAATGATGTGATATTGCGTCCAGGCTGCCTCGCTTGTTGGCATCGCGGTTGCGATGTATTGCTGTTGAGTGGCTTGGCGCTCGACGGGATTTGTAGTTGTTTGCATTAAGTAGGGCTCCTGCGGTGCTAGCGTGGCTCGGGCCACGCTGAAAATTCAATAAGGGTCGAGCAGTTCGTGCGTATTGCTGTCGTACGACAGTCATTAATCTGTCACGAGCGCTTTGGACAGGATATTTTTGTCGTGGGGCGGGGGCGAAGATTAACACTACATATGGTGTTTTTAAAATCTATCTGCACTAATTCTAGTAGTTCGGGCGTATCAGCGCAATAGTCATGTTTTAAATTGAATAGTAGGGGTTAACCCTTGAAATTAATCAAAAAATATGATCTGAAATGAAACGAAGTAAGCACTTCGCGGGATACCTATGCAGAATTTGGCTATCCCCCGAATGTAGGATATCGAAATTTATTTTTTGTTTTGAATAAAGTGTGGCGAAAATGCAAAACAAAGTGGTTTTGCATCGTGATTTCGCTGCAAATAATGTGTTGACCGAGTAGTTTTGCTGCAATATGTCGGAGTCACCTCTAGATATTTTTAGTGGTGCGATCAATGTCCGCGCACGAACCGCTTTTTAAAGTCGGGGCGGCATTTTCGAGTTGATAGAGATAACACTAGTTGGGGCGGCAATGTTTGATCGGGGCGTGGGCAGATGGTTGGTGTTTGGCTGCTTGGGGTTGCTGGCAGCCTGTGGGATTCCCCGCCCGCCTGATTCTGCGTTGATACTGGCCCCCGACGGCTTGATCGAGCCTGTTTGTGTGACGCCGCCAGCTCAGCATCCGTTGATCGGGAGCTGGTACATTGTGCGCAAGCAAGCTGGGGTCGCTGGAGAGATTCAAACGCTTTTGACTTTGTCGGCAGATGGCAAGCTGCGTCAGCAGACGCGTGTCAAGCAGGGGCGCAACATCCGCTCTGAGTTGCGTGAGACGGGGTGCTGGGATGCACCCACGGGCAAGCTTGTGGCGCGGGTTAGTCGCTCTAACGGTGAGCTGGTTGATTACCGGGATCCAGTCTATACCAACACTTATATCATCGAGCGTAATGATTCGACTCGGCTGACGTACCGTGAAGATCGGGCTAACAGTCGGCCTGAGGTGGCACAGAAGGTGCCGGCTAGCTTTCGGCTGCTGTAATCCTTCTTCATTGACTGCGCACGCACTGCCTCAGCCCCGGCGCTGGTATTTTGGCTGGGCAAAATACGCAGCTCTGGTGCTGGTCAGTGCTGGGGTGGTGGTGTGCGAACGCTTGTTCATTGCTTACGCACGCACTGCCTCAGCCCCGGCGCTGGTATTTTGGCTGAGCAAAATACGCAGCTCTGGTGCTGTGTCAGTGCTGAGGTTGTGGAATGCGGTTAGATGTTGGCTAGGCGGGCTAGCACTGTTTCTTTGCCTAATATTTCTAGGACGGCGTCGACGGCTGGGGTTTGGGCTGTGCCGGCTACGGCTACGCGTAGTGGGATGGCGAGCTGGGGCATTTTTAGGGTGTGGGTGGCCAGCACGATTTTGATCAGGGCGGCAAGGGCTTCGCGGGTCCAGGGGGTTTGGGCGGCTTGGGTCGCGAAATCGCGTAGGGCGTTGCGGGCGGGCTCTGTTAGGTGCTGGGCGATTAGGTCGTCTGCAGCTGGTGTGAAGGGGCCGCAAAAGAGCAGGGCGCCGTCGGCGAGTTGTTCTAGGGTCTCGGCGCGGTCTTTTAAGAGTTTGACGACGGCTGATAGGTTGACTTGGGCTGGGTTGCCGCCGCGCGCGGTGATGCGGGGGGCGACGGCTTGGGCGAGTGCGTTGTCGTCGCTGTGCTTAATATAGTGTGCGTTGACCCAATTGAGTTTTTTTGGATCCCACTGGGCTGCTGACTTTGAGAGGTGCTGGGGGTCGAACCAGTCAACGAGTTGGGCGCGTGAAAACAGTTCGTCGTTGCCGTGGCTCCAGCCAAGGCGAGCCAGATAATTAATCATGGCCTCGGGCAGGTAGCCGTCTCGATCGTATTCCATGACGCTCACAGCACCGTGGCGCTTTGAGAGTTTTTCGCCGTCGGGGCCTAAGATCATTGGTACGTGGCCGTACTCGGGGACGGGGGCGCCAAGTGCTCGCAAAATGGTGATCTGTCTTGGGGTGTTATTGACGTGGTCATCGCCGCGCAAGACGTGAGTGATGCGCATGTCCCAGTCGTCAACGACTACGCAAAAATTGTAGGTCGGGGTGCCATCGGGGCGGGCGATGACTAGATCGTCAAGTTCGGTGTTCTCAAAACTAATCGGGCCTTTCACTAGATCGACCCAAGCGGTTGCACCGTCTTGGGGGCTTTTGAAACGTACGACGGGTTTGCGATCGGTGGGTACTGGGGGCAAGCTTTTGCCAGGCTCGGGGCGCCAGGTGCCGTCATAGCGGGGCTTTGCGCCCTTGCTGCGCGCAAGGTCTCGCATCGCCTCGACTTCTTCGTTTGAGCTGTAGCAATGATAGGCGGTACCTGCGGCTAGCATGCCTGCGACGACGGCGCGATAGCGCTCCATGTGCTGCATTTGATAGAACGGGCCTTCATCTGGGGTCAGGCCTAGCCAGTTCATGCCGTCAAGGATTGCCTGTACCGCCTCTGGGGTCGAGCGTTCAAGGTCGGTATCTTCAACGCGCAAAATAAATGTGCCGCCAAAGTGGCGCGCGAACGCCCACGAAAATAATGCGGTGCGCGCCCCGCCCAAGTGAAGAAAGCCCGTGGGCGAGGGGGCAAAGCGCGTGCGAACCGGAGTTGAAGCAGAGGTCATAAATGAGGCAATTAAAGTTTATAAAAAACGCAAATAGGATATCGGGCAATGCGAGTACGTCGGAGCAACCACTAAAACTTGACAGCGACCAAGCCGAGGTAATCACCCAAGCCTCACGCCAAGCCGTCGATACGTCGCAATTTTAAAATGTGACTAGTCAATCGGGAACATGCCGATCTCGAAAAGAAACGAGCTCGAAAAACATCACTGGACTACACCAAAACGCTTTGTAAAAACTGCGAAATATCAGAGATTTCTTCGGGGCAAACGGAGTGCGGCATTGGGTAGGTGTGCCACTGCACCTTGTAGCCAAGTTCTTGGAGCTTGGCGCGCGAAGTTTCGGCGCGTTCGGGTGCCACGACTGGGTCGTAGGTGCCGTGCGCTAAAAAAATAGGGGTATCAAGATTTGCTGACTGATGCTCGGCTTGGGCCAGGTCGCCCAACGGCAAATAGCCCGACAGCCCCATGAGACCGGCGAGTTTAAAGGGCACCCGAATGCCCGTGTGCAGCGTCATGGCGCAGCCTTGTGAAAAGCCGGCCAGCACAATATTGGCACTCGGCACGCCGCGCGCTTTTTCGCGGGCAATCAGGGCCAAAATCGCCTGCTCAGACACTCGAATGCCGGTCTCATCTTCACGCTTGACCAGTTGTGGGGTCAGAATGTCGTACCACGAGCGCATCGCCATACCGCCATTAATCGTCACAGGCTGAATCGTTGCGTGCGGAAACACAAAGCGTACCGCTTTGCCAGCAGGTAGACGCAGTTCTGAGACGATGGGCGCAAAGTCATGACCATCTGCACCCAAGCCGTGCAGCCAAATCACGCTATGGGTTGGCGCGGGGCCGGTTTCGTGCTCTACGCACTCAAGCAGTTTGTTGTCGTTCATGGTGCTGTGTCAGGATCCTGTAGGGTTTTAAGCGCTTGAAATAACGCGCG
>Ga0304730_1000410_pt1 | contig 37828 bp, 28 predicted proteins | sample M_130628_MF_Meta_FD_190474 | JGI IMG/M metagenome (GOLD analysis project Ga0304730, IMG submission 190474) | Freshwater microbial communities from Lake Montjoie, Canada to study carbon cycling - M_130628_MF_MetaG (v2) (version 2) | ecosystem: Environmental > Aquatic > Freshwater > Lake | place...
AATATTCATCAGATAAATTCCAAAGAGTAGAATTAACTGAAGATGCTATAAAACTTGCTGATACTTATATTGAAGAAAGGGTAGTTGGTAAAACAAGTATGGAAGACTGTCGTCATATAGCTTTAGCTACAATTAACAAAGTAGATGTTCTTGCAAGTTGGAACTTTAAACATATCGTAAATCTTGACAGAATTAAAGGGTACAATTCTGTTAATTTGCGACTTGGTTATTCAATGATTGAAATTAGAAGCCCAAAAGACCTCGTAAACTATTAAAATGGAAAAAAAAGAAAAACAATTTGATGCTGTAAAAATGATGAGAGACATCAGAGATAAGATAAGTGCTGACACTCAAAATATGACATTTGAAGAGTTGAAAGCATATATTAAGAAGCAATTGGTTGATAACAAAACAAAACTCATCGGACAATAGAAAATTATACTCATGTTTAGATCTATAATTTTACTCACAACCTGTTTATTGTTATTTACTTTAAACGTAAAATCTCAATGCAGAATAAAGGACTATCAATCTTATAAATACGTTTTAAAAGTAGATGGTGATTATGTAATCAATTACAGCAATTATAAAAAGCTATATAAATTCGATGGTGATTATTTAATTGATTATAACAACTATAAAAAATTACTCAAGTATGATGGCAATTATATTATTCGATATTCTGATTATAAAAAAATTGGAAAGTTGGATGGGGAGTATTTAATTCGATATTCAGATAACAAAAAAGTGGCTGTTTTAGAATGCCCTGGTAGGAGAGGTGCATTAGCCGCCGCAGCTTATTTTTTATATTAACATTCATTGGTTAATTTGCATTTCAATCATCATGACAGACACTTCAAACATATTTATTGATAAAGCAACGATAAAAGCAGCAGACTTAGAACATCGTCGTAAAATCAATTTCAATATTGGAAAATACAATGCGGCTGTTCCTCAAGGCAAATTGCAATTTAGCGCTTTAGAATATGCAAGAGAGCGTGCAAAAAACATCAAGTGGCGCGCCATAGAAAATTTAGATAAACAGCTTGAAAATTTTGAATTGCAATTCAATAAACGTGGAGGTAAAGTATTGTGGGCTGAAAATACAGAAGATGCCATTAAAGAAATCCTAGCCATTTGTAAAGCCAGAGATTGCAAAACTTTGGTGAAGAGCAAAAGCATGGTTACCGAAGAGATTCATTTAAATAAAGCACTTGAAGACAATGGCATAGAAAGTGTTGAAACAGATTTGGGTGAATATATTCAACAATTGGATGGCGAAACCCCCTATCATATCGTAACACCTGCCATGCACAAAAGCAAAGAAGATGTAGCCAAACTTTTTGCAGAAAAATTAGGAACAGATCCCAATTTAACGCCACAAGAATTAACCCTTGTGGCTAGAGACATTCTACGAAAAAAATATGTAGAAGCAGAAGTGGGTGTTACCGGTGCCAATTTTATCATCAGTGATATTGGAGGTATAGCCATTACAGAAAATGAAGGAAACGCAAGATTAAGCTGTGCATTCCCAAAAACGCATATTGTTGTGGTGGGTATCGAAAAAGTTATTCCTTCTTTAAACGACCTTGCTTTATTTTGGCCTTTATTAAGCACGTTTGGAACTGGACAACAAATGACCGTGTATAATACGATTGTTACTGGTCCTCGTCAACCCAATGAAACCGACGGGCCTACTGAAATGTTTGTGATTTTATTGGATAATGGACGTACCAATATTTTAAAAAATCCAAAACAAAGAGAGAGTCTTTATTGCATTCGTTGCGGAGCTTGTTTAAATGCTTGTCCGGTATACAAAAATATCGGCGGACACAGTTATGGCGCTACTTACAGCGGTCCAATTGGTAGTGTAATAACGCCAAATTTAGAAGGTTTAGAATCGTTTAAGCACCTCAGTTATGCATCCTCGTTATGTGGCAATTGCACCGAAGTATGTTCGGTTAAAATTAACCTACACGAATTATTACTTGACAATAGACATGAATCCGTTGTACAAGGAAACACAGATTTATCGGAGAAAATCGCTTGGAAAATTTGGAAAGTTTCAAACTTACATCGAAGCTTTTTGAATCTTGGAAATTCAAAAATGAAAAATAAAATCGTAAATAAATTATTTACTTCATGGACAGCATCTCGAGGGGATTTAAATTTTAGCAACAAAACATTTAATCAACTTTGGAAAGAACGAGAGAAGAAATAACACATTGAGTTTAATGCTACATCACAAATAAAGTGTTATATTAGATGAGTTATCGGTTTACTCAAATTCAATATGATACTGCTTTATACCCATAAAATTACTGCGCGTTTAAACTATGTCTGTCATTTTATTTTAAAAGAACAGTTGGGATTGGATTATGCAATTACTACCAATAAATTAGATTGCTTGGATTCGAATCAAGTTGTAATCAACTATAGCGTTGAAAAAATCGAATCCCATAATTTTCACATAAAACCACATGGGTTACTATTTGAAACAGACATCAAACATCAGCATATACAATGTTTTGAAGCCTATGGAAATCCGGCTTTTTTTTATGTAAAAGAGGCAGATTTTGCTTTTGATATTTTTGCAGCCACCTTTTATTTGATCAGTAGATACGAAGAGTATTTACCACACGAAAAAGATATTTTTGGTCGCTATGCGCATGAAAATTCGTTAGCATTCAAAAATAATTTTTTACAAAAACCAATTGTCAATTTTTGGATTCAACATTTTGGTCAATTGTTAAAAACTAAGTTTCCAAACATTGATATTACAACACAACCATTCCAATCCATATTAACCTATGATATTGATATGGCTTGGTCATTTAAAAACAAGGGATTTTTAAGAAATATTGGTGGGTTTATTAACAAGCCAAGTCTAGAAAGATTATATGTAATGTTTAAATTAAAAAAAGATCCTTTTGATTCGTATGCCTATTTAGACCAAATGCATGAGCCATTAAAATTGGATATTTATTATTTTTTCTTGGTTGCCAATTCGGTAAGTCAGTTTGATAAAAACATTTCATTGAAGCGAAATCCGATGCAAAATTTGATTAAACAACATCTTAATAAATATAAAATAGGTTTACATCCATCTTGGAAAAGTAAAAAGAACGTTAGGTATTTAAAAGACGAAAAAAAATCACTAGAATCCATTACACAAGAACCTATTTTTTATTCGCGTCATCATTACATTCACTACACTTTACCAGAAGGTTATGAACGCTTGATTGAATGCGGTATTAAAAAAGATTTCAGCATGGGATATGGCAGTATCAATGGTTTCAGGGCTTCCTTTGCAGGAAGTTTTTATTGGTATAATTTATCAAAAGAAACCATGACTTCCTTAAAAATAATTCCTTTTTGTTTTATGGATGCCAACAGTTTTTACGAACAAGACCAAGATGCAGAAATGAGTCTCAAAGAAATCAATCGGTATAAAAATATCTGCGAAGAAGTAGGGGGTTTATTTGTACCTATTTTTCACAATAATTTTTTAGGAACAGATAAAGCATTTGCTGGTTGGAGAGAAATGCACACCCAGTTTATATCTCAGCTTCAACAATAATTTTTTCTTGATCTCTTTTAATGCTGTGGTTTACAATATACACACCAATCAGCGTAACAATAGTTCCCATTAAAATAGTAAGCGTAAGTTTTTCTTGTAATAAAATAGACGCGCTAATCATGGCTACAATTGGATTGATATAAGCATACAAAGAAGAAATAGCTGGTGGTAATTTTTTGAGTGAATAAATGAATGCAATAAAACTTAACAAAGATCCAGCACCAATTAAATAAAAAATGGCCAACCAAGATTTACCGGTGATTTCTATAATAGGAACAGGATGCTGTGTTACATGTACAATTGTAAACAACATCAATGACCCAAGTATCATTTGCCATCCCAAAGAATAATAGGGATTAAGTCCAATTTTATTTCTTGATAAAAATACTGTACACAAGCTCCATGAAAACATAGCAACAATCGAAAGCGATAATCCTAAAATTAAATCACCATCTATTTTACTAAACATGTTTTTGTAAAACACAAAGCCAACTCCAGCGATGCCTAAAATCAAACCAATAAACGTTAATGCAGAAACATTTCTTTTTTTGAAGAAAATCCATTCAATTACCACCACACTTAATGGCGATAGTGCGCCAATTAAAGAAGCCAATCCAGTAGGTAAATATTTTAATCCCCAACTGCTTAATCCGTTTGCAATGACAAACATCAACACCGACATCAGAAAAATGATTTTGAAATCTTTCCATGTTGGGAAGGGTAGTTTTTTATACAAAGCAAAAAACAATATGAATATGCTACCCGCTATAAACTGACGGATATAAGCTACTTGAAGTCCTGGTAATTGTGCTACCGCAACTTTACTTGCAACCCATGTTGTGCCCCACAAAATGCTTGTTGTAGCTAATGCAAAATATCCTCCTGCTGAAGATTTATTATTAAAAGTTGTTTCCAAATTAATGTTTAAAATGTCTTTGTCCTGTTATCACCATTACCAAATCTTTTGATTTGCAATAGTTGATAGAATCTGCATCACGGATAGATCCTCCAGGTTGAATAAAAGAGGTAATGCCCGCTTCGTGTGCAATTTTAACACAATCATCAAAAGGGAAAAATGCATCGCTTGCCAATACCGCATCTTTTAAATCAAAATTAAATTGCTTGGACTTTTCAATAGCATGTCTTAACGCATCGATACGACTGGTTTGTCCGCAACCTTTCCCAATCAACTGTTTGTTTTTAACCAATGCAATGGCGTTGCTTTTTAAATGCTTACAAACTAAATTAGCAAATATTAAATCCTCTTTTTCTTTATCATTAGAAACACTTCCTCCTTCTTCTTTCCACTCTGCAAAATTTCCAATGTTGTTATCCTGAATTAATACTCCGTTTAATAAAGATTTAAATTGCGATTTCGGTAATTCCGTTTGTTTAAGTTGAAGTAAGATGCGGTTCTTTTTTGTTAATAATATCTGCAAAGCTCCCTCATCAAATTTAGGCGCAATCAATACTTCAAAAAACAATTCATTGATGGCATTGGCTGTTTCGATATCCATTGTTTGATTACAAACCAACACACCACCAAATGCACTTTCTGGATCACCTGCTAAAGCCAAATCCCATGCCGATTTTAATGTGCTTGCTTGTGCAATTCCACATACATTGGTATGCTTTATAATGGCAAATGTAGTTGATGAAAATTCTTGAATGATCTGTATAGCAGCGTCTACATCTACTAGATTATTATAAGATAATTCCTTGCCATTTAGTTGAGTAAACACTTCATTTAAGTTGCCATAAAACGCTGCGGGTTGATGTGGATTTTCGCCATATCGTAAACTGCGTTTTTCTTTGTTAAATGGTGTTATGAATTCGGTTTTATTGAAATAATTTGAAATGGCATTGTCATAATGACTACATACATCAAATGCTTTTATGGCTAAAAACCTACGTTGATCAAAACTAGTACAACAATCTTGTGTGCTTAAAAATTGATGCAACAATTCGTATTCTCTTTTTGCAGCAACAACCGTTACATCTTGATGATTTTTAGCAGCAGCACGAATCATAGAAGGTCCGCCAATATCTATTTTTTCAATGATTGGACTTTCATCAACCAATTCTTGATTTTTAAAACTATTTACCGTTTCTTCAAATGGGTATAAATCCACCATAACCAAATCAAATTCGGGAATTTGATATTGTTGCATTTCGGCCTTATGAACATCGTCATTGCGTTTACCTAAAATAGCACCAAACACAAGTGGGTGAAGGGTTTTAACACGTCCGCCTAAAATCGAAGGGAATCCAGTTAAACTTTCTACAGATACACAAGGGATGTTTAATTTTTCAATAAAATCTCTGGTGCCTCCAGTGCTATAAATCGTTACACCATGTTGATGTAAACATTGCACAATTGGCTCAAGTCCATCTTTATAAAAAACAGAAATTAATGCGGATTTAATTTTTTTCATGGTAAAAATTGTAAAATTATTTTTTTAGACTTATTGCAGGTTCATTACCAATGCACCTTGATCTTTTATTGAAAAGAAACGCAAATTTAACGCTTCACATTCTTTTTTCCATTTTGTTATTTTCCACAAACTATCAGACGCATCAAAAACAATTAATTTAGGTTGAATAGCACATAGAATTTCATGAAAACTTAATCTTGTATTTTTGGAAATAACCAGCACATCAATAATTATTTTATGTTTGATAGGTTTAAAATAACCAGTACTATCTAATACCATCAATCGTTTATTTCGCAAAGCGTAAATATGTTTATGGAAATTTATTGGATTGTTTTCTTCTAAAAGCTGATTGGCACGATATGAAATTCGCGATGGATTTAATAAAAATGAAAGTGTTTTTTCATCGTGATTTAAGGCATCTTCTCCCAAAAATTGGTATTTATTTTTGTGTATGTAATCTATCAAAAGATGATGTGTATTGTTGTAAATAATCAACCGATGTTGTTGTAGGGCGTTGATTTCTGCAAAAGCTTGATTTCCAAAAAACAACAAACTACATAAAAGCGAAAGTTTTAAAAATGGTTTTTGATGTTGTAAAAACCAATAAGTTCCAAACATCACGAATCCATACAAAAAAATAGTGCTCCAAGCATTTGCATAAATATTATCCCAAATTGAAAATGGAATGTTATTAATCTGCACAATGGTTTCATTTAAAAAATGAATGGCATAGAAAATAAATGTTGAAATCAGCTTTGCTAAAAATGATATTTTATAAAATAGCACCAAAAATATTTCTGCAAATAAGATGATGGTAGATAATGGCACTGCAATTAAATTACTCAATAAAAACAAATTTGGAAACTGATGAAAATAATACACACAAATGGGAAAAGTAATAAGTTGAGCAGCAATCGTAATGGAAGACATTTCCCAAATTTTTAAAAGTATGATGTTTTTAGGGCTGAACAAATTTTGTATCGGTTTTTGCAACCATACAATTCCAATAATGGCCAAGTAACTCAACTGAAATCCAACATCCCAAACTAAGTATGGATTGTAACAAAGCAACAAAAATGCAGATGCAGCAAGTGAATTATAAATTGATGCCTTTCGATTCATTACGTTTCCAATGATGATGCAAGTAAACATAACTGCACTACGCAACACAGAAGCTGAAGCGCCCGTCATTAAAGAAAACATCCACAGGCAACTCAATAAGAATATTGCTTTTACAAACTCGTTTTTATTTATAAATGGAATTCTATTCAACAACCAAAGCAACATTCCATATATCAATCCCAAATGCAAGCCGCTAATGGCAATGATGTGCACAACACCCGCTTTGCTATATGCTTGTGTAAGATTAGTATCAAGATCGTTTTTATATCCAATTAATAATGCCTCCGCAATTCCCAAAATTCCATTCTTATTGGAAAGGTTTTGCTTCAATACATGTAGCGTAAAATCACGAAGTTGGTAGACTGTTTTTTTTAATTTATTCGCTTCGTTTTTATTTATTTTAACGTAATCTTTTTCGGTTAAATATACTTGATGATAAATTTGCTGAAAGGATTGATATTGCTGATTATTAAATGAACCTGGATTTCCAGAATTGGTAATATTTTGCAAAGGCTTTTTTATCCAAATCAAATCCCCATATTTTAAATTAGATGCGTTCTTTTCTTTTTTAAAATACACTAAAATATTTCCGTAAGTAGATATATTGGAATCATTTAAAACCATGTTTTTTACAGATAGAATGGTTTTATACGTCTTTTCTTTTTCGGTCAGTGGTTCATCAATCCGAACCAAAATAGCTTGTTCTTTTTTATAAAAATTTCCATACCAGTTGTTATGATGATGAAGATTTTTATTCCATGTTAACATCATTCCTAATAAAAGAATGATACTTAATAACATTACAGATTGAACATACCGAAATTTATAACGAAGTGATATCGATAAATTATAAAAAAAGAAAAAATTAAGCAAACAAACAGATAGTAAAATCAGCAACCAAAATATTGAGATAGGAAAATACCATTGCGTTACAATACCGATTGACATTGGTATGATAACCCTTAATAGCGGAGCTTGTTTCCATAGTGGGATTGTATAAAGCATCCACAAAAATAAACATCAGCTTATAAAACTATACTGAAGTTTATTTACTCAAATGCATGCTTCTTTCTTTATACAATTGACGGAAATAAGGATCGCGTAAATCTTTAATAAAACGAATCGCTTCTCCAGTACTTTTCATTTCTGGCCCGAGTTCTTTATTTACACCTGGGAATTTATTAAAAGAAAATACAGGTTCTTTTATGGCAAAACCTTCAAGCTTTTTCTCAAATGTATAGTCTTTCAATTTAGCTTCTCCCATCATCACTTTTGTAGCAATATTCAAATAAGGAATTTGATATGCTTTTGCAATGAAAGGTGTTGTGCGCGATGCTCTTGGATTTGCTTCTATAATAAATACGTTTCCATTTTTAATCGCAAATTGAATATTGATTAAACCACGAATATCTAAAGAACGTGCAATTTTTTCGGCATATTCTTCCATCGTGTGCACAATCAATGGACTCAAATTAAATTGAGGCAACACTGCGTTACTATCACCACTATGAATTCCGGCAGGCTCAATATGCTCCATTACGCCCATTACATGAAAATCAGTGCCATCAAAGATTCCATCGATTTCAGCTTCTTGACAACGGTCTAAGAAATGATCAATTAAGATTTTATTTCCTGGTAAATGTTTCAACAAACTCAATACGCCTTTTTCAAGTTCTTCATCGTTTAAAACGATACGCATTCTTTGTCCACCCAAAACATAACTAGGTCTGATTAAAACAGGATAACCCACTTCTTGTGCTACTTCAATAGCTTCGTCTGTATCATAAGCGGTACCATATTTTGGATATGGAATATCTAGAGACTTCAATGTATCGCTGAATCGGCCTCTATCTTCGGCGATATCCATATTGTCGAATGAGGTGCCAATTATTTTTATGCCTTTTGCATGTAAACGTTTCGCCAATTTTAAAGCGGTTTGTCCGCCCAATTGTACAATTACACCTTCCGGTTTTTCGTGTTCAATAATTTCCCATAGATGCTCCCAGAATACAGGTTCAAAATATAATTTATCGGCAATGTCAAAATCGGTAGAAACGGTTTCAGGATTACAATTCACCATGATGGCTTCGTAACCACATTCTTTAATGGCCAACAATCCATGCACACAACAATAATCAAATTCAATGCCTTGTCCAATACGATTTGGTCCACTTCCCAAAACAATAATTTTCTTTTTATCTGTTACGATAGATTCGTTTGAGGTTAGATTTCCTTCGATAGGTTTTCTTTCAAAAGTAGAGTAGAAATAAGGTGTTTTTGCAGCAAATTCAGCACTACAAGTATCCACCATTTTGAAAACACGGGTTAATCCCATTTCTTTTCTACGTTCGTAAATCAGTTCGCTATTATCTTCTTGCATGATGCGTGATAATTGCTCATCACTAAATCCCATTTGTTTAGCCTCAAACAATAATTCATCAGGCAATGTATGTAAACTGTGTTTTTGAATTTGTTTTTCAAGATCGCATATCTTTTGAATTTGATAAATAAACCAGCGGTCAATCTTGGTTTTTTCGCAGATGTTTTTAACGCTTGCTCCCGCCATCAATGCATCTTTAATTCTAAAGAGTCTATCCCATTTTGGTGTTTTGATGTATTCGAGCAATTCTTCGGTGTGCATTAAGCTTTTGCCATAATAGCCCAAACCAACGGCTTCGTTTTCCAAACTTTGACAAGCTTTTTGAATGGCTTCCGCAAAGCTGCGTCCAATGCCCATTACTTCGCCAACGCTTTTCATTTGAAAACCAAGGGTATCATTTGCGCCTTTAAATTTATCAAAATTCCAGCGCGGTATTTTTACAATTACATAATCTAAAGCTGGTTCAAAATATGCAGACGTAGATTGTGTAATTTGATTTTTAAGTTCATCGAGATTGTAACCGAGTGCCAATTTAGCCGCAATTTTTGCAATGGGATAACCGGTTGCTTTACTGGCTAATGCTGAAGAACGTGAAACCCTAGGATTGATTTCCACCACAATAATTTCTTCAGTCTGAGGATTAAGTGCAAACTGAACATTACAACCACCAGCAAAATTTCCCAAATTGCGCATCATGCTAATAGCCGTATTGCGCATGAGTTGATAAGCTGTATCAGATAAAGTCATAGCGGGAGCAACGGTAATGCTATCGCCCGTATGCACACCCATTGGGTCGAAATTTTCAACGGTACAAATAATAACCACATTATCCGCATTATCTCTCAACAATTCCAATTCAAATTCCTTCCAACCTAAAACGGCTTGTTCAACCAGTACTTCATGAATGGGAGAAGCGGTTAAACCATTATGAAGCGCTTCATCCAATTCTTCTTTTTTGAAAACGATTCCACCGCCAGTGCCACCTAAGGTAAAAGACGGACGTATTACTAATGGGAAACCAATTTCTTGGGCAAATTCTTTACCTTCTAAAAAAGAGTTAGCGGTTCTTGCAGGACAAACTGGAATGTTCATTTCAATCATCCATTGTCTGAATTTTTCGCGGTCTTCAGCTTTGTCAATGGCTTTTATATCTACCCCAATAAGTTTTACATTATGTTTTTCCCAAATGCCCAACTCATCCACTTCTTTACAAAGATTCAGTGCAGTTTGTCCACCCATGGTTGGCAATACCGCATCTATTTGATTTTCTTCTAAAATTTGCTCAATACTTTCAACAGTCAACGGCAATAAATAAACTCGATCAGCCATCATTGGATCGGTCATGATGGTAGCCGGATTGCTATTGATGAGTATAACTTTTACACCTTCTTCACGAATGCTTCGGGCAGCTTGAGTGCCGCTATAATCAAATTCGCAGGCTTGACCAATAACAATTGGACCGCTTCCGATAATTAAAACTGATTGAATGGAGTTGTTTTTTGGCATAATAATGTGCCTTGTAATGTGGCGTGCAAAAGTAAATGGAAATGGTTGTTTTTGAAAATAATTTTTGGTGGAAGGAACCACGGAGGTTTAACGGTTAAATCGCTTCGCTGGTTTAAAGGTTTAAGGTTTATCGACATCATCTCTCTTAACCTATTGTTGAAATGGTTAATTAAAACAAACAAAGACACGAAAATAATTATGCTTTTATCTACACCCACCGTTGAAACGGTCGGCTATTAAAGGTGTTCAAGGAAGCGAAATCATTATTTGAATAAATTGAAAGGATAATTTTTGGAACATGAATTAACCTTTTGAACTTATTGAACCTTTTGAACGTCTCAATTATCGTAAGGTTTGAAAATTTTCAACCCCTACATCCTCATAATTTCAATAACAAAAATGTTTATTTTTGGAACATGGATTAACCTCACAAACCTCATAAACCTCTCAAACCTCTCAAACTTTTACTTCCACCCCATGAAAAAATACATAAAACTATCCCTTTTCATTTTTGCAATTCTTTCGATTAAGGGTTCAATTTTTGCGCAACTTTTCCCCGAAAAAAACATCGCTCAAAATTATTACACCTGGCCTGTTCAAGCTAAGATTGGCATAGTGGCTAATTTTGGCGAACTCCGTCCCAATCACTATCACATGGGTTTAGACTGCAGAACCGATTCAAGGGTGAACATGCCTGTTTTGGCAGCTGCTGACGGGTACGTAGCAAAAATAAATATTGATCCAACCGGATTTGGAAGAGCCATTTATATCAATCATCCAAATGGAACAACTACTTTATACGCACATCTAAATGATTTTAATCCAACACTTGAAAAATATATCCGTGAACAACAATATAAATTGAAACAATGGAAAGTTGTTGTTGAAATTCCGGCGAATCAATTTCCAGTTAAAAAAGGTGAATTCATAGCCTATAGCGGCAACACCGGTGGTTCGCAAGGTCCACATCTTCACTTTGAAATTAGAGAAACCAAATCAGATAAAGTGCTAAATCCACTGTTATACGGCTTTCCTATTGAAGACAATATTGCGCCAAACATTATCCGATTGGCAGTGTATGACAGGCGTTTTAGTACCTACGAACAAACTCCAAAAATATTTCCATTAAAAAAAGTAAACGGTGTTTATCAACCTATTGGTGGCAAAATTTTGGTCAATACAGATGTCGTAAGTTTTGCCATAACTGCTTTTGATAGATATACCAATTCCACCAATCAAAATGGGATTTATCGAGCCGAAGTTTTTTGCGATAACAAAGCCATTAGCGGCTTCGAAATGGACAGTACGGGATATAATGAAACCCGTTATTTAAATGCACATATCGATTACAAAACCCACGAATCGGGCGGCCCTTTTTTACAGCATCTTTCACCATTGCCTGGCTACAAAAATGGAATTTATAAAACTGCGAAAGGTGAAGATGGATTAATCAGATTAACAGATAATGAATCACATGAAATTAATATTGTTGTGAATGATGTGAATGGCAATCATTCCGAATTGAAATTTGAGTTAACGAAAGCTGATTTGCCAATAAAACCCAACAATGTTGAAGCCTCCAAAATTTTTGCACCAAATATGGTAAACGTTTTCGAAAATGAATCTATTTGGGTTTATTTAAAAGACAGCTGTTTATATGATTCTTTTCATGTAAAGGTGAAAGAATTGCCTGGTAAAATATTTCAAGTGCAAGATGATAAAATTCCCGTTCATTGCTATTTTCAAACCTGGATAAAAGGCGATTTTGCAACAGCTGATACCGGTAAAATTGTGATGAAACAAGTGGCACATGGTAGACAACGTTTTAAAAAAGCAGTGTATAAAAAAGGTTGGTATAATGCCAGTTTTAGAGATTTCGGTACCTATCAATTATTAAAAGACACCACACCACCCGTTGTCGTTCCGGTTGGCGGATTTCGTAATGGTTTCAATGCCAAAAACTTACATAGAATTGCTTTTGCGGTATCTGATAATTCAGTTGATATTGCTAATTTTACTGCTTTACTCGACGGTGAATGGATTTTATGCAGCAATGATAAAGGCAAAGTGTTTGTATATGAATTCGACGAAAAATGTACCCCCGGCGAACATATTTTACAAATTATTGTTACAGATTTAGTAGGTAATAAAACGGAAAAAAGTTATCAATTTGTCAGATAATTTAGATGCTAGATTGGATTTCACTCCAATTAAATCTAGCACAACACCGGGTTAGAAACCGGCGCCAATAACGTTCATTATCAAATCATTAAAATGTCGATCAACCATTAAACCATTAAACCAGCGTAGCAATTTAAACTTCACAAACCTCACAAACCTCACAAACCTCATAAACATCTTACCATGTCCACCATTCAACCCAACACAAAAGCCCCAGCATTCAAAGGAAAAGATCAAAATGGTAATACCATTTCTTTAGCCGATTTTAAAGGCCACAACATTGTTTTGTATTTCTATCCTCAAGATGATACCCCAACTTGTACTACGCAAGCTTGCAATTTTAGAGACAATATTGAATCACTTGCTGAACAAAATTTTGTGGTTATTGGCGTTAGTCCAGATGAAGTAGTGAAGCACAAAAAATTTGAAACAAAACATCAACTTCCATTTGTTTTAATCGCCGACCCTGAATTGACCATTATAGAAAAATATGGCGTTTGGGGTGAAAAAAGCATGTACGGAAAAAAATACATGGGCTTATTGCGCACCACATTTTTGATTGATGCTAAAGGAATGATTAAGCACATCATCTCCAAACCAAAAGCAAAAATCCATACCGAAGAAATTTTAAATCTTTGGAATAGTTAATCAACAATAGATTGTTTGCATCCTCTGATCGTTACTAAGTATAAATACGTAGTGATATTAAGTAGTATCGTATAATTAAAATATTATACCTGCTCTTTCTATTACTTGGGGTTAATTAGCGCTATTTTTGAAAATTCAATAGCTAATTAAATATATGATAACGCGTAATATCCAATACAAAGAAAACAAATGGCATAACATTGAAAGTGATGATAATGATAAGATTGATGTGTTGCTCGTTTTCACCGGCATCAATTTGGCGGAAAATAATAACATCTTAAGTTTTTTAACCGCTCAATTCAAAAATGCCCAAATAATAAGTTGTACCACCGCCGGGGAAATTAATCAAACCAATGTGGAAAACAATTCAATCATCTGTTCTGCCATTCAATTTGAAAAAACACCCATCGAAACGGTTGTTGATAATCTAAATAACTACAAAAATAGTTTTGAATTAGGCGCTAATTTGGCGAAGAAATTAAACTCAAAAAATCTTACGCATATTTTCATGTTGTCTGATGGAAACTTGGTTAATGGAGATGATTTATTAACGGGTATTAAATCAGAAATTGGCGAAAACATTCAAATTTCTGGAGGCATTGCTGGAGATGGCGATCGCTTTCAAAAAACCTATGTTGGATTAAACGAAAATTACAAAGAAGGAAATGTTGTTTTGTTGGGATTGTATGGCAACCACATTCATGTGGGTACAGGTAAAAAAGCGGGATGGGATGTTTTTGGTCCTGAGAAAACAATTACTAAATCAGAAGAAAACTTTTTACATGAAATTGATGGAGAAAACGCATTGGACATGTACAAAACGTATTTGGGAAAATACGCCAATGAGTTACCTGCATCTGCATTATTATTTCCCATTTCCATAAAGACTAAAGATCATGATTTTTATATTGTAAGAACCATTTTATCGATAGATAATGAAAAGAAAATCATGAAATTTGCGGGTAATGTTCCAGAAGGTTCTACCATTCGATTTATGAAATCTAATTTTGATCGACTTGTATTTGCGGCATCAGAAGCTGGTTTGCAAGCTTGCGAAAGTTTGGGCAATAAAATCATTCCAGAATTAGCTGTGATTGTAAGTTGTGTAGGCAGAAAATTAGTGCTTGCAAATAGAATTGAGGAAGAGGTTGAAGCAGCAGTAGAATGTTTTCCCAGTAGCACAAAAATCATTGGATTCTTTTCCTATGGGGAAATTTCTCCACAAAAAGAGGATCATATATCTTATCTTCATAATCAAACAATAACCATTACTACTTTTTCAGAACACGTATAATTATAGATGTACCACAAGCTTTTACAAAGACAGTTAAAAAAATATCTTGGAGATAATCCAAATGTAGACAAACGACTTCTGCCGTTTTTATCTGCTATAAGTGAAAGTTATATTAATTATGAAAAAGACCGCGAACTCAGTGAGCACTCTTTCAAAATTTCTGAAAATGAGTACCAAACGCTCAATGATCAATTAAAAAAACTTTCTGCATCTTTAGAAACAAAAGTAAAAGAACGAACAAGGGAGTTGGAAGACATTGCACAATTTCCGCTCGTTAATCCCAATCCAACTTTTAGAATTAGTGTTGATGGAGAAATTCTTTTTAAAAATCCAGCGTCAGTAAAAATAAAAATTGTAACCTATAATGGGTTGAAGTTTTCAATTGAAGAATTTTGGAAGCATATTGTTTCATTAATTGATGACAATGGTAGTTTTGATTTGATTTCGAATGAAAAACAATATTTGTTTTATTACAAAAAAATAGTTGGAAAAAACCACTTCAATTTCTACGGAGCGGATGTTACCGAAAAAAATACCCTTCGTTTAAAAGCCCAAGAAAATTATCATCGATTGAATAATTTTCTTGAATCAACGGATGATGCTTATTTTATTATTTACGCCAATAAAAAAGTCAAAAACTTACTCACCAATACTTGGAAACAGTTTTTTGGATTCGATGATCAAACCGAATCTAATTTATTTTTAAGCAAAAGTGAGTGTGTAATAAGTGAATCTCCTAAAGCACATTATAAAAAAATAATCGGACTCAAATTAGGGGACAAATTAAAACTGAGTTACGAAGTAAAAAATAAAATCACAGGGGAGCGTTTTTGGTTGTCGGAAGAAATTTATAAACAATACGATCTTGAATTGGATGATATTTTTATCAGTGGACGAATTTCGAATGTAACACAAGAACATTTGTATGAAATGCAATTGAAAGAAAGTGAAGAGAGGTTTAGAAATTTAATGGAAAACATTCCAGTAATGGCATGGGTTTCCGATTCCGAAAATAAAGTAATTTATAGCAATAAAGCATCAGATGATTTTTTGGGATATTCTGTAGAAAAAGCAAAAAGTCCTCAACGATATCTTTCAAAAGTTCATCCTGAAGATCGTGAGAGCGTTTTACAAAATTGGAAAAAAAATCTCTCCAAAAAACTACCCTTTACAAATGAATATCGCGTAAAAAGTTTAAAAAACGCTTATCATAATATCATGGAAAAAGGAGTGCCCAGATTTTATGCTAATGGTACGTATGCCGGTTATATAGGCGTTTTCTTCGACCTTACAAATGAAAAAAAATATCAGGAAACGCTATTTATTGAAAAAGAAAAACTCAAGCTAATAACGGTAAACTCTCCAGATATTATTTTGCTTACAAATGAGTTGGGTGTTATTGAATATGTTTCGCCAACTTCCAAACGTGTTTTAGGATTTTCTGAAAAAGAAATGTTGAATCAGAAACTCCAAAAATTTATTTGCACAGAGTGTAAAATTTATTTAGAAAAAATAGAATGGTTAAACAACATAACTGATAAAAACAATCGTTTTGAATTTCGAATGAGGTTGAAAAACGGTCATTTAAAATGGGTTGAATCGGTGGCGAAAATCATTCCAAATGTAAATGAGGCAGGCTATAAAATTTTGCTTTATAATACAGATATAGACAAAATAAAACGAACAGAAAATTATTTAATTGCCAGCGAACATAAATACAGGGCCTTGTTTGAAAATATGTATTTGGGTGTTATGGAAGTAGATTTGGATGAAAAAATATTATGGGTAAATCAAGCTTTTGAAAAAATGATGGGTTATTCATTTAAATATTTAAAAGGCAGAAAAGCAACAGATACTTTTATTGCAGATCCCAATTCAAAAAGAATCATTAATGAAATTGATAAATCAAGGCGCAAAAAAACAGAATCTATTTATGAGATTAAAGTAAAAAAAGCAAAAGGAGAAATATTAGATTTGGTTATAAGTGGTTCTCCTGTTATAGACATAGAAGGAAAAGTAAAAGGGTCAATAGGTATTCATTGGGATGTAACGCATTTGAGAAAAATGGAAATGATGATAGAAGAAGAGAAAATCAATCGTCAAAATGAGATTATGAAAGCCACCATAAATGCAGAAGAAAAACAAAGAGAAATTTTTGGCAATGAATTGCATGATGGCGTTGGACATATGTTAACCTATACAAGTTTGTTTTTGCAAATGGCAGGTGGGTCTGATGAAATTAAGCCCGAATTAATATTTAAAGCAAAAGATAAAGTTGAAGAAGCATTAAATGAAATCAGGCGTATCTCCAGAAATTTGGTTCCGCCTGCGCTTTTAGATCTTGGATTAAAAGAGGCAATCATAGAGTTACTCAATCAATTCAATGATATGAATCAGATTGACTTTAATGTAGATTGTAAAAAAGACGATTTGGAAGAGTTAGAATTAGATGCGCAAAAAAGTATTTATAGAATCGTTCAAGAACTCATTGTAAATACCATCAAACATGCTAATGCAAAAAAAATCAATTTAGTATTGAAACGCACTAAAACGATGTTGATGATCGTTTACAAAAATGATGGGAAGCCATTTAATATAAATAAAATTAAAAAAGGAAATGGCTTAAACAGTATTACAAACAGGGCTTACTTTTATAGTGGAAGTTCAAAAGTAGAATCTTCAAAAATGGAAACAACTTTCACAATAGAATTGCCTTTAAAAAACATCCTCAAAAATGAGCAATAAAATAACCATCATAATATTCGACGACCATAATTTGATTGCTGAAATGTGGTCTGAATTGATTAATTCCGATCCAAGGTTTTCTGTACTTGCAATCTGCAACGACACATCAGATAAATCAATGGACATTGTAAAAAACAAACGTCCAGATGTAGTAATCATGGACATTAACATCATGCCTATTTCTGGTATTGATGCAACCAAGCTTGTAAAAAAAGGTTCTCCAGGCTCAAAAATTATTGGCGTTTCTATGCACAATCAACCCTCATTTGCAAAACGAATGCTTAAAAATGGTGCGTTGGGTTATGTTACGAAAAACAGTCAGAAAAGTGAAATGTTTGATGCCATCACTTCAGTAATAGAAGGTAAAATTTTTATCTGTAAAGAAATTCAGGAAAACTTAGCCAAACAAGTATTTGAAGATGACGAACTTCCTGATATTAGTAAATTATCTGAAAGAGAAATCGATGTGCTAAAAAGAATAAAAGACGGCATGTCGTCAAAAGAAATTGCAGAAGTATTGTTTTTATCTTCCCGCACGGTTGAAGTACATCGTTCAAATATTTTGAAAAAATTAAATTTAAAAAATACCGCTTCATTATTGAAGTTTATTCATAATTCTTCTTTGGATATTTAGAAAAAGTCAGAGTGAAAATGAAATCGAGAACGAACAATGACTTCTGACTTTTTTCTTCATTTTCGTTCTGTTTCTCGCTTTGATTGTTTGTTTCAATTCGCTTTGCTGTTTTATGGAACAAGTTTCCCAATCTCTTAAACCTGTTGAACTTATTGAATAAATTCTCTACGAGAATTATTTTTAACACTAAGGCGCAAAGACACAAAGGCCCAAAGTTTTTTTAAAAACGATGCTAATAAATGGAAAATACTTCCAACCCCTTCTAACCCTTTTTTACTTTGATGATTGGTGATAACACCAACATCGGCAGACGAAAATCCCCAACCTCTCGAACTCTTTGTAAGGGTTGAAAATTTTCAACCCCTACCAACCTCTCAAACCTCTCTTCCCATTATTATTTAATTATTAATTTTTTTACAATGACTTTTAAATAGACATTATTTACATTCTTTTGCAAAAAAATTAACTTTTAAAGTTTAAAATCATGATGAAGCGAATTCTGATTGTAAGTGCGGTATTGATATCAATAATGAATATTGCTGTTGCACAACAAGCAAAAATTACCGGAAAAGTATTGAGTAGCAAAACTGGCGAAGTGCTTATTGGTGCTACAGTTTCTATAGAAGGAACAAAAAAATCTACGCAAACCGACCAAAATGGACTTTATTCTATTTCTGGTTTAAACAAAGGCAGTTACAAAGTTTCAGCTACTTATGTTTCATACACCACAAAATCAATGACTGTAGAAGTTGTAAAAATTGATGAGGTAGTTTATCAAGATATTGTAATGGATAGAGCAGGAGATATGAGCAGTGTAGTTATCAAAAGCAGTGGTGGCGGTTTAAACAAGCCAAAAGAAACAGTAAGTTCATTATTGATTGCTCAAAAAAATAGTGCAAGCGTAAGTGATGGTATTTCTGCTGAAACCATCAAAAGAACGCCAGATAGAAATACAGGTGATATCTTAAAAAGAGTAAGTGGCGCAAGTTTGCAAGAAGATAAGTTCGCAGTAGTAAGAGGATTAAACGATCGTTATAATTCCGCTTTTTTAAATGGTGCGCCATTACCAAGTTCTGAAAGTGACCGTAAAGCATTTGCATTTGATATATTTCCTGCCAATATGTTGGATAATTTAATCATCTACAAAACAGCAACACCTGATATGCCTGGAGAATTTGCTGGTGGACAAATCGTTATTAATACAAAAGGAATTCCTACAGAAAACTTCCAATCTTTTACTTTTGGAATGGGCGCAAATACTAAAGCAACTTTTCAACCAAGAAAATATTATGATGGTGGTCAATTTGACTTTTTAGGAATAGACAATACAAGAAAACTACCTTCAGATATACCTGGCATCACAGAATTTAAAGCTTTAAGCTTAAACGATAGAATTACGTACGCAAAATCATTTCAGCCCAAAAGTTGGGGCATGCTAACAAAGAATACACTACCTAATACAAGTTTACAATATGTAATTGGTAGAAACATTCAAAGAAATGAAAAGGACTTTTTAGGTATCATTTTTTCTGTAGTGTATAACAAATCATTTACCCATAATGATGGAGAGCGTAAAATCTTTGCAGGTCCTCTATTGAAATCTTATTTCTACGAAGATTTTTATAACACCCAAACCCTTTGTGGTGCAATCGCAAATATCTCTTTAAAAATAAACAACAACCACAACATCAGCTTAAAGAATATTTATTCAATAAATGCTGATGACAAAGTAATTACAAGAGATGGACAACCAGATTTAGAAAATTTATCTGATCGTTATTCTAAATCATTTGCATTGTGGTTTACCAGCAATAAAATAGCATCAACACAATTGATTGGAGAACATTATTTACCAGGTTCAAAAATTAAATTTAACTGGGTAGCTTCTTATTCAGACATACAAAGAGATGTTCCAGCGCTTAGAAGAATGTTCTATGATAGTATTGCAGACGCAGGCCCTTATCAAGCAAAATTATTTGAAACAAGTCCAGTGGATAATGACAACACAGCAGGTTTAACTTTCTATTCAAAAACAAAAGAAAGTTTAAAAAATGCAAAAATTGATATTTCGAGAAATGTAAAATTTGGAAAAAATATTCAATCATTGTTTAAGATAGGCGCTTATTATCAAACGAGAGACAGGTCATTTAATCCAAGATTATTGGCGTTTTGTAATTTCAATTCAGCTCGTTTAAATTATGCATTATTAAGTTTGTCTCCAGATAAAATATTTGCAAAAAGCAGTATGGGATATTTAGCAGCAAATAAAACAGGCTTTACTCTAAAAGACATCACCGAAACAAGAGATATTTACACCGCAAGTGCTGATTTATTAAGTTACTACGCCATGGCAGATCAACGTTTTGGAAAATCATTTCGATTGATTTATGGTGTACGTGTTGAAGATTTTACACAAAAATTAGACGCTGAGTACAACTCATTTACCAAGGTTAGAATCAATACCAACAAGGTAGATGTGTTGCCTTCATTAAATGCAGTATATTCTATCAATACAAAACAAAATTTACGTTTTTCTTATTCTAAAACATTGAACAGACCAGAGTTTAGAGAGTTGGCTCCGTTTTTATTCCGTGATTACACCATCAAGTATTCTGTGTTTGGAGATACTTCGTTGAAAAGAGCTTCAATTGATAATTACGATTTCCGTTATGAATTCTATCCTGGAAAGGCGCAATTAATTTCTGCCTCTTTATTCTATAAAAACTTTAAAGATCCAATTGAGTTAATAGCTGATGAAAACCAAGATGCTACATTAACGTATAAAAATACACCGTCTTCCACATTAAAAGGAATAGAGTTTGAAGTACGTTCGTTGTTGGGAACTTTTATAAATGCACCAACATCTTCCATTTGGAACAAGCTTACATTTTTTGGAAACGTGAGTATTTTAAAGTCAAAAGTTAACATCAAAACTACAGACACATCAAACTTCTATTATTCAAAAGGAAGGGTTTTACAAGGGCAATCGCCTTATGTAATAAATGCAGGTTTAACTTATCAGGATGACGAGAAAGACATTACTTCAACCATTTCTGTAAACAGATATGGACAACGTGTGTTTTTAGCAAACAATGGTGAAACATCTCAAACTGGACAATTATTGGTGTCAAATCTTTTTGAAAATGGTCGTACTGTGTTGGATTTTCAAATTACAAAAGCATTTCCTAAAAAGAGTTTGGAATTAAAATTAAATGTAAAAGATATTTTAGCTCAACAATTATTCTTCTTTGAAGATAATAATGACAATGCAAAATATGATAAAGATTCAGATGTACTTAGATCAACTTTAAACTACGGAAGAACAATCAATTTTTCTTTGACGTATAAATTTAAATAACAGAAGTTTTTAAAATCATTACTTCAAATAAAATCATTAAGTTAGCCCACTGATTAAAACAGTGGGTTAATTTTTATACTTAATTTGGTTCTTTATTTATGAAAACAGTAAAAAATATTTTATTTGATTTAGGCGCAGTTTTAATTGATATTGATTTTGAAAAAGTTTGTAGATCATTTGACAAAATTGGCATTAAAGATTTCGAAAAACAATATTCACAATTAGCGGCATCAACATTATTTGAGCAATTGGAAAAAGGAGAGATTTCCAATGAAGTGTTTTACGAATCCATAAAAAAGCAATTTCAAATATCTATTTCAACAGAGGAAATAAGAAATGCCTGGAATTCAATTTTACTCGATTTTAGAATTGACACCATGAAGCTGTTAACCACGATAAAATCTGATTATAATCTATATCTTTTGAGCAACACGAATGCTATTCATTTAACCGAAATAAATCTTTTAGCCCAGCAACAGCTTCATGTAGAAGAACTGGATGTGTATTTTACAAAGGCTTATTATTCTTTTAAAATGGGCATGCGCAAACCCAATGCGGATATTTTTGATTTTGTATTGAAAGATGCTGGTATTGAAGCAGGTGAAACGTTTTTCATTGACGACTCTGAACCCAACATAATTACAGCTCAAAAAATGGGCTTTAAAACGCATTTGTTGCTAAAAGGCGAAAGGGTAGAGGGTTTGTCTTTATTTGAAAAAATGGGTTAATTCATTTTCATTAAACCCCACCAACAATTTATTATTGAATGACACTACCGGTCTTTTAATAATGCTGTTATTTTGAAGCATAATTTCTATGGCTATTGCTTCGTTAATTTCTATATCTTGATAATCCAGTTGGATTTTTTTCCACGTAGTACCTTTTTTATTCAGCAGCATTTCCCACCCTACAAGCTTGCACCATTTTTTCAGCGTGCTTTTTTCAATACCCGATTTTTTATAATTGTGAAAATGAAATATTATTTGATTTTCATTTAGCCAATCAATGGTTTTTTTAATGCTGTCACAATTGGGTATGCCATAAATAATTGCTTCTGATGTATTCATCGATTATGCTTTAAAAGTATCGTTGGTATTGAGTTTCAACGTATATTAATAATCCGGTAGCTTTGGTTTGTTTTTCATGATGCCATCGATTTTTTCCATAATTTCTGGTGTAAGCATGGGCATCACTTCCAATGATTTTAAATTTTCAAGCAGCTGTTGCTTTTTGGTTGCACCTAAAATTGCGGTACTTACATTCGGATTTTTAATACACCAAGCTATGCTTAAAGAAGCGGTAGACACCCCTAATTTAGTCGCCAATTCAGAAATCTTTTTTACTTTTTTGATGTTATCATCAAGCATCCAACGATCTTTTAACCAATCGAAACCTTCCAATGCAAAGCGACTTGTTTTTGGAATACCATCGTTATATTTTCCACTCAATAAACCAGAGGCTAGCGGACTCCAAATGGTGGTGCCTAATCCAACGGTTCTATACACATCTAAATATTCTTTTTCTATTTTCTCGCGCTCAAACATATTGTATTGAGGCTGTTCGGTTATTGGTCCAATCAATTTAAATTCAGCCGCTACGCGATGTGCTTCCATGATTTCAACGCCACTCCATTCGCTAGTTCCCCAATACAAAATTTTGCCTCGTTGAATAAGTGTATTCATAGCAAAAACCGTTTCCGAAATCGGCACTTGTTTATCAGGACGATGGCATAAATAAAGATCTAAATAATCTACTTGAAGTCTTACCAACGCTTCATTACAAGCTTCAATTACATGTTTACGACTCAACCCCGTTTGATTTGGTTTGTTGTCTTTACCACGCCATCCCCAAAATACTTTTGAAGAAACAAGAAAAGACGAACGGTCCCATTTTTTCTTTTTGATAACCCTGCCCATCATTTTTTCACTTTCGCCTAGCGAATAAATTTCTGCATTGTCAAAAAAATTGATGCCATTGTCAAACGCAATGCCCATCAACTCATCCGCTACTTTATCATTGATTTGTTTGCTAAAGCTAACCCAACTTCCAAATGATAATGCGCTGACTTGTAAACCTGATTTTCCTAAACGACGATATTCCATAATGATTAAAATTGTAGATGCTAATGTATAGCAATTGATGCGATAAAAAGCTATTTTTAAAATAATAGCCCACGTTTTCAGCCGTGGACGGAAAAGTTAATTCGTAATGATACCCATGTATATCAACGCCAATAAAATCAATCCCACAAAAATGCGGTAGTATCCCCAAATTTTGAAACCATGTTTTTGTAAAAACCCAATAAAGAATTTGATGGCAACTAAAGCCACCACAAAAGCCACTACATTTCCAATAGCGAGTTGTTTCATTTGGTCGGAAGATATCCCACCATTTTCATCAATAAATTTGTACAATTTATAGCCAGTTGCGGCCAGCATCGTAGGTACGGCTAAGAAAAATGAAAACTCTGCTGCAGCAGAACGGGTAAGTTTTAAACTCATACCGCCAATAATGGTAGACGCACTTCTGCTTAATCCGGGAAATAAAATGGCAAGGCATTGAAATAGTCCAATTTTGAATGCAGTAATGAAATCAATTTTTTCTTCACTGTCAATCGTATGTGTTTTAAATAAATTTTCAATAAACAAAAACAATACGCCACCAGCAATCATTATTGCCGCAATGATCACGGGCGTTTCAAGAATCAAATCAATTTTTTCACTAAATAACTTTCCAAAAATGAGCGCAGGGATTACAGCTATCATAAGCTTTGCATAAAACTGCCAATTTTTAAAAGCCAAGAATTTTTTATAATACAAAACTACAACTGATAAAATGGCACCAAGTTGAATCGCAATGGTAAATAGTTTTGAAAATTTATCTTCATTGGATATACCCAACAAATTTTCGGTAATGCGCATGTGGGCAGTTGAAGAAATAGGTAGAAACTCGGTTAGCCCTTCCACAACGCCAATGATGATAGATTGAATGGTAGTCACTTTGGAATAAGTTTAAAAAAAATGCGAAGCAAAAACTTCGCAAATAATTTATTAGAGATTAAATAGATTTTGGTTTCTTCATGATGGCAATCACTTCAATTATAAAACCTAAAACAATTAAAATGGGTGCAACCGTAATTCTGGTGGTGCTATACACTTCTTTAGGATCAAATACTTTAGGGTCGCTGCTTTTGCCACCTGCCATTAAAAAAAATCCCAAGCCAAGCGCCAATAATCCAGCAAGCATGAGCATGTAATTTTCTTTACCAAATAAAGATTGGTTAGAAGTATTATTTTTTGAAACCGTAGTTTCTGTTATTTTTTCTGTTGACATATTTTTTGTTTAGTGCTTGCAAGATAATAAAAAATATTTTCTACTTAATAAAGGTCATCCAATTTCATTTTTAAATATTTCACAACAGACCTGTATGTGCTGGCTAATGAAATTAAAATGCCCAATAAAATGATGATTAAAAATAAATAGGTAAGTCCACTGTTGTCGTGCAACAATTTAAAATCGGGTAAAAAACTTTCAATCAATAATACAGATGCCCAAACTGCAATTATGGCAATGAAAGAAGCAATCAATCCATTAATTACGGCCCGTTGATTAATGGGCTTTGCTATAAATCCTCTGGTTGCGCCCACCATTTGCATGGTTTTTATTAAAAAACGATTGCTATACATTGCTAGTCGAATCGTATTGTCTATTGAAAATACCACCAAAATAGTTAGGATTATTGCCGCAAATAAAAATATTATTCCACCCGTTTTTACATAATTGCTCACTTTGGCAACCGTTTCTGTTGGAAATTGAAATTCTGATATGATCCCAGGATACGCAGATTGCAATTGGTTGGATAATAAATTCAAACTATCTTCCTCAACATAATTGGCTTTCACATAAAAATCTATGCTTTCTGGCAATGGATTGTTTTTTAAAAACATTTTCCAAGTAGTGTCATTTTCTGTGTTCCATTTTTCAATGGCTTTTTCTTTGGTGACGTATTCAACCTTGTTGGTGTAGGGTAAGGTTTCAATATACTTCACCAAACTGTCGATTCTTTTTTTAGAGGCATCTCTATTCAAGTAAGTGTGAACTTGGATGTTTTCTTTAAAATAATCACCGGTTTTGCGTAGGTTCAAAAAAAACCAACCAACAATGCCAAATAGAAACAGCACCAAAGCCATACCAATTATTGCATATCCGTAAGATGGTTTCCCTTTTTTGCTAGATGATTTTCCAAATTGTGCCATATATTTTCTTCAAAGTTTAATGAATAGAACCATACAAAAATAAAGGTTTTTACCTGCTTTGTTATATTTTTGTGCACTTCAAAAACTGAAACTTTGTTAAAAGAACGTTCTTCGTTTTGGCGAAAAGTAAATTTGATATAACAATTGTGAATCGAATGCACTCAATCCAATGTTTTAAAAAAGTTTCAGCACGATACAGTTTCCCAAGATTTAAATAAATTAAGATACTAAGATGGAATATAATTTTATTGAGATAGAGAAAAAATGGCAAAACAATTGGAAAGCAACCAACGCTTATCAAGTGTCTAATGAATCTTCAAAACCTCCATTTTATGTGTTGGATATGTTTCCTTATCCAAGTGGTGCAGGCTTACATGTTGGCCATCCGTTGGGTTATATTGCCAGTGATATTTATAGCAGATACAAGCGTTTAAAAGGATTCAATGTATTACATCCTATGGGATTTGATAGTTTTGGATTACCCGCAGAACAGTATGCGATTGAAACCGGACAACATCCAGCAGCAACTACCCAAAAAAATATTGCCACCTTCAAAGACCAACTCGATAAAATTGGATTTTGTTACGATTGGAGCAGAGAAATTCGTACTAGTGAACCTGATTATTACCGCTGGACACAATGGATATTTTTACAATTATTTAAAAGTTGGTTTAATCCACAAACAAACAAAGCCGAATCCATTCAAACATTGATTCAACAATTTGAAACATCGGGCGCTGAAAATTTTTCGGCTGAAGAATGGAAAGCTTTTTCAAAAAACAAACAGCAAGAGATTTTAATGGAGCATCGCTTGGCATTTTCTGCTTTTGGAGAAGTGAATTGGTGCGAGGCATTGGGTACTGTTTTGGCAAATGATGAAGTGGTAAATGGTGTTAGCGAAAGAGGTGGCCATCCTGTTATTAAAAAGAAAATGCGTCAATGGTATTTGCGCATTACAGATTATGCAGACAGACTTTTGGAAGGTTTAAATTCAGTGGATTTCAGCGATTCGATGAAAGAGATGCAGCGCAATTGGATTGGAAAAAGTGAAGGTTGCGAAATGGATTTTGAAGTGGGAAATAACCTTGACCTCACCCCCAACCCCTCTCCTAAAAGAGAGGGGAGCCAAAAAACAATTCGTACCACAAGTCCAGAAGTTTGGAGAAAACTTAATGAATATGCTAAAGATAATAGGAAGAAAGATACTGAAGCAGAAGATATGTTGTGGCAACAATTGAGAAATCATCAACTTGGATATAAAGTAAGAAGACAACATGTAATTGAAGAATTTATAATTGATTTTGCTTTTTTAAATGAGCAAGTTTTAATAGAAGTTGATGGTGAATATCATAACGATGAGGAGCAAAAACAATATGATGAAATTCGCACTTCTTTTTTAAATGATTTAGGGTATGAATTGATTCGGTTTTCAAACAATGAGGTTGAGCATCAAATAGAAGAAGTAATAGCAAAGATTTCAACAATATTGAAATCTAAAAAAGCTCAATTAAATGTTGAAGAAAAAGCAAGTCATCAAATAAAAGTATACACCACAAGACCAGATACGATCTTTGGAGTTGACTTTCTAGTTTTGGCACCAGAACATGATTTGGTTAATCACATTACCACTGAAGCACAACGTGGAAGCATAAACGAATACTTGACTTATGTAAAAAGCAGAAGTGATAGAGAGCGTATGGCTGAAGTAAAACAAATTTCTGGATGCTTTACAGGTGCGTTTGCAATAAATCCATTCAACGGGAAACAAATCCCTATTTGGATTGCAGAATATGTGTTGGCCGGATATGGTACTGGGGCAATTATGGCGGTGCCTTGCGGCGATCAACGCGATTTTCTTTTTGCTCAACATTTTAATATTCCTATTACCAACATCATTGGCAATCATTTTGATGGAACTCAAGCCAACCCTACAAAAGAGGCCACTTTACAAGAATCTGATTTTTTAAATGGCTTGTTGATGAAAGATGCCATTAAAGTGGCTATCGAAAAAATAGAATCTTTAGGCATTGGAAAAAGAAAAGTGAATTTTAAAATGCGTGATGCAGGTTTCAGTAGACAACGTTATTGGGGTGAACCATTTCCAATTCGTTGGGAAGATGGAATGGCTATGGCAAAAGAAGAATCACAATTGCCATTGGAATTGCCACACGTAGAAAAATATGGTCCCGGTCCAGAAGGAGAAGGGCCACTTGCCAATATCGAATCTTGGAAAAATGAAAAGTTTGAAACGTCTACAATGCCTGGTTACGCTGGCTCTTCGTGGTATTTTCTACGCTACATGGATCCCAAAAATGCAAACGCATTCTGTGATAGAAAAGTAAGTGATTATTGGGGACAGGTTAATGTGTACATTGGTGGAACTGAACATGCGGTTGGGCATTTGTTGTACAGCCGTATGTGGACAAAAGTATTGTTTGATTTGGGACATATTGGTTTTGACGAACCATTTAAAAGATTGGTTAATCAAGGCATGATTCAAGGCAGTAGCCGATTTGTGTATCGCATTAAAGGAACAAACGAGTTTGTATCTTTTGGGTTGAAAGACAATTATGATACAGATGAATTGCACGTTGATGTAAATTTTGTAGATGGCATCGAATTAGATACTGCCGCATTTTCCAATTGGAAACCTGAATATGCAAATGCCAGTTTTATTTTAGAGGATGGTAAATACTTGTGTGGTGTGGAAGTTGAAAAAATGTCGAAATCTAAATTCAATACGGTAAACCCGGATGATTTGGTATTGAAATATGGTGCGGATACGTTTAGGATGTATGAAATGTTCTTAGGCCCGATAGAACAAAGCAAACCTTGGGATACGAAAGGAATTGAAGGCGTTCATCGTTTTCTTAGAAAGCTTTGGCGCTTGTTTAATGATGACATAAAAGGAAAAGTTTGGAATGATGAAACACCAACAGATGCTGAATTGAAAATTCTTCATCGCACCATCAAAAAAATTGAATCAGACACAGAAAACTTTTCATACAATACAGCAGTAAGTGCTTTTATGGTTTGTGTAAATGAATTGAGCGATTTGAAATGTCATAAAAAATCAATTCTCGAAAAATTATTGATATTGTTGATGCCTTATGCACCGCATATTTCAGAAGAATTGTGGCATCAACTTGGACATACAACCAGCATTTTAGATGCAGCATATCCAATATTTGAAGCATCTTATTTAGTTGAGTCTAGCAAATCATATCCGATTTCAATAAACGGAAAACTAAGAACGAACATTGAAATTTCTCTATCTGCCGAACAAACAGAAGTAGAGCAAATTGTTTTAAATAATGAAATCGTTCAAAAATGGCTTGAAGGAAATGCACCTAAAAAGATCATTTTTGTAAAGGGTAAGATGGTGAATGTGGTGGTATAGTCGAAAATGTTTAAATCGCCTCGCTGGTTTAATAGTTTAATGGTTTAAGGTTGGAAGTATTTCCATATAATAGTATTTGTATTTTCTTCGTGTCTTTGTGCCTTCGTGCCTTTGTGTCAAAAAAACTTCGTGCCTTTGCGCCTTCGTGCCTTTGTGTCAAAAGAACTTCGTGTCTTAGTGACTTAAAAAATAATTCTCGAAGAGAAATGTTCCCAAATCAACAAAACATCAATCAACCATTAAACCTGCGCAGCAAATTAAACCATTAAACTTTAAACGTCCCCTTACTTCAAAATCTCCCTACTAATCACCAACTTCTGTATTTCACTGGTGCCTTCGCCGATGGTGCATAGCTTGCTATCGCGATAAAATTTTTCTACCGGAAAATCTTTTGTATACCCGTAACCGCCAAAAATTTGCACAGCATCAGTACTGATTTCCACTGCAATTTCACTTGCATAATATTTCGCCATTGCCGATTCTTTAGTCATTGGCAAACCTTTCATTTTTAAATCACAAGCTTGTTGAATGAGCAACTCTGCACATTCGATTTTTGTAGCCATATCAGCTAGTTTAAAAGAAATGGCTTGAAAGTTTGAAATTGGCTGATCGAATTGATGGCGCTCTTTCGAATATTGTAAAGCTGCTTCATAAGCACCTCTAGCTATACCTAAACTTAATGCTGCAATTGAAATCCTACCACCATCTAAAATTTTCATCGCTTGTTTAAATCCATCTCCAACTTCACCTAAACGTTGATCATCAGAAATAACACATTGATCAAAAATCATTTCACAGGTTTCGCTTGCGCGCATGCCCAATTTGTTTTCTTTCTTTCCGCCAGAAAAACCAGGTGTACCACGGTCAACGATAAACGCAGTAGAATTATTTTTTGCTCTAGGTTCACCTGTTCTGCAAATCACTACAGCCACATCACCCGATTTACCATGTGTAATCCAACTTTTTGTGCCATTGATGATCCAATTATTACCATCTCTCACGGCAGTTGTTTTCATATTTCCTGCATCACTGCCTGTATTCGGCTCTGTTAATCCCCAAGCGCCAATATGCTCAGCTGTTGCCAATTTGGGAAGGTATTTTTGTTTTTGTGCCTCATTGCCAAATGTCATGATATGCCCAGTACACAATGAATTATGCGCAGCTAATGACAATCCTACTGAGCCACAAACTTTCGAGATTTCTTGAATGATTACATTGTATTCGAAGTAACTCAACCCCGTTCCACCATAAGCCTCAGGTACCAATACACCCATCATCCCCAATTCGCCTAATGCTTTAAAAATATGTACAGGAAATTCTTGTGATTCATCCCATTCCATCAAATTTTGACGTATATGTTGGTTCGCAAAATCTTTTGCTGTTTGTGCTACTTGAGCAGTGATTTCTGATTGTTGAAAATGCATTTTTTGGGTTTTATTTTCTGCAATTTAGGGATTTAAAAATGCAAACAAGCGTTCGTTTTTATTGTTTTATTGTTAAGTATCGCTGAAACCGGTTGTACGATTTTTCATCAATTTGTACAATTTTTTGAATGTCTTCTAACCTATTAAAGTTTCCATGTTGATTTCTATAATTGATGATTGCATTGGCTGATTTATATCCAATGTAAGGATGCGTTTTTAAGGCATCAAATGTGGCTAAATTAATGTCAATTTTTTTTATTTCCCCGCTTAAAATGAGCCGGTTTTTGCTTTTTTGTAACACAGAATCTTGTAAACCCCACACTTCCAATAGCTGTGGCAGTTCATAAAAACCACCCAATTTCTCTCGATATAATACAATTCTTCTGGCTAATGTTGGTCCTATTCCGGGCAATGATTCCCAAGCGGTAGAATCCGCTTTATTAATGTCTATTGTTTTTGCAGAGCGTTCATCTTTTTTTGGAAATTCCTTTTCGTAATTGGATTTTTTTTCAGGAATGTCTACAAACGGAATTAATTTATTCGCCAACGATTCTGGTATTCCCCAAATCTTTTTTATATCCTCTGGCTTTCTGAATTGTCCTCCCTTCGAAAGGTACTTCTGTATTGATTTTGCTGTTTTTTCTGATACACCAAGTTTCGTCCATTCTCGCTCCGTTATTACATTCGGATTAAAATGAAACAATTCCGATTTTGTTTCGCTTTGTTCTTGCTTTGTTTCTACTTGATATTGATTTTCTTCAGACCATTGCGAATGCTCGCCATAATTCTTAACGCTATCTTTTTGTATTTCTTCAAGCGTTTTTAATTCTGTAATTAAGTCAACAGCTGTTTCTTCTTTTTCAGAAAACAATCGCTCATAAATAAATGGTGATGATATCAATACTAAATTGATGAAAACAATAACAATAATGCCATTTCTTTCTTTTCTACTAAAACTTAATAATTGATGTTGTTCTTTTTTTTGCATGAATAAAACTACTTATCATGCTAAAAATTTTAAGGAGAAAAAAACGGATTTATTTTGTTTTTATCATCAATCCATCGTGTGCCAATTGCATTCCGTTTGGAAGTTCTTTGTTTACTGTTTCGTGCTTTCCAAGCTGATGACTAATGTGTGTAAAATACGCGTTAGGGATTTTTAATTCATTCACTTTTTGAATGGCTTCATTTAAGGTAAAATGAGAGACGTGCTTTTCTTTTCTTAATGCATTCAATACCAAAATATCACTGCCCATAATTTTTTGCATTTCGCTTTCATCTATCCGATTTGCATCGGTAATGTAGGTGAAATTTCCAAAACGAAATCCGAGCACTGGCATTTTCAAATGCCAAACATAAATGGGAATTACTGGAATATCACCAACTACAAAAGCATCGCTGTCTATGCTATGCAAGTTGATTTCTGGAACCCCAGGATATTTGTTTTCAGCAAAAATATAACTGAACTCTCTTTTCAAAGCAAGCTGTGTTAAATCATTGGCATAAACGTCCAAAGGTTGCTGACGAAAATAATTAAATGCTTTAATGTCGTCCAATCCAGCCACATGATCTTTATGCGGATGTGTAAATAAAACCGCATCTAGTTTTTTTACTTTTGCTTGTAGCATTTGCGAACGAAAATCTGGAGTAGTGTCAATTACAATTGTAGTCGTATCACTTTCTACCAAAATACTACTTCGGTATCTTTTGTCTTTTAAGTCTGTAGATTCACATACTTCACAATCACAAGCAATCATTGGAACACCACCGCTGGTTCCGGTTCCTAAAAAAGTTATGGTTAATGGAGGACAAAACATGTAAGAAAGTTCAAGAGGTTTAAGACGTTTAAGAGGTTCAAGACGTTGGAAGTAATTTCCAATTATTTACAATTTCTTCTTAAAAATCCTTCTTGTATTTGTGATAAAAAATTATTCATTTTTCATAGGTTGACTCCCTTTAGTACTACATCAAACAACAAATACTGTCCATACATTCCTTTTTTACATGCTCCACTTCCCCCTTAGGGGATTGAGGGGGCTTACGACGCCATCTTATGCTCTTGAACCGGCACCAAGTCTAAAAATAATTTCTGACTTTCATGGGTTAAATCATCGATGTTGATGTTAAGTAATGGAAGTAAATCGATTAAGGTATTGATGCGACCTTCGATGGCTAAAAATTTATTTAGTACAACTACCTTCTTTGCTTGAAGAATGCAATAGCCACTTTGAAATGTTCCTTTTTCAAAACGAACGATGTAGCCACTTTCTTCAATGATTCTCTCTATTTTATCTAACGTGTTTTGTGTAAACTTCATAGTGATTTTACTAATATAGATGCAACTTCCTCATTTTAAATTTTATAATGAAATCTACTTTTCAACAAACGTTGATAACTAATTGTTGGTTTTTGAAGTCATGCGTATTATTGGCACAATCATCTCTTCCAAACTTATTCCTCCATGCTGAAATGTATTGCGATAATAGTTTACAAAATGGTTGTAATTATTGGGATAACATAGAAATAAATCGCCTTTTGCAAAAATGTATGAAGAGTTTATGGTTGGAACGGGAAGCCCGGCCAGTTTGGGATCTCTAAATGCCAATACATCTTTTGCTTCGTAATCCAAGTTTCTGCCATGTTTATATCTAAGATTGGCCGTAGTTTGTTTATCTCCAATTACCCTCACCGGATTTTTTACACGCGTACTTCCATGATCAGTTGCTACAATGAGATTGATGTTTTTTTCGGAGATTTTTTTTAATGCCTGATGTAGTGGACTATGTTCAAACCAACTTGCCGTTAAACTTCTATAACTGGTTTCATCGCCAGCGAGCTCTTTCAACACTTCCATTTCTGTTCGTGCATGACTAAGCATATCCACAAAATTGTACACGATGACATTCAAATCATTTTGCATCAAATTGTGCATGTTATCCACCAATTTTTGACCATCATGATTATTGGTAATTTTTGTGTACGAAAATTTAATATCGCCTTTCCCCAACTTTTTTAATTGAGCACTTAGAAATTCTGATTCATGTAAATTTTTTCCACCTTCTTCATCATCGTTTTTCCATTGATCATGAAATTTCTTTTCGATATCAATCGGTAACATCCCCGCAAATATGGCATTTCGCGCATATTGGGTTGCGGTTGGTAATATTGAATAAAAGGTTTCATCTTCTAAAATTCTAAAGCTTTCCGCAAAGATGGGCTGTATGGTTTTCCATTGGTCGTAGCGTAAATTATCTATCAAAATAAAAAACAATGGCGTTCCTTTTTCTAAATGGGGGAGCACTTTAAACTGCATCAAATTATGACTCATTATCGGCGATTGATTGCTTTTAGGATCAACCCATCCGGCATAATTTTTAGAAATGAATTTAAAGAATTCGAGGTTGGCTTCTTGTTTTTGTGAAGCAAATATTTCTTGCATTTCTGGGCTATCGCTTTTTTGAATTTCCAATTCCCAATAAACCAGTTTTTTATAAATTTCCATCCACTCTTGATAATTGGGATTGTTGTTCAACGCCATAAACAAATGGCTAAACTCTTGTTGATATGCCGAAGTTGTTTTTTCTGCAACCAATCTTTTATTGTCTATCAATTTTTTTAAACTCAACCATACCTGATTTGGATTTACTGGCTTTATCAAATAATCACTGATTTGACTGCCAATGGCATCGTCCATTATATTTTCCGCTTCATTTTTTGTTATCAACACCACCGGCAAATTGCTGTTTACTTCTTTTATCTTTTGAAGTGTTTGTAAACCTGTAATGCCGGGCATGGTTTCATCCAATAACACCACATCTACAATATTTTCTTTGATGTAATCAATCGCATCAAAACCATTGGCTTTGGTTTCAACCTGATAGCCTTTGTTTTCTAAAAAAATAATTTGCGAGTTTAAAAGATCTATCTCATCATCTACCCAAAGAATTTTTGCTATACTCATGGTTTGATATTTTTGTGTTAGGAATGTTTTTTAATATTTGAATTAAAGAACGGTTTCATTACAATCTACACAATTTTATTTTTTTACGGCATTGCATTGTAGATTTGTTTATAATTAAAAATTTATTTAACAGATTCTTCCAATTTAAAAACACAAATGCGTTTACATAAAATCATTAACGATCCGGTGTATGGATTCATCACCATTGATGATGAATTGATTATTCAAATCATTGCCCATCCTTATTTTCAGCGTCTTCGTAGAATCAATCAAATGGCTATGGCGCATCTGGTTTATCCGGGAGCTATGCATACCCGACTTCATCATGCGTTAGGTGCTTATCATTTGATGCGTTCTGCCATTCAAGTGCTTTTGGATAAAGGAATCGACATTAGTTTGGAAGAACAACAAGCCGCAAAAATTGCCATTTTATTACACGATATTGGACATGGGCCTTATTCTCATGCGCTCGAACATGTGCTTGCCGAGCACCTGCATCACGAAGAACTTTCTTTGATGATGATGAAAGAATTAAATAGCCATTTCAATGGGAAACTACAAATGGCATTAGATATTTTCACCAACGTTTACCCTAAAAAATTTCTACATCAATTGGTTAGTGGACAACTTGACGTAGACAGAATGGATTATCTAACCCGAGATAGTTTTTTTACCGGTGTAAACGAAGGTGTAATTGCTTATGACAGAATAATAAAAATGCTTACCGTAAAAGATGGCGAGTTAATGGTTGAAGAAAAAGGGGTCTATTCTATCGAAAAATTTCTTGTTGCTAGAAGATTGATGTACTGGCAAGTTTACTTGCATAAAACCGTGGTAAGTGCCGAACAAATGTTGCAGCGCATTATAAAAAGAGCCAAACTTATTCATGCCCATTGCGCCGAACCTTTAAATAGTTTCATCAATCAACCCATTGCAGAAGTATCATTGGCGCAATTTTGTAGTATAGATGACTTTGATGTAATGATGGCCATTAAAACATGGAGCAATCATCCAGATAAAGTACTTTCTTTTTTATGTAATGGATTATTAAACCGAAACTTACTTAAAGTGAAGTATTTTAATGAGCCCATTTTGGAAAATTTATTATTTGAAAAAGCAGAAGCAACAAAATTGAAATTTGAGTTGTCTGAAGAGGAGGCTGATTGGTTAACTTTTAACGGAGAAGCCTCAAGCAGCACGTATAATTTTGAAAATGAAGGTATTCACATCCTATTTAAAGATGGACAAGTGAAAGACATTTCAGAAGTAGATAATGCGTTGATAAGCGAAAATTTAAAAGGCAAGGTTAAGAAATATTACATTTGTTATCCTGCGTAAATAAAATATTAAAGATTAATGATGCAATTTACTGCGGCTCAAATCGCTCAGATTATTAATGGAAAAGTAGAAGGTAATGCTGATGTAGCGGTGCACAATTTTGGAAAAATTGAAGAGGCAAAATCAGGTGAACTTTCTTTTTTGGCTAATCCTAAATATGAAGATTATTTATACACAACCGATGCATCCATTGTAATTATTAATGAACAGCTTGAGTTGAAACAAACTGTAAAATCTACTTTAATTCGTGTACAAGATGCGTACATGGCATTTGCCGGATTATTAGATGCTTATCAACAAATGAAATCTTCGCAATTAACAGGCATCCAAGAACCTTCATATATTCACACTACAGCAACCATTGGCGAAAATACATTCATAGGCGCTTTTGCTTATTTGGGCGAAAACGTAAAAATTGGCAACGGTTCTAAAATATATCCCGGTGCTTACTTGGGAAATAATGTAACCATTGGCGAAAACACGGTTATTCATCCCGGGGTAAAAATTTATCAAGAGTGTGTGGTTGGAAATCATGTGATCATTCACGCAGGTACCATAATTGGTGGAGATGGATTTGGTTTTGCACCATTGCCAGACGGCACATTAAAAAAAATCCCTCAAATTGGAAATGTAATCATTGAAGATCTTGTTGAAATTGGGGCAAATACTACCATTGATAGGGCTACAATTGGCAGTACCATCATAAAATCAGGCGCTAAATTGGATAACTTACTTCAAATTGCACATAATGTGGAAGTGGGTAACAACACCGTAATTGCCGCTCAGGCTGGAATAAGTGGCAGTACTAAAATTGGAAAAAATGTAATGATTGGTGGACAAGCGGGAATCGTTGGACACATACAAATAGCAGATGGTTCTAAAATTAATGCACAAAGTGGGGTTAGTAAATCCATGAAAAAACCAAATACTGCCGTTACCGGTTCGCCTGCTTACGATTATACTTCGGCTTTAAGAAGTCAAGCCACCGCTAGAAATTTACCAGAAATTGAAAAGCGATTAAAGGAATTGGAAGCAATGGTTTTAAAACTCCAAAACAAAGCATAGACTGCTTATAGATGCAATAACTAATTGGGCTTAATTTTTTTCGAATATCTTTGCCCAAATCTTACAAATACAATGGATAAAAACTTTAACCCCGATAAGCAGCATACACTAGTAGAACAAGTTAGTATTTCAGGCACAGGCTTGCACACCGGGATAAATGTTGATATGACACTAAAGCCTGCGAATCCAGGTTTTGGCTTCCAATTTCAACGGGTTGACATCGCAAACTCAGCACCAATAAAAGCCGATTGCGATTTAGTTACAGACACGTCAAGAGGTACTACCTTAGAACAAAACAATGTAAAAATATCTACCGTAGAACATATTTTAGCCGCTTTGGTTGGAATGGGCGTTGATAATTGCTTGATAGAAGTAAACGGTCCTGAAATTCCAATTATTGATGGAAGCAGTAGCCCTTTTATAGACATTATTGAGAAAGTAGGGGTTTTAGAACAAGATGCTGCTAAAGCTTGGTACACCATTGATACCAACATCACTTAT
>Ga0304730_1000413_pt1 | contig 37672 bp, 46 predicted proteins | sample M_130628_MF_Meta_FD_190474 | JGI IMG/M metagenome (GOLD analysis project Ga0304730, IMG submission 190474) | Freshwater microbial communities from Lake Montjoie, Canada to study carbon cycling - M_130628_MF_MetaG (v2) (version 2) | ecosystem: Environmental > Aquatic > Freshwater > Lake | place...
AGTTAACAAACCACCACCACCACCGCCGCCACCGTAATCGCCAGATCCACCACCACCAGCAACCACTAAGTATTCAACAAAAGGTGGTGCAACTCCTGGTAATCCACCAAGAGCTCTTAATTGATTTATATTACGTCTTGAAAAAATACCACTAGCCATTATTCACCTTAGAATGTTATTGTACCTGATGCATTGAAAACATATACTCGGTAAAAACCGGTCTTATATGTCAAAGGAGAACCTGTTGTTAATCTAGCGGATGCAAAGCTTGCAGGGTAACGGATAATGACTATACCGGAACCGCCGTTAGCACCTAAAACAGCGCCCGCAGCACTTACGCCCGCTATACCGCCACCGCCGCCTCCAGTGTTATTAAGTCCTGTACTTCCTCGGCCGTTTGGAGATGTGCCGCCAGTACCACCACCACCGGCGGCAATACCACCATACCTAATTGTTGTTGCCTGATAACTAGCCCCTGCACCGCCACCACCAGCATATTGAATTTGTGCGCCAGAAATAGAAGAAATAAAACCTGTTCCGCCTGTTCCGCCACCTTTGTTAATTGGATTTAAACCTATAGAGCCAGCACCGCCACCACCACCAGCATCTTGCGAATTAGAACCAAGTCCAGCACCACCAGCATTTCCTTGACCAGAAACTCCAGTGCCGCCAGATGAATAAAGTCCACCTCCACCAGAACCACCATTTGCGCCATTATTATTGCCATCGCCCCCGTTAGCACCTCCACCACCACCTGTAGCAGTGATGGAACTAAAAACAGAGTCAGAACCATTACCGCCTTCACTTAATACGGTTGTATTAACGGAACCGCCTGCTCCAACAGTGACTGTGTATGCTATACCAACAGTTACAGAAAGTCCTGTAGCAGTTAACAGGCCACCTGCGCCGCCGCCGCCAGCGCCGTCATAGTAATTACCGCCGCTACTCATAGAGCCACCAGCACCACCGCCGGCCACAACTAGGTACTCTACTGTCGTTGGTGCTTCGCCGTAATTGGTTAAATTTCCACCGAAGTAACGATTAGACATTAGGTAATAGTTTCTAAGTTGACAACAAAGCTTACTGAGTTAGCAACACCTGTAGTAACACCTACTGATTGAAATTCTGTGATGTATACTGGAACACTCTTATCAGTTACAATCAATGATGAGTTTGGTGGAATAGAAGTTTGATATGCAAGATAGTATGCATTCGCAGCACTATATGTCGCAGTTCCTGAAACAGCAACAGTCACGTTTGTTGTGTTAGGTGTCATGTTTGTTGCAACAATACTTCCAAGTCTATTCACACTACCAGCTGCAGGTGTAAGACCAGTCAAAGTTGCAGTACCACTTGTCGTACTAGCATATTGCCATGAAGTATTTGTTGCAGTTGTAGAGGGTTGCACATAGGCAGTACTGCCATATATGAACACTGAGTTTGCCATGTTTGGATTTGCCATTTATTTTTCCTTAATTATCCGTGAAATATGTTAGCAAGTATGATAGTTTTTGCACCTGCAACTCCAGCGCCACCGCCTGTACTTACCACATTTGCAGCGGCTGTAATTCTACCTTGTGCATCAATCGTTATATTTACTGTATTTCCTGTACCGCCGTATATACCAGCAGTAACACCAGTTGTTGTTAGGTTTGAAGAACCAATCGTATTGGCTGCAATCTTATCACCAGTAATTGTTCCAGTTGCAATTTTAACACCTGTAATAGTGGTGTTAGCAATCATTGCTGCTGTAACAGACTCATCATCAGGCACAATCTTTGTTACAACATAGGCACGATATCTAACAATGATATTGCCTGTACCAACTGATGGTGCTTCTGTAAATGTTAGAGTGATACCATTAACTGTGTATGAAGTATTTGGATCTTGCGGAACACCGTTAACTGTAACATCTAAATCTTTTTCTGTACCGACAATACGAGACAGAGTAAATGCAACTGTAGCAGCATCACCGTTGTAGGTGTCGAGTGCTGAATTGTACAGCTGTGTGACAGGTGTATTACCAATGTACATTAACTAATCTCCAGCACCGATAAGATAACATCACAGTTTGCTGTTGATGAGCACTTGATTGCATCTGCCGCTTCTAGTACCAACTTTTGGTCTCCACCAATTGGTACAAGAGCGCCACCAACTGCAATAGAAGCATCTTTGACCATGTAATAGTCTGTTCCACTTGCTGTTACAAATACGTTACAGGTGATTGGAGCTGCGGTGATGTTTGCAATAGACATACCAATAATAGTAGCCTGAACCCCACCGCCAGCGGTATAAACTGTCGTATTTGCTGCGACATTTTTACCAAAATAATTCTTGAAAGTATTAGCCATCTTTTAATTTCCTTGATATTCTATTTATCTATTTATCCTAGTGCAATTGAAAACGCAACTGCATCGTCTGAAGCTCTACTGTATGCTGAGGCAACATTTGCATAAACTGCGGTATTTGCCGCACCAGCAAATTTATCTGCTGTTGCAAGTGTTATTGTTGTGGCTTGTAATGATGTATTACCACCAACCGTTAAATTATTAGCCGCCGTAATGGACCCGTTTGCGATAATATCATCAAAACCTATTTGGTCTAGAACGATGTTACCTGATACAGTTAAATCTCCACCAATTGTTACATTACCAGTTAATGTTGTTTGACCACCGACTGACAAATTATTTGCAAATGCACCAGATCCATTTGCATTGATATCATCAAAACCAATTGCATCTAGTACAATATTTCCTGATACTGTTAAATCACCACCGATTGTTACATTGTTTGCAACCGAAAGATTGGTATTCGAATAGAAGATAGAACTACCACCACCTTCAATCAAGGAATTAGTTTTAGTAATTATGTCCTGTGTCGCAGTCAACCATTGACTGAAGGTGTTAGCGGTATTTAATTGTGAAATTATAGCCATTACTTGTCCTGATTTGCCGCTATTTGTAACAGCAACTGTTTAATCTCTTGCATATCTTCTTCTAGTTTGTTCAATCGAGCTTTATCTTCAGTCTTTTCTAGCTGTTGTCTTTTTGCAAGCTCACGTTTCATATAATACTCATTTAGACCATTTCTATCTGTATTTAGAATGGCCTTGGAATGAGTATCTCTCACAAACGTAGTATCATTAACTTGTACTAATGGCATATAATTAACCTGCTGGGAATGCAATTGCACGAAGGTCTCGCACTTTTGGAACATCAACTGTATTACTTCCAGACATTACAACTTTAATTGAGAATGTTCTGAACGTAGAGAATCCAGTTGTTGAAGTTGTGTATCCAACAGAGTTGTTTGCAACACCACCAGTTCCTGGTGCAAAAACTAATTCACGATAATCAAATTTATTTGTAGAAACAAAGTTTTCATTACCAAGTTCTGTCATCAATTGATAGTTTTTGTTATCAAATAAATCACCATCAGATTTAGAAAGAATCTTGTAATAAACGGATATATTAGATCCATCTGGTTTGTAACCAGTCAGATATACACGAAGATCACCAGAATCAAAGCCATCATTCAAAATAACTTTACGAGTCATGTAACGCACATTAGAGTTACCACCAAGTATTTTATCTTCACCATTATATGTAACAGCTGCACCAGAACCACCGCCTGATCCAGGAGTTAATGTAATCGTTGGCGATGTTGTGTATCCAGAACCATTAGCAGTAATATACACAGAAGTGATAGTATTACCACTAACTGTTGCAGATGCAGTTGCACCAGTACCACCACCGCCTGTAATTGATACAGTAACATCAGTTGAATTGGCATAACCAGTTCCTGATGATGTGATGAAGATTTCAGAGTTTCTTAATGGTAATGTATTGATTATATTTTCAACAATAGTCATACCAGCTCTAGACGAATCAACAACTGGAGTTACTGTAGGATTCAATGTTGCCATTGTTGCCTTGAGTATCAAAGATGAATTAGCGCCAGTAATTACACGGCGTCCATATCCATCATCTGTATAGTAATCTTGCAACTGTGTGATTGGTAAAAATCCTGTCGAAGCGCCAGTGCCATCTACTGTAGAATTAAATGTATACGCAACAGAGGTATTACCAATAACTAAATCATTTGTAATTAAGTGTGCTAAATCAAATACTGTATTTGTACTTGGTGCAACAGCTTTAAACTGTAATACAGCTGGTGTTCTTGAGAATACATTTCTGTATATTCGGAACAACATGTCTGATGTTTGATCCGCAGTCCATGTAGAACCGTTCTGTGACAAGAATAGAGAACCGCCATAGGCCTGTTCTGAAATTTGTCTTTGTTGCACAATATCTAACTTACCAACTTCAGCAACATATGTCTCATATTTGTTTGAGTTAGAGAAGAATACAAATGAATGTTCACCTGGTTGTAAATAAATTGGTGAGTCAAACTTAAATTCAGTATACTTTGTTGCATCATCCAAACTTGGAGAATCTGTAGTATTAACTTTATCCGGCGTCAGAGTAACTGTACCATTTGGATAAATCACAGAGGCTGATGGAACACCATTTACTGTAGGTCTTAATTGTAATGTGATTGGAACAGTATCGTCTTTTGTTTTAAAACAAGCACGAAGTCTACTCATATACAGACCTTGTGGATATGTAATTGGGTCAACTAAGAATGTTTGTGCCAATGGATCATACCAACCAACAACTTGATCAGTTCTAGCTTGACCAGTAACTCTTGAAATCGGTTGTTCTTGTGCTACTGCCGTTCTTTGAATTGTGGGTTGTGTAACAGAAAGAATAGTTGCCTCAACTGTTTGTACAGCACCTTGTGCAAAGAATGAGGCATCACCATTTGTCGTGGATGATACAACATCATTAATAGCACTATCAATTAATCGAAGTCTCTTTTCACCAATACGGAAAGTAGAAGCTGGAATTACAAAGACACCTGCAACATCACCAGCAGCAGTTGTTTTTAATCTACCTATAGAATAGAATGAATCATTGGCAATAGGAGTTGTTGTCCATGTGCCAGAAATCATAGCAACTTTTGTTGCAGGATTATACGATGTGATGGTTGCAGTTTGGCCAGCACCTGTTCCTGCAACCACAAAGATCGAGGAAGTATTGTAATCAGATACGTTGTTTGCAGAACCAGCATCAAGTGCTAAAGTAATAGAATTTGTGTTTGCAGCCGTAACTTGGCCAGTAAAATGATCATAACGAACAATTCTAGAAGATGTTCCTGTAGATTGACCAATTAAGTTTGCAGAAGCAAGGTTATAAGAACCAGTTGGTTGATTATTAACAATGAAAGCTTCAGTATTTGATGTTCTAACTATGAACGCAGTACCAACATTTAATGAAGTACTATTGTTGTAAATAGTTACTTGTTCAAAATTACCAACTTCTGTTTTGTAACCAAGTTTATTATCTCTCAATGTAAACTTATTAGCACGAGCAGTATAAGCTTCAACAGAAGTTGAATCAAAGAAAGGATATAATGTTGTGTTTGGTTTAAAGTCTGAAGCAACTACAACAATGCCTTTGCTTCTCATGTAAGGAACAATCGACAAGTCAACTAATCGATCACCAATATTTTGTGTGATGGTTTCTGGAACAACCCTAGACACAACACCTGAACGAGTAGAAGTACCAGTTTGTGTAGTTGTTGTTTGATATGTATCAATAATTTGCGCCATACCCTGTGTACGACCATCTCCACCCCAAAAACCTAAGTTACCAGTTCTTGTTGTTCCAGTAAATTGTGTTGATGTACTTGTTCCGGTCCAGTTATCTTGCCAAGCGCCCCATGTATAATCATAGGGGGAAGTCAATGAAGTGATTCTACTCCATGCATCAGCTGAACCACCAAGATTAATTTTAACATCTGGTTGTCTTGTTGTATCTAACCAAATATCTGTTGTTGGGTCAATTGCAATTCTACCAATAAAATTAGTAATATTAAATGGATTGACGCTTGTAGCTTTTGATGCTTTTGGTTGGTCAATAAACATAGTATCAGAAGAACTTACAGTAATAGAAGTTCCATTCTGAGTATATCCACTTGAGTTGGCAGAATCAAATTGTAATGTAACAGAACTTACACTAAATGGTGGTCTCAATTCTTGATTTTTTGGATCAACTGAAGCTCTATAATCAACTTGAGCTACATCTGCAATTCCAGAACCAGTAAACGAGTCTACAATAATACCATTTTTAAATCTTGGCAAATTCTGAGAATCTAAAATTGTCAAATCTTGTTTAGAAACAGTACTTTGTTCAAGTAATGACAATGCGGTATAGTACTCAAGATTTTCAACACGTTTTTCAATAGTACCAATATCACGCATTGTATAACGTCTATGATTTAAATATTGTGTTGCCACATTAGATGTGTTTGCAACAAAAGCAGGACTACGCAAGACATACAATGTCATTGAGTTGTCTTTGTCTTTTGGATCTTCTGGATATAAAGATGATATACCCTTAACAACTTCAAATGTTCTATCTTTGTTTAGTATAACTTTATCATTTCTTGGCAAATAATAGTTATAACTCAGAATAATATCTGAACCATTTTCTGGAATCTTAGGTCCAGTTGTTGATGAATCTACATCGAACACAACAGAGTTTGCTGTCGCAGCAGTTGCCGCAGCTCGAACAGGCCTAAAATCTAAACAATCACGAAGTGAGTACGGAGTTCCGGTTGATGAAATATATGTTGGAATATTTTCATATGTGAATCCACTATATGAATCATTCGTAAAGAATCCTGCACCAGATGATGAGAATCTGTTAAATTTAATAACAATAGGACCAACCGGTGCAGCAACACCAGGCTTAAGTTTAATAGAAGCGTGATCGTAATATGAATCTCTTTGGCCAGTATTAAATGTATACCTTGAAGTAACATCAATTGCATTAACAGAGTTAGCCTGTGTAATATAGGTATTATTAAAATCTAATACAGAAACTATATTACAAACATCTGAAACATATAATGATTGTGCAACACTCGGTACTCTAACAATATTATTTGCCGCAATTTGAATTTGGCCGTTTGATGCATATAAATTCACACCGCCATTGGCAAATATATTAACACCAGCAGATAATTGCAATGATGTATTTGCAGCTACATATGTTTTAGTTTTTGGATTTGGTGCAGTAGCGTCAATTGTTGCATATACGTTTGCAGTTAAATTTAGGCCGTTTGTAATTGTAATTCTTCTTGTTGCTTGATCGACTGTAAATAGGTTAGCAGGAATTGTTTTACCAACTTCATATGCAGAAGAACCAGCAGATGTGACAACAACTTGATAATTAGATTGTCTTGTAGTTGTTGATGTAGCAGTGGATAAGGCTTCACCAGAACCCACACTCAATGCCGTTGATAGTCCAGTTGAAAATGGTACTGCCTCATACAGTCTTCTGAATGACAATGAAAGACCAGAAATCGAATTATTTGCAATATAATTTTCACCTAATCTAAACAACAAAGCTTCAGAGTTTGTGTCGTTAATAAAAACATCATCGAATGTTGTTGAGTGATCTTTTGATCTTTGGTCAATATCAATAGCAGCAACTCTTGCAGCTGCGCCAGCACCACTAGTAACAACAATAGAATTAACATCATTAAATTCGAAGTCAATAGAATATACAGATGCAGTTGTTAATGTTGCAACAAATGGTTCTGACAAAGTAATAGTTGAATTTACTCCACTATAATTGGTAATTAATCTTGGAGCTTCACCAACTCCCGGACCACTAGTTATTCTGAATTTTGCACCAATATATGCATTATCGGTTGTTATTCTGTTGTTGGCCAAAATCAAAGTATTAGCAATCTGAACAGCGCTTACATTGATAGCTGTGTTAACAGTACCAGTTAATGAACCAACATTAACGTCAAATAAGAAAGTCTTGTATTGATAGGTTGCAGAATTGGATGTATTTGCTGTTGAATCAAATCCAATAGATTTAATTCTTGCAGTACCAATCTTTGTATTAGAAATGGTTGCAGTAGATGTTAAATTAATTTGAGAATTTGGAACACAATGTAAGTCAACAGTTTGAAGACTGTTAATTGGTAATGTTCCATAAAGTGTATTTGCGTAGACATAATATCCGTAGTCTGCGGTAATACGCTTACTTGCTACACTTTCAGTTTCTCTTGGTTTTGGAACAATAAGTGTTGTTGGTGAAACTGTTTCATATTCATAACCATACACATACGCCTTGCCTGGAGATAAAATAACCTCCATGTTTGCTGTATTTGCAGCGGAGGTGTTTAATGTTAAATTGAATGGTCTAACCGTGTAGTTACCAGATTCATCATATGTTCTACGAGCTAAATTGTCCTCTAATACAGAGTAAACTGGATATCTATCATATTTTGTTAGATTACCCTCTTGAATTCTAGCAAGTTCAATGAATTGAGTATCGTCTGTAGACGTAAGACTTCTTTGAGCCAACGTCATTACAATTTTGTATCTATCAGATCCAGGTGCTTGATAGTTTGAAGCATCTTGTGCTGGATCTAAAAGAGTTGTATCTGATGTGTATGATACTGTAGATTCTGTTATTTCAAAACCAACTCTTGCATTTGCAGTTGCTGAATATTTTGAAACCTCTATGGTTTGTGCATTGTTCTTAACAAAGAAGCCTTCGTAATAGAAAACGCCTTCATTAACTGAAAAGATTTGACCTGCACCAACACCAGATGCGGCAATATTAGCTGAAACGGTACTAGTCTCAAATGTCTTAATTGTATCACCAGCAGCAAATGGTGCACCATAAATTTGTTTAACCAATAAAGTTTTTGGGTCGCCAGTGCCAACATTAGCATCAAATACTTTAAGAACAAGAGCTCTTTTTGTTGGATTTGTATTGTCATCCACAAGAGTTTTGTCGATAAAATTATTCGCTGTTACAGCTGTTCCAGCAAATGTAGATTCTAAATTTAAAGATATTACATCTTGAAAAAATGTTTGGCCGCCGGTTACAACAGAACCGTTTTTGTATACAGAATTACCAAAGCGTTGAACTTGCTTTTGTAATATGGTTTGTAGTTGTGTTAATTCACGAGCTTGAACCGCATATCCTGGCTTAAACAACATGCGAAGAAATTTCTTATCTTCATCATAGTCATCATAATATGGGTTTACATTAAAATTGGTATCAAGAGCCATTGACTATCCTTAGAAACTTACGACTAGTTTAATATTTTCAGCTTGACCGTCAGCACGATCAATCTTTGTTGTGTTTTCAACATATAACATATCTCCAGTATATGGTTGAAATTCTGGATTCTTCACAGCAGTTACAGTTCTAGACGATCCAGAACTTACACCAATTAACGGCAAACCAGTAATAAAATTACCTTTTACTTTAGACAAACGAACACCATTGGTTGTTTGTGCGTTGATAAATCCGTATGCGTTTGGATTAACTACTGATCCCTGATACACATATTCATTCAGAGTAAATGCACCACCAGCAACAATATCTAGATTTGTTGTTTGTGAAATCACAGAATTTGATGTAGACGTATTTGCCGCAACTGTTAAACCATATTTATACGGGTTTCTTAACAACCCAAACTGCCTAAATGAAGTATCTATAGAAATTAATCCTTGTTCTGTAGAGTCAATTTCACCAACACGCACCGCAACCATTACATTATTAGCATTCAATTCTTTTGCTGGATTAAATGAGTGGCCAAATTTTGGCGGTAAAATAACTCTAGCAACCGCACCTGAACCTGAACCATAAATGTATGCATTTGCTCTAGAGAAACCAGATCCAATTGTTGACACAGTTATCTTACTTACATTTGCAGAAGCGGCTGGAACACCAGAAGAAGTATTAGACAATACAGCAGAAGCCACCGCACCAATACCATCACCAAAGATGTATACTCTAGTTGAAATTGTTATATTGTTTGCATTACCTCCAGCAGCAGTAGTTGCAGCTGATAATGTAATTGTACCAGTTGTATTTGAAATAGAACTGATATATGCATCAGTTGGTAAACCAGTGCCTGTGATTGACAAATTACTTAAATTTGCAAGAGTTGGAATACTAAAAATACCCAAAGTTAATGACGTATTAGATAATTGTAAAACAGTTTGTCCAGAAGTGAACGCATTAACTCTAATATTTGATGCTTGTCTATAATTGGTTCCTTTGGATGTTAACACAATTGTTGTTAACTCACCATCAACAACACCAGCTGCATTTACACTATAGTCTAGTGCAGCTGTTGATGTTGGTGCTGGAATCCACGAAGTTGTAAGAAACTTGTTTGATGGTTTAACATTGTACATATACTTCCACACATAACCATCAGAAGTAGAAATATTACCATTAGAAGTTGTATAGTCACCAGTCGGTTCCACAGATGAGTTTGACGATGCACTATTAGAAACGCATTTGTATACATTTCTGGCCGAAGTAATAACATACATCGGTTTTAAATTTTGAGTTGTGTTCGAAGACAGTAAAGTACCAATATCAATTGTATCATCATACTGACGATATTGTGTATTAGAAGTCCAGTTGATTCTAGGGACAACTAATTGTACATCATTGCCTGTTGCTCTTTTTGCGGCAAAGATATTATCCCAAGTATTTTTCTCGGTTGCAACTGTATCTACTAAAGAGTCTGGTGAAGCTTCATTAGCGTACGGCACATGATTGCCAACAAATATATAATATATTGTTGGTGCAGCTCCGGAGAACGACTCTTTGAACTGTTCTGCGTTATTGAATACTAGTTTTTTATTGGTTATTGCTGTCATAAAGTCTATTTATGTCACTATAATTAAAGTTTCGCTGCTAGAATTAGTAGTAAATGCAGAAGAAACAGAAATATTTGTGTTACTGATGATACTGTTTACAATTCTTAATTCACCATTAACTGCAATATTTGTACCAACAGTTAGTGTTCCTCTTGTGTTTGCAATGTTAAATTTAGTGTTTAGACCAGAAACATAGATCGAACCGTTTGTCACATTAACAGTACCAGAAATGGAATTTGCAGTCGATGTGTTTAGATAAATTACATTAGATGAAATAGCAGAATTCTTATTCAAGTCTGCATAATTAACAAATCCAGCTGGATGTAATAGTTCTTTCAGAATTGTTTTGTATTTTGTGAATTCTGTTAATGATGATGTAATATAAGAATAATCAACATAGAAATTACTACCTTGAATTTTTCTTTCTGAGCTTGAGAGAATAGAATCTGAAGTTGTCCAACGGCCAGGCAATACAGAGTATGAGTCACCAATTGTTGCAGTTGCAGTTGCAGTACCATCACCTTTGGTAGTCAAATCAACTTTTGGAATATATTGATATCCAGCACCACCACTAGTAACTTTGATTGTGATAATTTGGCCAGGTACTGTATCAGTCAAAGCAGTCAATGATTCACCATCGCCTATTAAAGAAGTGATTGCGACATTTGCACTAGTGCCAGTTGTTGATGATACTGTAACTGTTGGGAAGCTGCCTTGAGTATAGTTAATACCACCAATAACACCTCTTGATAGTGAACCAATAGGTGAGTTATTAGACCAAACAGTACCGTCACTAAATGAGAAGGCTGCATTTACAGTTGCAGATGTTGAAGAAGTTACTGCATTAATAAATCGTTCTTGGCTTCTGATTGTAATCTTATCACCAACACCCAATTCAGTACCAAATGCAGTACCAGTGCCAACAACAACAATTGAATTATTCAATACGTTTGCGGTGCCAGCAACTCTCTGAGATTGTATTTTAATTTTGGTGATTGTTCCAGAACCAGCAACTTCAGTTACCGCAGCAGCTGCACCGTAACCATATGTGCCAGATGGATTTGTACCAAATACAACTTCATCACCAACTTTGTAGTTTACACCACCATTGTTAACATCAATTCTTCCAACCGAACGATATGATTTAATATCATATATTGTACTACCAAGAAGATAACGAGCACCTTCCGAATCAAGTATTGCGGTATTAACAGATGTGTTTGAGAACAAAATAACTGCATTAGTTATTGGACCAAGGTCTGATATAGTTACGGAAGTTAATGCATCAAAAATTCTAGTATTAATATTTTCACCAGCTGGAATAACTTGGGATGGAAATCCATAATCTGCAGCTGATAATACAATAGTAGAATATGAATTGATAATGTCATCACTAATTAAGAATGAAATTGCCGAATTTGCACCAGAAGTATCAACACCATCAACAGCACCAGTAAGAAATGAATTGCCTGGAGTATTTGAACTTGATATCAATGAAGCAGTATGAAATCCTGCGCCACCATAATTGACAACAATACGATTTGTTAGACCAGCTGTTACAGACTCAACTTCTGCTGTAGCAACACTTGTTGCACCACCACCAAGAATAGTTAACTTATCACCAACATTATAAGACGCACCAGAACCAGTAACTAGAATTGTAGTAAGAATGGAAAAAGTGTCGGCATTTAAAGTTATTATTGTTCCATTTGAATCAATGATATCGGTTACAACTTGTTCACCGTTAGTGAATAATCCACTCAATGATTTCTTATCAATGAACAATTCAAAAGGTAAACCAAAATTTAATCGGTCCGTAATGATTCGCTTTGTTGCACGTTCAATAACCGCAGTTGCACCAGAAGTTAATCCTGTAACTTTTCTGTTGTTTAATAATGTAACATCAAAATTACTATAAACAGCTTTGATTGCTGAATTTGCAGTTGGTGCTGTATTGAAAACTAATTTTCTTGATTCTTTACGAACAGTATAATCTGTATTAAGTACTTTTAATGTATCATTAACATAAACAGAAATATCACCAACATCAACTGATTGTGCCAAATAAAATACTGTATTTGAACCATTGGCAACATAGGTACTACGGATATCTGTTTCTAACTTCAGAATATTATCAATAGTCCATTGGCCATCAGAAGTTTTGAGAACATTGTTTTTTGGTAAAAGAACTTCAACTTCATCACCAAAAAGTAATCGAAATAATAACTTAAATGATTTTTCATTACCTCTTGCGAGATAAAGCGGCAATACATTTTTAATTAATGTTTCTTTGTTGACTCTAATATCTCTAGGAATAAGAGCTGCATACATGTCAAAAAAGCTTCTCTCAAACGCATTTATGGAAATATCAACATCAGAGATATATCTTAAATCTTTTGATAATTCCAATACATTATTTTTTTGAGTTCCTTGTGCTGTTTCCAAAAACTCATAGTAAGCTTCCATGAATGAAACGAATAATGGATATTCGTCATTAACGTATTCGGGTACTTGTTGCGAAACAAGTAGAGATGTTCTTAAATCAGACATTTAATTAACTAGAAGCTTTAGTCAAATTAACAGTAATAGCAGTAGGATCTGTTTCATCAATAGTGATGATTGTGTTTCGAACTGTCTCAACAATACTTTTTTCAGATTGTAAAGAAACACGAAGATATCCATCTGGTGAATCTACAGATAGGATATTGATATCATAAATTTGAATAATACCATTGTCATAATCAATAAATCCAACATTGTCATCAACAATTTGTCTTTCGGCATTTGAATCATAATAGATGGTTCTTATTGTACCAACTCTACCATCAATGACAGCAACACCAGTTGCACCATAACCACTACCACCAGAAATAGTTACAAGAGCTCTTGTGTATCCTATTCCTCTTTTCACCATATTAATTGTTTGAATACGGCCATTCAAAAGAACAGCTTCCGCTTCTGCTCCGGATCCATCACCAACAATCGTTATTGTAGGTGCAGTAATATATCCAGAACCGGCATCTGATAATTGTATAGAGTTAACTCCAGAATACGCTTGTTCAATTTCATCAAAGACCACAGTACGTTCTACACCATCTGTGTCATTAACATTAAATGATGTTGATGTTAGTTTATTCGTGATTGTTCCACGATGTAATGGTGCATTATAGCTAATTGTATAATTTTTACTTTGATTTAAAATTGGAAGTATTCTTTTCTGTAAACGAACAGTTGTTTCAGAACCAATAATAGAATTTAAACTTACTGCATTAACAGCTTCTTGTAATTTTGAAAGAATGAATCTAGTTGCAAATTTATCAAGATTTGTATTTTTATAATTTATAATTGCATTAGTAATATTTGTTCTGATGGCATTTTCACTTAAATTAGTTCTTTTTGGATCATACTGAATATAATTATTTACCAATATATACAAATATTCTGGATCTGCAAATTGCGTTTGAACCGAAACAATAGATTTTGGAGATATAATGTCATTCAAAATTCTTTGTTTTTCAAATTGAGAAAGATAATATCCTTCTTTTGGTTTAATTGAAACAAAAACTTTACCATAGACTGGTGGTATTTGATCTTCACCACCCCATACTGAAATTGAACTCAGCTGTGGATAATTTCTTGTGATATAAGCTTCATAATCTTTAAATGTCACCAATCTGTTTTGTGTTGCAAATTGAGAAGATGCATTGTATTTAATTTCACTAACAGTTTCTCTACCTGCACCACCAGAAGCTACACTAGCAGTATCAACTGTTATCGTATATGCAGCACCAAGATCACTACCCACAGTAAATGCAGATGCTTTATTTGCTAATGAACCAGATGTTGACAGATAAGTTACTGTAACTACTGCACCATCGTTAATTTTTTTACCAATATATCCATCACCAAAATATATTTTATATTTACCAGATTTAGATTCTTGTAGGAAATAAATTTCTGATTGTGCGGTAACATCTAAAACATCTCGTACAGAGTTATAAATTGTGACTTGTGAGTTTCCAGAAGATGGTCTAACAGTTACATTAATTGTATTAGTATCAATATTGGAATCTGGGATTTCAAATATACTTTTTGGATTAGAGTTGTCAGATTGAGTAAAAGAATAGGTAGTAAATTCACCTTCTTTTATTTCCAAACTTTCAAAGAAATATTGTGTTCCAGATTTAGTAACAGTTGCATCAGCCATTACATTAAAAATGTAAGAATTATTGTCAATCGTATTAGATAAAAATCTAAAACCTTTTGGTATTGTTAATGTGTCTATAACAGTAGTACCAGAATCGATAGTGACATTTATTGCCGCAGTGGCCGCAGTTTTGGAATATGGAACGTAACCCAAAGTCTTTGCATGTGATACTACAGAATCTCTTAACAATGCCGTATCTAAAAACGACTCATTAGCTACCATATTTAAATAGTAAGCATTGTAATGTGTATTGTATGCTAAAAGATTAATTAGAACATTAAGACCAGAGCCTTCAAAATCATAATCTTGAAATTCGGACTGTTGTTGTAAATATGATTTTAAGTTGGTCTTGATCGTGTCAAAATCAAGTTCTGCAACCTGTAAGCGATTATCTGCCATTTATCTAACTCGATCTAAGAAAAATTTGATTGTTACTGGATTGGTTGAATTGATTATTTTAAATACCATTTCAACATTATAACGACTGTTATCATAATCTAAATTTATATTCACAGTTTGCACACTAGCTCTAGGCTCAAAATTGTTAATAACTTCAGTCAGTTCCCTTTCAAGTAGAGTAGCTGTAACTGAATCTAGTGGTTCAAACAACAATTTGTGTAGATTTGAACCAATATCAGGTTGAAATGGCACCTCATAATGTTTAGTTGACACTAAATTCTTGACAGAATTAACCACTGCCATTTCTCCAACGTGCTTATTAATGTCTTTTCGAACCGGATGAATTTTAAAATTCAGATCCAAATCTTGAAATCTTCTTGTGGTTTGTGTTGATACTGTTGCCATTTTATATTTATGTTACTGATTAGCAATCCTGGATTTTAATTTATCAGTTCCTACAAGATTGTCAACTAAACTGCTTTCAGATGCTCCTAAATTTGAATATCTGCGTATATTTTTAGCTTCATTAACCAATTCATTTGAAGTGGTATAAAAATTCTCATCATGTACTCGCCGGTCATGTAACAAAGTATATAAAGTATTTGCAAATTCAGCAATTGAATTTACTGTATTATATGTCAAATTTGATGTGTTTGTTGTAATAATTGGATCTGGTGGAGTACCACTCGTACTTACTGTAATGCTAGCATTAATTGTATTTGGATATGTCACAATTGTATTAGCATAATCACTAATTGTATTTGCCACTAAAATGCTAGTAAAACTACCCAACATTGGTGCGTTGTCTTCACGGCCATCAACTTGATATATCAAATATGTCAATGCTTTACCAATTTGCATAGCCTGTTCAAGGCATGGTTTATTAGCCGCATCTGTATTAGCCGTGATTGGAACTACACCTGAAATTCTGTTTGTATGATTTATAAACTGAACCATCTCAGTATTGGCATCAACAATATTTCCTAGTGTTGTATATATTGTTGTCCACAAAGGTGTTGTATTAGCAGTACCTTGTAAATTATTTGCAATAGCCCATAAAGTGTTTGCGGTGTTCCAAATAATGTTACACGAATTAGCTACAGGGTTCTTATAATAGCCACTAGTATCATTGTTTATCAAATCATCTTTCATCCATTGATTTGGTACCAATGCTGGCGCCGTATTCAATTGTTGAATAGCTGTATTTGGCAATGTAGTTATTGTGCCACTGGTGTCGGTAAAATTAAAACCTGTTCTATCAAAAAGAGTTGCCATAATATATCCTTAAATCATTTTTGGAATTGGTGGACCTGTTGGTCCTTTGAAGCCTACATGGAAGTGACAATTATGTAGTGCGGTATTTACCGTATCGGTCATCAAAATAGAATCCATCAAACCAAAAGTTCCTAATGGAGCTGCAACAGAAAGTAAAGCTGTTACTGTAGTTGCAGAGAATATGCCTAACGGAGGTGTTGGAAATCTACCTTTAAGTGGATCACCTGGATCACCTATGCCACAAGAAAGACCAGCTCTAGCATCAACTCTAACAGCACCAATTGAAAGTGCTTCTAAATGTCCATCAACTTCCAAATCACCAGTTATAAGCAAGTGATCGCCTGTCTTTATATGTAGTGAACCACCAGATACATCACCACCAGCACCAACTGTCATATCATCTGCTGATAATATTGATCCCTCACCTTTAACAACAACAGTATAATCGCCTTTGACAATCATATTATAATTACCATCAATAATTTCTTTTTTATCACCTTTAACGTGAATTAAGCAATCTTTTTCAACTGTAATATTACATACACCCTTAATTAGTACATTTTTATTCTTAGTAATAATTTCATATCCATCACCATAAATCTTATGCACTTCATCTCCATTTGGATGCATTTCGATAAATGTTCCAGAACGATGATGTATTCTGACACGTTCACCTTGAGGTGTGTCATCCATTTCAAACATGTGACCAGACTTGGTCTGTGTTATGTTATTATAAGGATATTTTGGTGGATATTTTGTAGATGCAGCTGATAACGGCTCAGTCCAACCATTGTCTGTATCAGGTCTATTGGGTAATTCTTCTCTAATATCGTCTGCCATATTTTAATTCACTTTTATATTAAGGACCAGCTCCAACATCCAATGGACTTGCTACCGTACCAGCTTCAGCAATTAAACTTTGTACCGCTGCTTTTCCAGCTGCAGCTTCAGCTGCTGTTGTTGGTGCGGTTGCTATTGCAAGAAGTTTTTGTGGAGTTGCAATAACTTGTGCAGCTGATCTGGTCAAATCTGTTACAGCATCAACACCTTCTTGTACTGTAGTTATTAACTCTGCTACGTCAGCACCAAGACCCCCGCCACCAAAATCTGGAAATAATGATGCAAATCCAGCTTTTATAACTGCAAGTAACTTACCCAAACATTCTTTAAAGAAAGCTGCGGCTTCTGCTGGTAAACTTGCAATATAAGAAATCATTGCTTTAACTTTTCTTATGACTTCAAAATATCCATTTATAACTTCTTGAACGTATTTGATTGCTTTTGTAATTTGTTTGATAAATCTAATAACTTTTCTAGCAAACTCAATTACCTGTTTGACTAAACCAGTTGGATCAAGATTTGATGCTCCTATTACTCCATTAATCAAATCTCTAATCTTATCAATAAGTGGACCAAAAAGATTTTTCATAGCACCAATAGTCTGGTCAACTTCATATGAAATATCACAAACGTGAGCTCGATTTCTATTAGATATATCTATTGCAGTATACGCCACAACACCACGACCTAAAAGTGGTGTTGTTGGTTCACCAGCTCTATTATACACAACCCCAGCTGGTGTTTTTGGTGAATTTACAGGTTGTTTAACAAGTACAGTATTAATTCCTGGAAGAACGTGCGTCACTACAGGAAATTGTGCTGACTCACCATCTAAAAAGAAACCAACAACCCAATCACCAAGACTTGGTGCATTAGAGGGTCTTGATGCATTAACTGGTAATCCAACCATTGCCCATGGCAAACAATCTGTTGGAAGAATTGTTTTATCTGCATTATGATATCCAAAAATACGAACACGAAGTCTTCCATTCTCTAATGGATCATCGTAGTCTTCTATAACTCCTGTCCAATTATTTGGATTAGCTCTATCATTTTCATACATATTTTTATATCCTTATCCTAAACTTAAATCCACTACATTTCCATCACCAGAATAATCCGATTTTGTAGTTGTGTCAGTCACTTTTCTACTTGTAACTTTAGGTGCTTGAATCAATGGTTTTTCTGATGAATTTGTAACAACTTCTGCTATTGTTTCAAATTGATTATATCGTATGATATGTCTTGTTGATAAAATTGCATATTTACCTTTAAGAGTGATATCATAATTATTAGAATCAACTAAATTTACTGATCTAGTTGGTACTTCCATATATAGAGTTCTTCCTGGAGAAACTATAAAGTTTCCAGGCAAAGCAATTTTCATTCTTTGAGTTACAAAATTTTGCAATAAAGCTTTTCTTGCATATGCAAATTTTTGTGGTGTGTCATCAGTTTGTATTGAAGTGCCGTCATTATCTTTAATGAATTTTGAAGTTTGTCTAGGCGCTGTTGATATGTCAACAACAACTCTTGATCCAGGCATATCAACATTTCGTTGACCTTTTTTATTAAATTCAATAGGCAAATTTGGATTTTGATTACCAATTCTTGTTCCGTTGTAAACATTGTCAACAGTTTTTATTTCTGTTCTAACTTGTCTAGTTAACGGGTCTATACCAATAAAAGTGCCAGCAAAAACACCAGATTGAGTGCTCTTGATGAAATCGAATTGCGACATAACTTCCATAGCTCGCACACTAATCATTTCTTCTTTAATGTTTTGACCTTGTAAATTTTTAACATCAAAAAACACATTAAACATAACCGGTCTTTTCATAATATCTGACAATGTACAGAAATTATAACCCTCAACATTTTCAAAAAACATAAAAGATGGTTGACCACCAGAATCTACTGCTCTTTTTGCAATCCAATTTAATGCATCAAACGGCTTCAACTGCGGAATAATAACATCATTCATACCCAAAGATGGTGTAAAAACACCATTAAGATTTTCTGGATCAACTAACAACTTTGATGTTATTATTTTTTGAGCTATTTGTGTGTAAGTTCCTTTATAACATTCAGCTAATGTTTGTTGTTCTGATAAAACTATTTCATCTGAAGCAAAATTTAAAATGTATGATTCGGATGTCTGATTAATATTAACTCTATCACTTTGACTGTAAATCCTAAACAGGCGTTTCATTCTAAACAAACCTTCACCTTTGTCTATGTCTATCAATAAACTTTCTGTACCATCAAATAACAATTTTGATGTTAGTCCAACAGCATCTCTTATAAGAATATTTCCAGAAATACATGGCGCAAGCATACTCTCATATATGTTTATTTCTTCATATACCTCATTGAGTTTAACTTTACCACCTTTTGTTAATAGACAAAGTTCATTAATTTTAAAGTCGGTAGATTGCCTAATATTTAAACTATCAGTCATAAAGTTTCTCTAATAACTCTTAAAAATTCAGATTCCACTTCTGGTACAAATTCGGGTTTCAACAATATAATTTTTCTTCTATTTTCATTCAATTCAATTTCACGATCATAATAAGTTTTTGTTTCTTTTGATGTTTCTATTGTGAGGCTTACACCATCTTGTAACGTAAAGTTATTTGAAGTTGCTACAATTAATGAATATGTATTCACATCAACATTTACTTTTCTATATGTTTTAAGTTTTAAAGTATTATTAATTTTTGATACAACTTTATAATAAGAATGTATATTATTTGTTGCCCATGAAACACCAGATACTCCAGTATTAGCAGTATCAGCGTATACATTAGATTCGTATTTCTTATTAATAAATTTAATAATTGTTCGTTGTGTCAATGGCCATTGATATAATGGATCGGTAATATCATTCATAGATAAAACAATCCAATGTTTTTCTGGTGAACCATAAATTTTAGATGCAATAATTTCTGGTGTATCACCATCTTTAACCAAATAATTATAATAAGCAGCTGCATTGTTTTTAAGATCGGCTTGAAATCCAAATCTTGCAGTTATGTTAGTCAACTCATCTAAAGAAGTGGAATTTACACCTTTATAATAAGGTGTTCTTGGGAAAAAATTAAAATATCTAGCCATATTATTCGTCTCCTTCTTCTTCACCTTCATTTACACTTACATAATCTTCAGGATCATATCCAACGCCTTCTGAAGTTGAAATATCGTCTATATCTGAGGCTGTTCTGAAATCATCAGCTGCATTCAAAGCTATAGCCTCATCTACTCCAGTAACATCATCTGGTTGGCCGCTGCCAATTGCAGCTGCATATGTACCAGAAGCATCATAACCATCTCGGCCTATGCCACTTGAATCACTGCCACCAGCAACAAAACTACTAAGTCGTGAATCACCATTTTTAATTTTTCCATCGTATTCTTTTCTGAGTGAAGATTTTGTTTGAATCTCTGTTTCTTGGAATGACAGATCCATACGAATTGCAACCGGCATACCAGTTTTGCCTTTTTGTGGTATAAGACCTAAAGTTTCGTATGACTGATATCCATTAGGTGCAAAATCTAAAGCAATATCAGTTAAAACACAATTACCAATAGAATGTATATTTGGATTTAACTGACCACCGTAATAAAATTCAATTTCAAACTCTGATGGTGGAATAAGATATCTACCATAAGATGAAGTCATAATTTCTGGCGCTTGATGATACCTGAATAAATCAATAATGTCCAATACATCAGAAGCTTCTTTCTCACTTCTTGGATAAAACATAAATTGAAATCTAAAATTTCTAAATGATGGTGACTGATATATTACTTCTAATTGTGGATTTACCGCTAATGCACCACCAGTTGCACTTGTTAATGCAGTAAATAATGTATCACCACCAAATTTACTTTTTACTGCTTCAGCGGCAAAAGGTGACATATTACCGAGTTTTTCCAAACCACTTGCGTTACTTTTAAGTTGATCAATCAATGAAGCTCCAGCCTGTATTAAACCACCAGAAAGTCCTAAATCTTTCGTAACACTTGTAGTATTAAAACCTTGTTTGTAATCAAAAGTTAAAGTGTCTGGCATATATAACGCAATGGAATCTTTTGTTCTTTTAGTTGTTCTAAAAAAATTTGATCTTTTCAAAAGTCCAGATTCTGTGGTATGTTTTACTCCTTGAGCCATAAAACTTTTTGATTTTCTTATCATATCTACACTTGAAGATGATTGACCGTAAAATCCACCTTCTTGTGCATCAGCGTCTTGGCTTGTAGATGAAATACTATTATCAAGTTTTTCACCTATTTTTTGTGCAAAATCAACAGCAGAAGTGGCAATAGTTTTAATTGAATCAGCTAAACCATTATTACTTGGAACCTCATTTGTAGCGTTTGGATCTAAAGAATTCTTCAATGCTGGATTTTGACCTATACTTCTTTCTTGAACATTTATATAAAACATCATATAATGACCTTTGTCAGCATTACCAAGGTCTGATGGATAACGCCTATTATCACCAAGATAACTATCATTTGGGGTGTTAAACTTAAAATCAGGGTCATTACCCCTATCATTTTGAGGAGTAATTTTTATATCTGTTAATGAAAAAAATGCCATTTTCTGTCCTATAGTTAACTAGATATATTTATGTCATACCGAGGAACATTTACCCCTAAAAACACTTCAAAGTACAAAGGAAACGCAAGTAATATTATTTACCGTTCTTCTTGGGAGTTGAGAGTGATGAAATATTTGGATGAGAATCCAAACGTAATCTGGTGGGCGTCCGAAGAATTGCCAATACCTTATGTGTCACCTGTTGATAAGAAAGCTCATCGTTACTTTCCAGACTTCATCGTACATCTGAAACTAAAGGGCGGTAAGACCATTACCTATATATTAGAGGTTAAGCCAGAAGCACAAACCAAAAAACCCACGCAAAAAAGACGAACAAAGAATTACATTAATGAGTCAATAACATATGCTATCAATCAAGAAAAGTGGCGAGCAGCTGATCTTTTCTGTAAAGAACACGGCTGGGAATTCAAATTGATAACTGAAAAAGAACTTGGTATTTGACATAAATATACGATGGCATATCTTTTAGACAGAATAAATCAGTCCTTACAAAAAGAAGGACTCACACCTCGAACTAATAAATCGAGGTCTTGGCTTCGTGCAAAAATTTCAGAATTAAATCCATCAAAACAAAACTTGATGGCTGATCGTCAAAGACAGAAAAATAGTACTATTATTGGTAATATGTACTTTTATTTCTATGACCCAAAAACAAAGAATTCGTTGCCATACTACGATAGGTTTCCTTTGGTACTCCCAATAGAACAATACTCAGACGGTTTTCTAGGATTGAATTTACATTACATTCATCCAAAGCAACGAATACTTTTGTTAGATAAGTTAAGTCAATATGCATCGAATGATAGGTATGATAAGACCACAAAACTGCGATTAAGTTATGCAGCTTTATCTTCTGCATCAAAGGCGTTTGAAGCACAGCCATGTATTAAAAGATATCTATACTCACATGTGCAATCTAGATTCTTGCAGATATCTGCTGATGAGTGGGATATAGCATGTTTATTACCAATGGAGAGTTTTGTTGGTGCGAGTACAAGTAAAGTATATGCCGATTCAAGGAAAAAATTCTAATGGCCTTTTCACCACAATTATTTCTATCTAATATTAAAGGAAAAGATGGGTTAGCAAAACCATCTCGCTTTGAAGTCATACTTCCGATTCCAGAATACATTGACAAATTTATACAAACATCTGCTTTAGAAAAACTATTAAATATACCAAATACAATTGTAGCAGATATAACAGATTCTATTAATGACATAATTGGTAACAAACAACCAACTGGTCAATCTAAAACATCGAATGCGGCTATTTCAAGATACTTAGCCATGCAATGTGAAAGTGCAGAGTTGCCAGGAAAAACATTGCAAACAGCTGATGTTAAAATTTATGGACCCACATTTAAAGTTCCATATCAAACTGCATATGGTGGTGGTGACACAACTTTAGGATTCTTATGTACAAATGAATTCTATGAAAGAAAGTTGTTTGAACGCTGGTTAGAAGCTATTATGCCAAGTGATACAAACAATCTTAGGTATGCAAAAGGTACAAATACCACTTATTTAACAAATATTAAGATTGTTCAATACGATGATTTCATTAAACAGATATTTGCTGTTGAATTGATTGATGCATTCCCTATTGGTATAGCTTCACAACCATTATCATGGAGTGAAGATGGTTTTCACCGATTGTCAGTACAATTTGCATATCAAAGATATCGTGTTGTGTATGATGGAACGTATGACCTTGCTGCAGCTGCAGCCGAGTTCTTTGGATCTAAAGCGGCTAAGTTTTTCGATAGTACGGGTAGCAAAGTTGGTAATTCTTTGATTGCACCCCTAACAAGAGGTTTATTTTAATTAACTGAGGATATAATATGGCTTTACCTAAAATTGATGTGCCAACATATGAAACGAAATTAATTTCGAATGGCAAAACTGTAAAATACAGACCCTTTCTTGTAAAGGAACAAAAACTATTTCTAATGGCAGCTCAGTCTACCGATGAAAAAGAAACAGTTGATGTTGTAAAACAAGTATTGAATAATTGTATTTTATCAGATATTGATGTTGATGATTTACCAACATTCGACCTTGAACACCTGTTCATGCAACTTAGAGCAAGATCGGTTGGTGAAGTTGTTAATTTAAAATACAACTGCAACAATACCGTTAAAGATGATAAAGGTGAAGAAAAAGCTTGTGGATCATTAGTTAAATTTGATTTGAATATCTTAGATATCAAGCCAATCATTGATGAGAAACATTCAAGTAAAATTGAGATTAGTGATAAATTGGGTATCATGATGAAGTATCCAACATTGAGTTTAATCAAAGATGCTGGAAATTTAGCAAATGAAGATGTTGATACAGTATTGAATGTTATTGTTAGCTGTATAGATTACATCTATGATGCAGATCAAATGTACTATGCGAAAGATTCAACAAAAGAAGAATTGTTAGAATTTATTGAAGGTATGGAACAAGAGGACATGGAAAAAATTCAATTGTTCTTCACTACTATGCCAAAGATTGCAAAAGAATTGGATTTCAAATGTAAGAAGTGTGGCTACGAAGAAACTATTACTGTGCAAGGCATACAAAATTTTTTCGTATAATATTTGGTTATGATACATTAGGTAATTACTATCAGACTAATTTTGCGTTGATGCAACACCACAAATATAGTTTGACTGAATTGGATAACATGTTACCTTGGGAGAGACAGGTCTATATTGATATGTTGGTGAAATTTTTAGAAGAAGAAAATGAGAGAATAAAAGCTCAACAAAAGGCAAGAAAATAAATGGCAGATAAACAATCCAGACTAGCAGAGATATACAAGGCCGAAAAAGAACGTGGCGGTGGTGTATTATCGACTCTTGGAAAAAGAGCTAAAGAAAAGTTTGATCCAAGACAGATGTTTAATCAAAAGGGTTTTGCAGCTGCTGCATTACCGTCATTATTTAAATCCTATGATGCTGTAGGTAAAACAACGAAACTAAAAGAATTATCTGGCACTAATGCGAGTGGATTTTCTTCAGCTGTTTTAGAAAATGGTATCAGTTCTTTAATTACAGAAACCAGACAAGTAAAAATACATTCTCAACTAGCTGCAAAAAATTCTGTTGTATTGCCTTCAATGGCAAGAGACATGAATGTCACAAGACAGAATATTGTCAAGTTAGTTAAACTGCAAGGTGGTACTGCAACAACAAAAGCAGATATGTTCTTTAAGAGAGCTGGTGATAGAGAAGCTGCTTATGAGTCTAAATTCAAAAAAGCAAGTGACACTACACCAACTAAAGCTGGTACAGCACCTAAAGAAGAAGAAAAAAAAGGTATTTTAGGTTCTATCATAGACGGAATATCATCTTTATTCACAATGAAGGGCGCTTTAATAGCTGGAATACTAGCCGCAATTACATTTGGTATTAATGAATATTTTACTAATGATGAATTCAAAACAAAAGTTGATTCGTTTCTTGGTGATATGTTCAGAACCATAAAAGACTATTTTATACAAAATTTACCAGTTATAATAGATTTTATGAAAGATCATTGGAAAGAATTAGCGCTTGCATTCGCTTTACTTTTTCCCAAAACAACAATGGATTTAATTGCTGGTGGTTTGAATATTTTATCTAGTGGATTGAATTTACTTGCATCAGCAGTAAAAGTTCTTCTCCCAATATTAGAAGTTACATTAGTTACAGCTTTTAGAAGTCTAATTGCTTTGTTAACCGGACCAGCTGGATTGATTATATTGCTCGGTGGAGCTCTTTTCGCAGCTAGAAAATTATTTGACCAAAATCAAGAAGAATATCTGAAGTTAGCTAAAGAGAAAAAAGAAAAAGGAACTCTATCTGAAAAGGATGAAGCTAGACTTAAAGAATTAAATTCACCCACAAATGAAGCAGCTGCTGAAAAACAATTAGGTTATAATCCAATTAGTGGTAAATTAGTTACACAACAAGAAGCCAATAGATCAATGGCTCAAAGAAGTCTTGATTCAAGAACAACTGACAATCAATTAAAAGATATAGCAACTGAACAATTAATGGACGAAGCCACTAAAGCTGGAAAAGATCCTAATAATATTACAAATAAAGATATTGAAACAAGATTTCAATTATTGAAGAAACAAAGAGATTCTCAAAATGCTAAAGAATCTGCACAAAAAACTGCGGCTGCACCAGATCAAAGTAATGCCGAAACTGCTAGATTAGCTGCAGCTGGTAAACCAACGCCAGCAGGTGCAACAACAGGCGCAACCGCTACCACAACACCAACTCCAACAACTACTTCACAAACACCAGCAAACGCAGAACCTTTAAAAGTCAAAAATTTAAGTAGAGAACAAAGTGCAATGGCAACTTTGATTCATAATAAATTTACAGCTGCAGGTTTTACAGAAGAACAAGCTACTGCAGCTGTTGTAAATTCGTTTGCAGAATCAAGATTGAATCCTAAAGCAGAATCACCAAAAACTAATAAAGAAGCTAGTTATGGTCTATTTCAAATGAACACTAAAGGTGGTTTGGGTGCAGGACATGATCCTGATAAATTAAAAGATCCAAATTACAATGTAGATTTGATGATTCAAGCAGCTAAAGGTAAAGCTGGTGAAAAATTCAGGTCAGCTACTACAGTAGAAGCTGCAATAACAGCATTTACAAAAGACCTTGAGAGACCAGCAAATGCTGACGCTGAAGCTGTTAAACGAGTAGCCCTTGCATCTGCTATCACAAATTATGAACCAGGAAATTTAACTGCTTCAACAAATCCAACTCAACAAAGTAGTCAAACACCGGCAATGGCATCATCTCTCGGTTCTATGGGATCTTCGTTGGCGGGTTTAGCTAGTTCAGTTGGAACATCAGCTGTTGCATCTGTGGCAGCAAATGCACCAAACATGGGTAATGTAATTGATTCAGCATCAACAGGTCTTTCTGAGATGCTAAGAATGTTTGATAATGCTATGGCTTCTGTTACAAACGTCACAAACAATACTACGCAAGCATCAGCTGCACCACAAGGTCAAGGCAAATTACCATCGGTGTATGATGATACATTTGCTAGTCTATTCCAAAGAGTTGCATAAAAAATCCCGCCGAAGCGGGATTTAATCACGGTGAAAGAATTACTCTTGTTCTGCGAGAGACTTAAAGTAATCTAAGTCTTCATCATCAGCATGTAGAGGTTTATTCAATACAGAAGTATCATCTTTCAATGTTGTAACTGTATCTTCAGCCTTTGATTTAACGATTGGTGCACCATCAAATCCAAGAACCTTTTCAAGACGGGTCTTGAGTTGGTCATAAGGTTTAAAGTTTTTCTTCTCTGTGAAATCTTTGAGAGAATATTCTTTCTTCCAAAGTTCTTCAAGTTTATCATCATCACCATTCAACAATGCAGACGCATCAGCAAATTCTGATTTGTCATAATTGCGATAGCCTTCGACATTACGAATCTTCAACTTGAAGTTAGCGCCTTCCCACAAGTCAAACGGATTGACCGGTGTTTCATCAGCGAATTCAGGATTCATTGCCTCTGTAATCTTATCAAAGATTTTCTTACCAAACTTGAACAGTCTGATTTGACCTTCATTTGAAGGATTACTTGGATCAGAAACAACAAGAATGTTTGCAACATAACTCAACTTGCGTTTTTGTTTACGAGCAATATCTTTGTTGGCTTCGATGCCAGAGTTCCATAATGTATTGTTGTGTTCACACACAGGACACTTCTCATTCAAAGTAGTCAGACAGTTATCAATAAACCATCCACCTGGACCTTGAAATCCATGAGAGAAAGTGCGAACCCAAGGAAGAGCATCATCACCATCAATAGATGGTGCAGGAAGAAAACGAATAACAGCCATGCCGTTACCAGCTTTATCTACTTCTGGTTGCCAGAAGCGTGTATCTTCTTTGGAGTTTGAGTCAGCAGTACCTGTTGAGGTTGCTTCAACTGCTTTAGAAAGTTTTTCAAAAGAGTTGCGATTGCGCTTGAGATTAGCGAATGAAGTCATATAATTTTCCTTTGTATAGACGTAGTATTAACGGAGTATAGTTGAGTATCCACAACAGCATGATATACATTTATTTAGTATCCGATGCAAGCAGAGTTCTCAGTTGGTTTAGAGTTTCACCGATATCTTTGTGAAGAATACCGATACCTCCAGCACGATTAAAAGAGACAATAACATCTTCTGTATCATCAATTAAAATCGTTTCGGGTGTAGCATAGTCTTTCTTGTGAGAACGACCAGGTACTACATTAGCTGTGTAATCAATTAAATGATTACGCAACCAATATTTCTTTTGTTTCTTAACTTCACTGTGGTACCGTTCACCACCAGAAGAAGTTAGAATTTCAATTTTAATTTCTGGAAATTGTTTAACAAATGCCAAAAGTTCTTCGGCCCCAGGAAACATATCAAGTGTTTTGAAACTATCTGCTTCGATAAATTGTGGCCAATGTTCGGTAAAATGTTTACGATCACGATACTTGTTATTAATATCGCCGAATAATTCTTTGAACCTTTTATCAAAGTCACAGAGAACACCATCCATATCCAAATAAATCTTCTTAATTTTCATTCAACACCTTTTTTAATATCAACTTGTATTTTACATCATCCTTAGGGATAAATGCGGAATACTTGAGCAATTTCATGCGATAGTTTGGCCAATGTATTGTATCGGCAATTTTCTTAGACCACATTGGCACAAACCCAAGCAAATTGTTCAGTAGACAAACAGACTCAATGTTTATTGATTTCTGTAGACCTTTTTTGAGAAGAACCGGATAGTCACCATCAGTCATCAATACTTCATTAGGATTAAGTGTGCGATCACCAAAAATAAGCTTACAATCATTTTCGAATGTGTATGACATTGACTGGATCACCTTCTGATGTTTGCGATAATTCACTTCAGATTCTTGCATCAATAAAGATCCCACCCAAGTCTTTTCATCTTCCACTAGATTAGCAACAATGAAATCTATCATGTCTTCTTTCTGTGCAAGTCTACGAGACAATTTGTAAAAGTGGTATTTGTCTTTACGATTCTCAAATGTAGTTACACTGACATTACTTTTTCCATTGTATTTGAAAAAGTCATATGACTCTTGTGTAAAATGTAGTTTGAGAGCTTGATATAATCCAAATGTTTCATAACCAGTCATATGGGTAGTCTAGATCCTTTTTCTTTCAACATATTGTTATCCATTGCATCGTTCTCAATTTTTGATTTAAGATTTGCATTCACTAGTGTGGCTGCAACTTCAATTTCAAGACCGGTATTCTTGCAATGTTCAACAATAGCTTCGATATAGTTGTATTTTGTAGCTGCAACTATTAAATCAATAGCTCTAGCAAATTTTGACATTTCTTCTCTAGTTGGCATGGGTGCGATTACTCTGAATTGGGCATTTTGGATCCCAGCATTTATGGATTTTCATAACCGATTCTTGCAAACCACACACTGAACATTTACCAAGTTGCTGTGTGATGGTGTCTGTATGATTTGAATTCATCAATGAAGTTGCCATCATATCAAATGCTTTATATCCTGAAGTATTGTATTCTTCAATATCATCAAGTTCTTCATCTAGTTCTGTATCAAAGTCATCAACATAATCTAAAACGCCTTTTGGTGGAAAAAATCCACAGCCATGAACAAACAGTTCAAACTGTTGTAATACATCTGTAAGAGTATCTGCACTAAACTCAACAGTTGTTTCTGCAAAGTTACCAGAGATATCATCTATTTGTTTAAAAATATATTTCATTTAACCACAGTTTCATAAAGGGTTTCAAATTGGTCATGCACAGCTACTTCTTCATCGTAGTTTTGTTTGTAATATACCTTTATCATCTTGGCAACAAGACGTTTTGGAATTTCTAATTTTTTACTGATATCAGCAATAGATTCCCTAATCAAATCTTTCTCTGCCTGTGCTCTCGTCATTGCATCAGAACACTCACTAATAACACCTAAAAGTTTCTTTCTATCTTCTGGATTCGAAAGAAGATTAACACTCACTTGCTGAACAGCCATAATATACTCCTTAAATTATTTCTTTGACATCGAATATGCAATACAAACTGAATTGACATTTGTTTCGTATGCACACTTTATTGATAATGGATCCACACCTTTGGCGATAGCGGCCTCGATGTTTTTTGCCATGTTATTTCTATCATTCAAATTGTAAACGATAGTAGCAATAATTGCTGTACATAGTACAATTACTACTGATATGCTGATTGTGATTAAGTCTTTGTTCACTTTAGATTCCTTTGTTTCTGTCAATTTTGTCACCTTTGCTCTTGTAGAAAATATGCCTGCCAATTTGTGTCTCCTTGTTTAGTTTTGTCCATCCAGGACTCACATAATCAGCATGATAATACGTTGCTCCGTTTGTTACATCTTTGATTCTTTCAAAATTTAAATACATGTCAGTTGATAACTGTAGAATCTCATTATACAACGGAGTGTGCTTGATTGTCAAGCGTTTAGTGGTAAATGTGGTGTCACAGTACCAAGAAAATTGGCATGTGCCCTTAGTTTTCTGTTGAACAACCTCACAAACAGAATCACCGTAGTTGCCTGATTGTATGCGATTGAATGTTACGAATGCTACAGCTGTTTGACCCTCTCTTGGTTCATGTCCTGCTTCGAAATATATATTCTCAGCAAGACAAGTTACCTGTTTTTTAGTATCTGCCGTAAGTGCATCGTATGTCGTTTTGATTGGTAATACTTTATATGTGTCAACATTGATAAACGATAAAGTTAAAATTAATGTTGCAAATATCAAACTCAAAAGTATTGGTTTACTTTTCATTTTTCTCCTTGTGTGTTTAGAGGAACCGAAGTTCCTCATCCCCAATTAAGAAGTTTTCTTCTGAACTTTTGGTGGTTCTGAAACAGTTATGTTAGACACAAAGCCGTTTAGAGCCTGTGCTTTAGTAATAATGTCTGCTTCTGTGGGGATTGGTGGAAAGCCAGGATGCTCAGGTGGTGTTTCACCTTTGTGTCTAGCTGTTTCGCATTGCATTTGCCAATTATTGGAAATGCGTTCTCTTATACCGAAGTAATCATCATATATCATGTCTTTTGCCATTTTTAATAGCTCAAGACGAATTTCAAAAGGTGTCATATTTGACATAGTTTTTCTCCTGTGTGTGTTATACTACCATTGTGTGTATTGTGGTAGTATAGTTATTTAGTCATTCCAATGCCTTACAACTCCAGCAATGATTACAAAATTTGTAATAACATATATCAATAAAATGACTGTACGAATTATGGCAATGATATCTGCCTCTTTATCTGAATCTCCGGACTTATCGCCTATTGCTTTAGCCCATCTGCGCCAAATTAGTCCCATAGGTTCTGATAATACTTACCAAACAACTTGAAACCATTTCTGATTCTACCTTCAATAACTTTCATGCCTTCATAGTCACACTCGTATGTGTTATTTGGACCATCAACTTGTCTATATAGTGTTGCTTTACCATTTTCATCCCATGCACACGCTTCAGATTTCCAATCAATGTTACCAGAACGATATGATTCTTCCCATTCTCTATTGACATGGTGTTCGAAAGCAAATATCATTTCATCCATCACCCAATCCCAGCGTTTGAAATGATTGTCATCGGTGTCCCATTCATTCTCTTTTGCTGGAGCTGAAGTTGATTTTAATTCTTCAGGCACATCTTCATCATCAACGAAAGGTGCACCATGTTTGCTTGCTTGTAATTGTTTCAACATTGGCAATGCAATCATACCGAGAGTGCTATCCATCGACCAAGTATCCCAACGGTCAATCTTCACATATTCAATTTTGGGGTGAATAACATCTAAGAATTTTCGCACAAGTTCCATAGGTTTAACCAACCAATCGGTATACTTGTCGTTCTTGTCATCATACAAATCAAATTCTGGATCTGTCCATTTTTTATAAAACAGAACCGTAGTCATAATTGTATATGGACTTAACCAATGGTCACGATAATTGTTTATGTAAACTTTCACTGATGATTCTCCATAAATTCTCTTAATAGGTTTTCAACTAGCTGATTAAATGTGATATCTTTTTTATGTGCTAACATAAACAATTCAAATAAAAGATCGTCATCTAAATCAACTTCTATTGAGGTTTTCATTTCTGTGAATCTCCAGGCATCACACGATAATTATCTTCTACAGAATCAGGTGTACTCACTTCAATGATTGTACCTTCTTCAAGGCAAATCAACTGATGTGGTTCAAGTGGTTCATTTCTCCACACCGAACCCTTTTCAAGTATTTGAGATTCGATAGAAGCGTCTTGGGTCATAATATATTTCACTTCGAACTTTCCAGATAAAACATACCATGTCTCATCTTTCTGTGAGTGAAAGTGCATACTGAATTTGGCATCTTTGTTAAACTTCATTAACTTGCCACAATACTTGTCATTAGTAACCCAAATTAATTCTGAGCCCCAACCCTTGTTAACGTAACCTTCTTGTCTTGTCATTTTTCACCTGTAAATAATAGTGATTGGTTATTCTGTTACGAGGAAACCAATCGAAACCCTAAGCAGCGTTTAGGCTGCTAATGCGTAACTTTCGTCATTTGCATTTACTTTGTTTTCTTCTTTTTACATCGTTGCTGATGTGCTGTCCACTAATTTACTTGTTGCCCTGTCGAATCTATATCAGGCCCATCATAAACATACTTCATGGATGAACCCACGGGTCACCTTGCGGTTAGAGTATGTTTATGGTGGACCTGGGGGGATTCGCACCCCCGTCCAGAACACTTTTCTCTTTGCTTCATACAGCAATAACTAACATTATAACAGGTCCTATTTAGTTTGTCAACCTGTTTTTCCAATATTTGCCAATGTAATGATTGAGAGAATCCATATAGTGAACGGTTTTCTCTCTAACAAATATTTGATTGGTGCCATCTGCAACAGCGATAGCAATTACCAATTTGTTGATTGGTTTACTTGTGACTTCTTCAAACATTGTAGCGTATGCAGCACATTGCATAAAATAATTTAAAATGTTTTCTTCAAGTTTTGGTTTAGTTGAAGACTTAAAATCAATCACAGCTAATTCATTATCCCATTGTGCGATACAATCAACTCGGCCAGCTAAACGCAGTTGAGATGAGTACAATGCCTGTTCAATGGAGTAAACCTCACCGATATGATTATCTAGGTAAGGTTTGAGTGAGAGAAACAATTCTTTAGTATCTGGCATCATTGTTTGTATTTTCAAATCTGTCATTTCATTTAACAAATATTTTTCACAAACTGTATGTAATTTTGTGCCACGATTAGATGCACTTCTAGCAATTTTATTTGCTGTTTCGGCACCGACTCTCTCACGCCATTCGAAAATGGCCTTTTTATTGTATTCAGATAAAACGGTTGTCACAGATGGGTAAGAGTTGCCATTTGGTGTTTGGTACTCTCGACCCTTTTCTGTTGTTACTGCTTTTAAATCAAAATCTAATTCTTTTAATTTAACATGTTTAAAATTCATTCAATTCAATCTAGGGTAATAATGTAATATTGTTGCATAATGTAGAGACTGTTTTTGTATTAGCATATCGTTTAATTCCTTTTCTACTGTTTTTCTAAAATTTGGTTTGTCAAAAATCCTATGCAGTAAAGCTGATTTTTTGGTAATATCTTTTGTTTTAGCCAATTGTGTATCCTCAAAAGGTAGTTTACCATAACAAAGATAATTCACGATGTTAACTGATATGCTTGTCTATTAATTGTTTAGTCTTGATCTCCTTTGATGATTTTTTTCCATGATTGTCCGCAACTGAACTAGACCTGTGGCTCTCAGCGACCTTTGAAAGGACTTCTTTGAACCCATCTGGTACTTTACCAGTAATAGAAACACCACTAACAATAGATGCTGAGGTGACTATAGATTGGATATGGGAATTTTGTTTTAGATATTCTTCTCGGGATGAGAAGCTCATAAACGAATCAAACAATTCATTCGTTTGTTTGTTTAGAAAGCTGTAAGTAGGCACTTTTAATTCCTTCACTATACCATAAAGGCATTTCACGTTTAGTCCATTTTGCTATATGTACTTTATTATGTATGTAGTATTTGTGGTAAGATTTTATAGAATCGATTTTAAATTTATTTGTAGCAACTTCACGGAAAACTTTCGCTTCGTCTGGCATTGCAGGAGTTGGTTCTGTAAATCCTATGCCTTTTGGAATATGAATAGGTGGCCCATATAACGCATCTATCAATCTTGCAGTTGCGTGTATTTTACCATATCGATGTGTGTATTCATCTAATAATGCAATGAATAAATTATACAGCCATTCGTAATTTTCATATGATTGTCTCACCCATACAGCGGAAGGATGGTTGATGTGAGTGGCGGCATATAATATATTTTGTCGTTCATCATATAACATCCATTCTCTTTTTTTTCTACCAGCCGCAGTAGTAAACCAAGGACTTTGTTCACCATCTAATACACGGTGAGCAGTAGAAAGTAATTGAGCATATTCAAGGATCATTTTTACAACGTGTTTATCTAAGTGCATTTCAGCACAGATTTTAGGATCATTACTTAGATAAAAAATATTCATTACCAGTCTCCGTTATCAACCCAACATGATATGCGTATAAACAAAAATGAAAACATAGTCCCATCCATTTCACCATCGGTAATAGTGTCAAGAATAGGACTCATTTTAGGAATCCATGTCCAATGGAATGGATTCAATAGTATTGTAACAGTTAATCCTGAATATTTGAGATAATCAAGGATGCGTTCAAAATTCAATGTTCTCACCTTCTTTCGTGAAGAAGGTGTCTATTTTTTTATCGGTAGACCAAGATGAGCAATAAGCATTATCTTTATCACACACTGACAGAGCTTCTTCAACAGATACAACACGGTGAGAAACAATTGTTTCACCAAGATGTTCTTGGCTAAATTCTTTTGCTACATTCAGGGTCACAGTATCAAGTGCCCACACTTCTTTGCCTTTAGGTACTTCTACCATATATCGCTGGCGGAATGTACTGATACATTCAACAAGCACCCATTCGGTAGTAGTTTCTTTTTTAGTCATTGAATATGTGCCATCACCATTATCATCAAAATTTAAAGTATCACCAGTTTTCCAACCAGTTTCTTCCATTAATTTTTCAGGTAACGGCAATATCAAATCACCAGTTTCTGGATCTTTTTCCAGTTTAACAACATAATTCATTTTTTTTCTCCAAAAATATTAGACCATTTTTTAAGTTTTTCATATTTTCTATGTGCTGCATCTTTAACTTGTAGATAGTCTACAATATCATTATCATAGCACAACTCAATCATACACAAAAGATCACCAAGTTCTTCCGTCAATCTGTCACGGTTTGTTTTATCATTGTATTCAGCAATAAGACCAAATCGAAAGACTTTAGAAATAGCTTGGGTAACTTCAGCACACTCCTCTTGAGTAATCAAGAGGATTTCTTTCTCTACCGCACTAATCATGCAGTCACTTCTGTAACCACCAGAGTTTCTGCAACAGGTGCAGTTTCAACAACTGGTGTGGTTACAGGAATAGCATTTAAGTCTTTCAACTTAGTAACTTTTGCAGCCTTAGGTGCAACGATTGGTGGGCCTGCGACAAAACCAGACTTGGTAATGCCAACGCGATCCATGTATTTTTTAACGTCAGAGACATTAACAATTTGATAAGCGGACACTTTGCGGCCATCTTTAATCACTTTGACTACGCCATCGGCATTAGTCTTAATGTGCCAAATGTAGGTCGACAGTCGGTACATTTGAATCTCTTTGCTAAGCAACGCATCGATTTCTTCAACGGTTGTTGGCTTGCCACTAATCATAACTGTCAACAGTTTTTGAAACGGTTTGAGTTTGATTGCTTTTACAGTTTTAGTTTTAGACATAATATATTCCTATTAATTTAAGGGTTTTAGTATAACACAAGTAGGCGAATTTGTCAAGAGGCTTCGCCAATATTTGCCTCATTCTGTTACTGTACTGCAACAAAAATCACGGAATTCATTCCAAGTACCAGAGAAAATCATTTCACCTGGATTTTGAATAACCACTTTATCTTCATAAACATGGTATTCGTAATCTTGAGAATAGTCGTTAGCATCAACAGGATAAATGTAGAAACCACCAACACTTTTCTTAAAGTAAGCAATCATTTGAGCTGCAAGACAACCCATGCCATTAAATTGTTTAGCATTATCATTAGAGAAAAAACCATTTACAATTTCACCAGACATTAAAAATTCAGAAAGTTCACTTCCATGACCTTTAGGATATCCATCAAACTGACGATACATATTGATGATTGGTTTAGCACCATCATAAACAAAAGTTAAACTACGAGTTCCCATCTTTATTCCTTATAAACTAATGACCACGTACCATCATAACGTGAAGTTTCTTCATTCCATGATGGTGATTTTCCACATTCAAAATGCATTACATCTTGACCTTCAATGTCTTCTTCGATATTTACAAACGTCACTTCATCTGTATAATGCCAATCTTGACACCATTCACAATAAACTCTGAATTTACTTTTTACCACAATTCAACGCCCCAAGTTTTCCAAGATTTTCTAGAAATGCGATTCGTTGGTACTTGATTTTTGTAACAAAATAACCAAGCGTCCAAATAAAATTCGAATTCTCTCATATTGCTTCTTTCTGATAATGACAATTCTAATTGATACATTAAGCGGCTTTTAACATCAACACAGGATATTTTACAAATCCTGTGATATCTTTTTTTGCTTTTCCTTTGGCATATAAACCAACAATAACATTTTTTGGATCAAGGAATCGCAAATCGGATTCATCACCATTAAACACAGGACGGCCCAAATAGGTTTCTGGCATTGGTAAGGTTTTTTTAATACCAAACACAGTAGCAATATTGTAACCTTCTGCAATAGCACGATAAACATCGGCATCATTACCATCAGCGGCAGAAAATGTCAAATGATAATTAGAAATATTTTTCACTTTGCGACCAAGAATCTTGGTATAGTCATAAAATTGGACTTCAGGGAAAGCGGTAAAAATATTACTGTAGGTTTGGCCGTTGCGAAGCACTTCGTATTTTTCAAACGAAAGGTCGGATGTGCCGTTCATACGGAAAACAGGAGTCAAACCTTTTTTAGCGGATTGTTTAATTCCCAATTCAATATCTTTAACCAATAAATTCATAAAGGTAATACGGTCTTCAAAAAACATTTTGGTTTTACGAATACGTGCCTTTTGGATCATATTAGTATTTTCGCCTTTTTTAAACATACCACCACGACCTGCGGTATTCAAACAAGCAGAGGTGCAACCAGTGGTGCGTTTAGGGCAGGTTTCATAACCAGACAAATTGGCAGGTGCAAGGTGCATAATGTAGGTATTAAAACCTTGTTTTAAACCTTTTAGAATCTTAGGATTACCTGTAGATAATAACTTCATTTTTTAAGTGCCTTTCTCAACAACATAGGTACAGTATAACACAACCACGGTAAAT